>Ga0302279_10003468_pt1 | contig 19631 bp, 18 predicted proteins | sample III_Bog_N3_3_FD_194541 | JGI IMG/M metagenome (GOLD analysis project Ga0302279, IMG submission 194541) | Peat permafrost microbial communities from Stordalen Mire near Abisko, Sweden - III_Bog_N3_3 | ecosystem: Environmental > Terrestrial > Soil > Wetlands > Peat | place: Sweden: Abisko...
GAGGAGCGCCGGCGGGGCTAGCGCGCTTCCAGCGCCAGCACCACGGTGCTCCAGAGCTGCGCCGCGTTCGACTCGTCGTGGTGCGCCCTCTTCGCGCCGAACGGCACCCGCTCGAGCCTCCCGTCCCGCGCCGCCACGCTCCACAGCTCCGAGGTGCGCCAGCTGGCCGAGCCGCGGAGGATCTCGTCGAGCACGCCGTTCGCCATCGACAGCGCGGCGCGCGTCCGCAGCGGCAGGTCCCTGCGCTCCAGCTGCCGCCGCAGGCCGGCGGCGAGGAGCGCGTGCTTCCACGACCACACCACGGTGCCGTGGTAGTGCGCGGGCGTGAAGAGGTCGCGCGTGGCGCGGTCCAGGCAGAAGGCCGGGTTGGCGACGACGAGGCCCGCCGGCGTGCGCAGCCCGGCCGGGAACGGGCGCACGAGGCACGCGGCGGCCTGCTCCAGGTACGCGGGTGAGGGGTCGGTGAAGAGCAGGACGAAGCCGTCGTCGCTGTTCATCACCGGGATGGGCGCGCCCGCGGCGTCGAGAGCGAGCGCGGAGAACACCACGGGGCCGTCGATCGCCGACAGCGCGGGCGCGGCGTCGAGGCGCATCGAGTCGGCGTAGGCGGCGACGCGGCGGCGCGCCTCGGCGACCGGGATCTCCACCCGGAAGAAGTCGCCGGCGCCCCGGTAGATGCGCGCCAGGGATCGCGCCCGCGCGGCGCAGCCCGGGGAGGCGGCGAGGAGCCCGCTGTCGTGGAGGCGCGCCGCCGCCTCGAGCGCCGCCGGGACGAGCGCGGCGTTGACGTTGAAGGGGGTGCGTCCGAGCCCCAGGCCCTCCTCGCTGTCGCGCCAGTCGCCGGAGGTGCGGCCCTTCCGGAGCGCCACCAGCGAGCCGGTTCGCAGCGTCGCCGCGAAGGGTGCCGCGAGGCCGAGCACGAGCGCGAGGTTCTGCGCCAGCGCCGCCGCGTAGGTGGCGCCGGCGGGGGTGCGGCGCGCCAGGAACGCAGCCGCTCGCGCCCGGCCAGGGCCGTCGAGCAGGTACGCGGCGGCGAGGGGCGCGAGGAGGAAGTCGTCGTCGACCATGGATCGATCGAGGGCAGGCTCCTCGGTGGCCCACTCGCCGATGGCCTCCTCGTGCGCGACCTCCCCGTCCGGGCCGAGCCGGTCGAGCACCGCGCCGAGCCCTGCCTCCACGACCGGCGGCCGCAGCACCGGGAGTAGCAGGCGCAGCGCGAGCAGGGTGTCCCGCCCGAAGTAGGTGAGAAACCGCCACGAGCCAGCGAGGAGCTTCTCCTCGTAGGCGAGGAAGGCGAGCACATCGAGGGCGCGCGCATCCGCGGACGCGCCGTCGGTCAGGATCTCGTCCCTGGGGATGGGGGTGAGCGGCGCGTCGTCGGCGAGCGCGGTCAACGCGACGCGCAGAGGCTCCCCGGTCGCCGCGATCAGGCTGATCTGCCCCTTCTCCCCGACCCGCACCACGGCGCCCCCGCGCGGTTCGATCCGGAGCGCGACCCGATGGCCGCTCCGCATGGTGCGCGCGATCGTGAAGGGCGGCCCCTCATCGAACGTCTCGACCATGCCCAGCGGCGCCTCCCCGCGGCGCGCGTACTCGCGCAGCGCCCGCACACTGCCCAGCACCGCGCCGCGCACCGTGAGCTCGGGCGCGTCGATGACGAGGGTGGCCGAGACGCCGCGCATGGCGTCCTCGACGACGGGGACGAGCTCGCCGACCACGTCGATCACCACCGGCTCGGGCCGCGCCTCGAACCACAGGCCCGCGCCGGTGTTCCCCGCGGGGAAGGCGACGAGGATCCGGGGCGCCGCACCGGAGGTGGCGAGCAGGTGGGCGGCGACGGGGCCGCGCCGGAAGAAGAGGTTCCGGGTCAGCCCCTCGCTCACGGCGAAGGCAAGGGTCTCCGCGGGGGAGGGCACAGGGGAGGAGCTGGCACGCATCGGGGGCGACCGTACGCGCCCGGGCGTGCCCGGCAACACCCGCTCGACGTGCGGAGTGAGGCGCCTCCGTGCGCTCGCGTACGCCGCGCGACGTTTGCCTTCCCGACGGCGGGCTCCAGGCCTCCCCGATGTCTCCCGCCGCGACCGGGAAGTAGCGTCCTGCTCGTGAGGTCTCTCGCGAGGGTCCGGGAGCGATGACGACCTGGCGCGGTGCCCCCCACGCCGCTGCGCTGCTCCTGACGCTCGCGTCCCCCGCCTGCAGCGCCGGTCGCCCCTGCCCGCTGCCCGCCGGGGATCCGCTCTGTGGCTTGAACGAAGCCTTTCGTGACGCGTACTCCGCTCGGCGCGCCGCGGCGCTGGCCGCGTCGGGGCCCGTCGTGCTGCAGCTCGGAGACCGCCTCGTGCTCCTGCGCGGCAGGGAGCGGCTGGAGGCGCCCTCCACCAGCGCGCGGTATCACGAGCTGAAGAGCGTGGCGCACATCCCCTTCGCGCTGCACCTGCTGCTCGCCACGGTGGACGGCCGCCTCGACGGCGAGCTCACCCGGAAGCTCGCGGTGTACCGCCGGCTGGTGCAGCGAGCGGCCGCCACGATCGACGGCCGCTTCACCGACCCGGCGCTGAGCGCGCGCCAGCGGCGCATCCTGAGCCGTTCCCTGGCGCTGATCGCCGACGTGCTGGACGAGGGGCGGGTGACGCCTGCCAGGCTGCGCGCGTTCATCCAGGCGCAGCGCGCCGACCTGCTGGACACCATGAGGGACGCGGCGCGGGAGCAGGTCACGACCCTCCACGCGCAGCTGACCGCCTGGGCGGCGCAGCTGACGCCCGCGGAGCGGTCGCAGATCCATGCGGTGGTCAGCACGCCGCACATGCCGCGCGCGGGGAACCTGGCCGTCCAGGTTCTGGAGGTGTGGCTGGGGGAGCCCTACGGCGGCCGCCGCGCGGACGAGCGCGTCACCGAGGGCGAGCGGGTCGTCGTGGCCGAGGGCCTCTTCGACGAGGAGCGCTTGCTCGCGCTGCTGGGTACACACCTGGTCGACCGGGCCGCGGCCACCGCCTTCTTCGACGATCCCCTGCGGCTCGATCGGGACCTGCTCTCCGATGGGGCCGAGGAAGCCATCGGGGAGCTCCTGGGTCGCGTCCCCGATCCCGCCGCGCCGGTCCGCTGGCGCTAGCGCTCCGGGATCCCCACCCGCTCGCCCGCGATCTCCGTCTGCGGATCCAGCACCATCAACCGCACGCGCCCCGTCGCCGCGAGCCGGCCCTGCTCGTCGTGAACCGAGCCCTCCCAGACCTGGCTGCGCCGGCCACGGGAGAGCGGCCTGGCCACGGCGCGCAGGGTCCCCGAGCGCACCGCTCGAATGAAGGAAGTGTGGTTCTCCAGGCCGACCACGGAGTGGCCGCGCGGCAGGACGTCGAGCGCCGCGCCGATGGAGGCCACCGACTCGATGATCCCCGCGTGCACGCCGCCGTGGACGATGCCGTAGGCCTGCAGGTGCGCCGGCCCGAGGGTGACCTCGGCGACGACCTCGTCGCGGGTGGCGCTGATCAGCTTGATGGCCATGGCGCCCATCCAGCCATCGTTCATGGCGGCGCTGAGCACGGCGGCGAAGTCCTGGGGGGCGGGGTCGGCCATGCCGCAGTCTACCCCGGGCCGCGCTCCCTCAGCCGCCCAGGTCGCGGTAGTACAGCGTGGTGCTCACCAGCCCTCCCCGCGGCAGCAGGGCGTAGCCGGGGATCACCCCCACCCGCTCCCAGCCCAGGCGCTCGTACAGGCGCGCGCCGTCGCCGTCGGTGACGGCGTCGAGGACGAGCAAGGTCTTGCCGCAGGCGCGGGCCGTCGCCTCGGCGGCGCCCATGAGGGCCGCGCCCAGCCCGAGGCGGCGCGCCCGCCGGTGCACCAGCATCTTGACCACCTCGGCGCGGTGCGGCTGGTTCTCGGGCTGGTCGAGCACCAGCTGCACGGTGCCGCACAGGCCGGCCGCGTCGCCCGCGACCAGCAGCGCTCGCTCGCCCGCGGCGACGCCTCGAGCCACGCGCCGCCAGAACGCCAGGGCGCGATCGCGGGGCAGCGGGTGCATGAAGCTCACCGACGCGCCGCCGTCGACGCAGTCGATCAGCAGGTCGGCGAGCTCTTCGAGGTGCGCCTCAGCGAGCGCGTCGAGCCGGCGCACGGACGCGGGGGTCATGGGCGTCAGGCTAGAGCCCCGTGGCCCCGCAGGCCAGCGGCGGCGCCCGCTCCGCCGCCTTGTCCGGCGCCGGCTCAGGGCCTCGGAGCTGGGCGCTCCGGCCGGGGCACGAGGGGCCGGAGGGCACCTGCGTTCGCGCAGAGCGGCTCGTTCCGCCGCGGAGCGCACGCGGAGCACGCCGTGCGACGGGCCGCCAGCCACGATCGCCTCACCGGGCACGCCGTCGCGCGCCGATCGTTGATGCACCAAGAGTGCTGGACGCTATCGCCCCGGGCACTGAACCCGCCAGGAGTGCTTGTCCAGAGGCTAGGCGTCTCCTTATCATCGACGCATGGATCGCTTGCAGGCGCTGCGCCCATGAGGCCCGAGGCATTGCCCTATTCGATCGAGACCGAGCGGCTGCAACTGCGCTGCTGGGACCCGGCGGACGCAGGCGCGCTCGCCGAGGCGACGACTGGCCACCAGACCTGGTTCTCCTTCGCGCCGTGGGTGGCCAAGATCCAGTCCGTCGACGAGGCGCTGGCGTTCACGCGCTTGTCGCGCGGGCTCTTCGATCTGATGCAGGACTTCGCCTTCGCGGTGTGGAGCCGCTCGCAGGGGCGATTGGTGGGCGGCGCCCAGCTCCACGTCGCCAACCCCCAGACCGCACGGGTGACCATCGACTACTGGCTCCGGCCGGACGCCGCGGGGAACGGCTACGCCCGGGAGGCGGTCGCCGCCCTCCTCGACGTCGCCTTCCGCCGCGCACTGGCCCAGCGCGTCGAGATCCTGGTCGCGGTCAACAACGCCAAGAGCCGCGCGGTCCCCACCGCGCTCGGCTTCCACAAGGAGGGCGTGATGCGCCGGTCGATGCCGGTCGACGGCCGCCTGCTCGACGTCGTCATGTACGGCCTCCTCGGGAACGAGTACGTCACCTCCGCCCGCTCGGAGCACCCGTGCGCCTGCGCCGACGGGCGCTCGGATGCGCCGCCGCACGGCGCCGACATCTAGACTGCCCGCCCCGACCGGATGACCGGAGCCCCTTGACGCCCCTGACCATGCCGTCGACCCCTGCCACGAGCCCCCGGCGCTTCGGCGCCCAGAGCATGACGGCCCCCCTCCGCGAGGCCCTCATGAAGCGGCCCGGGTCCGCCTTCGCGAGCGCCTACACGGATCCGGCGCACGGCTTCCTCCGCCCCGTCGACCTGGCGCGGGCCCAGCGCGAGCACGACGCGCTGCGAGCGCTGCTCGAGGGGCTCGGCGTGCGCGTCCACGAGCTGGGCGTGGAGACGCCGAGCCCGGACCTCGTCTACACCTTCGATCCCGCGCTGGTCACCGATCGCGGCGCCGTCCTGCTCCGCTCGGGCAAGCCCAACCGCCGCGGGGAGGAGGACGCGCTGGCCGCCTTCTTCGCCGCGCAGGACATCCCCATCCTCGGTCGCGTCGTGGAGCCAAGCACCGTCGAAGGCGGCGACACCTTCTGGCTGCGGCCGGACCTGCTCTGCATCGGCCGCTCGCTGCGCACCAACCGGGCCGGCGCGGCGGAGCTCGCCTCGATCGTCGGAGGGGAAGCGCGCGTCTTCGACGTGCCCTACGGCAACGGCCCCGGCGAGTGCCTGCACCTGCTCAGCTTGATCTCGCCGGTCGCCGACGACCTCGTGGTCGCCCACCTCCCGCAGCTCCCCGCCGGGCTGTTCGAGCTGCTGGGGGAGCTCGGGATCGCCGTGGTGCCGGTGCCGCTCGAGGAGATGGCGACGCTCGGCTGCAACGTGCTCGCGGTCCGGCCGCGCGTGGTGGTGCTCGCCGAGGGCAACCCGCGCACGGAGCGGGCGCTCCGCGACGCCGGGTGTGAGGTGCACACCTTCGCCGCCGGCGAGGTCGGGGTGAACGGCGGCGGCGGTCCCACCTGCCTGACGAGGCCGCTCCTGCGGGGTTGACGCTGGGGTAGTCCCGCGGTTGCGAGCCACCCCGCTTGACAGGCGCGGGGCCTCTGCCATTGCTGGCCCCATGATGCGCAAGCGCCTGCTGCTGGCGGCAATCCCGCTCCTCAACGCGTGCGGCGCCGAGCCGCCGCCCCCGGTCGCCGCCCCGACGGCGCCGGCTCCCGAGCCAACCGTGACCGCCGCGGCGCCCGTCGCCGCACCGGTCACCATCAAGCGCGTGGTGACGGACCAGAGCCGCCCCTCGGGCACCGACGTGGCGACGACCGCGCCCGACGGCACCGTGACGATCACCTTCGACTTGGTCGAGAACGGGCGGGGCCCGCACGTGGACGCGACCCTCAAGCTCGCCGCCGACGGCACCCTCGACGCGTTCGAGGCGAAGGGGCACCACACCTTCGGCGCCGTGATCGCCGAGACCTTTGCGCGCGAGGGGACGCGCGCCCACTGGCAGAGCCGCGAGGAGACAGGCTCCTCCGCGGACGCGCCGCCGCACGCGTTCTTCTTCCCGGTGGCTCCCGTCCCCGACGCGGTCGGGATCCTCGCCTCCGCGCTGCTCAAGGCCGGCGGGCCCCTGCCGCTGCTCCCCGGGGGCGAGGCACGCCTCACCAGGATCGGCGAGCAGACCCTCACCCACGGGACCGAGCAGCGCCACGTGATCGGCTACGCCATCGACGGCCTCGACCTGCTCCCGACGTACACCTGGATGAACGACGACGGCACCTGGTTCGGCTCGGTCGACCCCTGGTCCTCCGACGTGCCCGAAGGCTGGACGGAGGCGATCAAGCCCCTGGTCGACCTCCAGGAAGCCGCCACCAAGCGCCGCGACGTGGAGGTGGCGCAGAGGCTCGCGCGCAGGCCGCCTGCTGCCGGCCTCGCGTTCACCCACGCCCGGGTGCTCGACGTCGCCCACGGCAAGTGGCTCACCGACCGCACGGTGGTCGTCACCGGCGATCGCATCGTGTCCGTCGGCCCCTCGAAGGGCGCCAAGGTGCCGCCCGGCGCCGAGGTGCAGGACCTCGCCGGTCGCGCGCTGCTCCCCGGCCTCTGGGACATGCACGCGCACCTCGGCACGCCCGACGGCGTCCTCGACATCGCCAGCGGCGTGACCACCGCGCGCGACGTGGGCAACGAGCCGGACAAGCTCGACGACTACAAGATGCGCTTCGACAGCGGCGCCGCCGTCGGCCCCCACGTCTACCGCATGGGCTTCGTCGAGGGGCGCGGCCCCAAGGCCGCCTCGAGCCGCATCACCGCCGAGACCCCGGACGAGGCCCGCGCCGCCGTCGCCTTCTATGCCGCCCGCGGCTACGACGGGATGAAGATCTACAACTCGATCAAGCCCGAGCTCATCCCCATCATCACCAGGGAGGCCCACGCCAGGGGGATGAGCGTGACCGGCCACATCCCCGTCCACGTGCTCGCGCACGAGGCGGTGGAGGCGGGGTACGACGGGATCGAGCACGTCAACATGCTCTTCCTCAACTTCTTCGCCACCCACGACACCGACACCCGCGACACCACCCGCTTCACGCTCGTGGGCGAGAAGGCCGCCTCCCTCGACCTGAAGAGCAAGCCCGTCACCGACTTCCTGAAGCTCCTCCGCGCCCATCACACCGTCATCGACCCCACCTGCGGCGCCTTCGAGGACCTCCTCGTCGGCAAGCAGGGCCAGATCATCCCCGGCCTGGAGCCGCTGGTCGCGCGCCTCCCCGTCCAGGTGGCGCGCACCTACCTCACCGGCGGCCTGCCGCGCGAGGGAAAGGACGAGGTCTACAAGCAGTCCTACGACCGCCTGCTCACCATGGTGAAGGCGCTCGCCGACGCCAAGATCACCGTCGTCGCCGGCACCGACGCGCTGGCGGGGCTGATGCTGCACCACGAGCTCACGCTCTTCGTGCGCGGGGGCGTGAAGCCGGCGGACGCGATCCGGATGGCCACGCTGGACCCGGCGCGATCGATGAAGAAGGACAAGGAGTCGGGCTCCATCGAGGCGGGGAAGGTCGCGGATCTGGTGGTGATCGACGGGGACCCGCTGGCGCGCATCGAGGACCTCGGCAAGGTGGTGAGCACGGTGAAGGGCGGGGTGGTCTACGCGTCGGCGCCGCTCTATGCGACGGTGGGGGTGCAGCCGGCGAAGTAAGGGGTCAGCAACGCCGCGCCCACCTCGACGGCGGTGCTCAGGGGGCGCTACGCTCGCCTGGCTCCAGCGAAGGGACTTGCTCGATGAACGCCCCCACGCCGCGTCCTCCGCACCTTCTCCGCGTGGTGCGCGCACTCACCCGTGTCTCCAGCGTCACCGTCCGCGCGGCCATCCCCGTCGCGGCCGTCGTCACCAGCTTCGCCGCCAGCTGCGGCGACAGCGTCGGCAACAGCAGCGTGTGCAGCGGCTTCTGCGTCATGGGCACGGGTGGCTACGGCCAGCTCGAGCACCGGCGGTCAGGGGGGCGACAGCGGCTTCGGCGCGATGGACGGCGGCTACGACGGTGGCCCGGTCGGTGACGTGGCGATGCCGGACCCGGGTTCCGACGGTGGCGGCTCGGACGCGGGTCCGTAGGAGCCCGCCGCGGGCTTCCCTCCGCGATCTCAGCCCCGGCCAAGCAGCCGCCGCACCCAACCCCCCAGTCCGCCGAGCCCCGTCAGCGGAGGCTGCCCTGCCTCCGGCGTCAGCCACATCGCGCCGTCGACGGCGGCGTGCGGAATGAAGATCCCGCTGCACGCGGCGCACCGGCTCAGCGTCACCTCGTCCACGGTCCACGCGGCGAGCGTCCCTGCGCAGCGCGGGCAGGTGATCGCCGGCCGGAGGGCCGCGTCGCTCGATGGCTCGGGGACGTGGGCCTGGGTGGCGACCGTCCCGACGTCACCGTCCTCGGGATCGACCCAGACGCCGCCGCATTCCTCGCAGACGTCGATCACGGCGTCCTGGATCGACTGGGACTGCATCGGGACGACGCAGGCCGGGCAGCGGAGGGTCGCGTCGGTACGGTAGCTCGTGGGCGAGGTGCGCTGAGATCCGCTCATGGAGCCTCCGCCCATTGCAAGCGTGAGGTGTACTCTGCCGGCGCGCTGCCCGTGCCCGCAGCGGCCGTCGTGCCGACACCGTAGCTTACCACGAGCTCGCCCGGCCGCAGCGGATCCGCGCGCGAGGGGTGGGCGGCGGGACCGGCGCAGAAAGAGTGGCTGTCGGAGGCGGGGAGATCACACGCCGCCAGCGTCGGGCCAGCGGCCCAGGGGCCCTGCGGCGCGGGCGCCAGGTGGCTCTGGAGGGTCGACCCGAAGCCCTCGGCCCAGACATGGAGGAGACCGCCGGAGGTGGTGTCTGGCACCACCGAAGAGATCCACGGTCCCGCCTGGAACACCGTCGCTCCGGCCTGCGCGGTCTGGGCGGTGGCCCAGGTCCCGCCGCCGGTGAACAGCCCCATCGTGCCCTGAGCGTCGAAGCGCGCGACGACGCAGTCCTGGGCGAGGCCGTCCTGGGTGGGACAGCCCCAGACGAAGGCGAACGGCGCGATCACCAGCGAGGCGTCGCCGAGGTCGAGCTGGGGGGAGAACTGGAGCTCGCCGGCGCCGGGGACGACGATCTGTGCGGTGGCCGCGTCCCAGGTGCCGAGTCCGCCACCGAGCAAGGTGACGCCGAACACGGCGCTCGGGTCGAGCTGGAACAGGCGATAGGCCACCCGGGTGCGCCCCCCGAAGCGGAACGCCGACGCGATCTGGACGACGAGGTTCGCGTCGGCGCCTCCGGTGACGGTCACCACGGAGTCCGGCGCACCGCCGGCGAACGACGCGGCCGCGGGGCAGGTGCCGAAGGGCTCGGTGCGGTCGGGCTCGAAGGCGACGTTGGCATGGGTCTGCCCGTCGGTCGTGGTGACCTGGTCGGAGACCCAGAGGCAGCGCCCGTCGTCGGTCGGCACCCCCACCAGCGAGCCGGCGACCGTCAGCACGGGCCCGGCGGGATCGGCGAAGGGGTGGCACACCGCCGGGGCCCCGACCGCGCGCGCGTGGGGCCACGCGCCGGAGGGACAGACGTACGCGCCGGACACGGGGTCGCACGAGGACGCGACCAGCCGCAGGGGACCGCAGGGATCGTCCCCAGGCGCCACGCACTGGACGGCGAGGGCACCCGCGCACGGGCTCGACGAGAGCTCGGTGCGGCCACCGCAGGCTGCCGCGCCCGCGGCCAGCAGCAGCAAGCCTCGGCGCAGGCCCACGCTAGCTGCGGCCTCGCGTCGCGGACTCCCCGTCCTTGCGAAAGCGGAAGCGCCCATCGCGGGTGAGCTGCGCGTAGCTGCCGAAGGCGGCGTCCGGGTCGCCGATGCGATCGAGGGCGGAGAGCGCCTCCGCCTCCGTCGGTGCGAGGGGGAAGGTCTCCAGGATCCGGTAGAGCGTGGTGCGCTGCGCCGGGGGGCGACCGGCCTCGCGGGCCAGCGCTCGCAGGCGCGCGGGGGACACGAACTGACCGTGGTCGGCGCCGGCCGCGGTGGAGATGCTCTCGTTCATGAGGGTGCCGCCGAGATCGTTGACGCCCCAGCCGAGCAGCTCGCGCGAGAACGCGAGCCCCTGCTTGACCCAGGAGACCTGGATGTTCCGGAACGTGGGCCCGAGCATCAGCCGCGCGATGGCGAAGAGGCGCGCGACTTCCACCGGGGTGGCGCCGGCGCGGAGGCCGGGCACCAGCTGCTTGACGTGCATGGGCGCCTCGTCGTGGATGAACGAGAGCGGCACGAACTCGGTGAAGCCGCCGGTCTCGTGCTGGAGGGTGCGGAGCGTGTCGAGGTGGCGGATCCGCGCGGTGTCGTCCTCGATGTGGCCGAACATGATGGTCGAGGTGGTGCGCAGGCCGATGGCGTGGGCGCCGCGCATCACCTCGATCCACTCGGCGGTGGTGATGCGGCCCGGGGCGATCACGGCGCGGACGGCGTCGTCGAGGATCTCGGCCGAGGTGCCGGGCAGCGTGTCCAGCCCGGCCTCCTTGAGCTCGACCAGGTAGGCGCGGATGGAAACGCCCGAGAGCTTGGCGCCGTACTTCACCTCCTCGGGCGAGAACGCGTGGAGGTGCAGATCGGGCGCCGCGCTCTTGAGGGCGCGGGTCAGCGCGACGTAGATCCGCCCGTCGGCGCCGGGCGGGAGGCCGGCCTGGATGCACACCTCGGTGGCGCCGAGCGCGCGGGCCTCGAGCGCCCGGCGGACGATCTCGTCCTCGCCGAGGAAGTAGGCCTCCTCGGAGCGCTGCAGCCGCGAGAAGGCGCAGAAGTGGCAGGTCTTCACGCAGGCGTTGGTGAAGTTGATGTTGCGGTTGACGACGTAGGTGACGGTCTCGCCCGCCTGGCGGCTTCGCATCTCGTCGGCGGTGGCGCGGAGGGCCTCCAGATCGGGGCCGTCGGCGCCCGCCAGCGTGACCGCGTCCGGCCAGGGGAGCTCGCGATCGGCGAGGCAGCCCTCGAGGATCGCGCGCACCGGCGCGGTCGCGGCTGCGAGGGCCCGGTCGAGGGTGGTGCGCTCGGTGAGGGGCAAGGTGATCACGCGCCGGCCTCTGCGCTGGGGGCGGGCCGCCCAGGCCCGGCCGGGGGTCCGCTCGCCTGGGTGACCGGAAACGCCGTGGCTTCGAGCCGGGCGCGGGCCGCGAGCGTGGGCGCGAGGAGCGCGGGGTTCAGGAAGCCGTCGGCGGCGAGGTAGCGGTCGTAGACCGGCAGCCGCGGCCGCAGCGTGTAACCGAGCCGCGCGCACTCGGCTGCGAGCGCGTCGAGGTGCGGCCAGGGGTGGCGCGGGTTGATGTAGTCGGGGGTCACCGGGGAGATCCCGCCCCAGTCGTTGAGGCCCGCCGAGAGCAGCAGCGCCGTGGCGCCGGGGTTGAGGTTGGGGGGGGCCTGCACGCCGACCTCGTCGTCGAGGATGAGCCGCGCCAGGGCGACGGAGTGGGCGACCTCGAGGTCTTCCGGCTCGGGCGCGGTGGCCATGGGGATGTCGGGGCGGGCGCGGAAGTTCTGCACGATCACCTCCTGGATGTGGCCGTGGCGGCGGTGCGAGGCGCGGATCGCCAGGAGGCTCTCCACCCGCTCGCGCCGGGTCTCGCCGATGCCGAGGAGGATGCCGGTGGTGAAGGGGATCCGCAGCGCGCCCGCCTCCTCGAGCATGGCGAGGCGCCGCTCGGGCCGCTTGTCGGGCGCCCGGTGGTGCGGCATGCCGGGCGCGCACAGGCGGGGGCTCACGTTCTCCAGCATCAGGCCGAGGCTGACGTTGACCTCCTTGAGCCGGGCCATCTCGTCCGACTCGAGCACCCCCGCGTTGGTGTGCGGCAGCAGCCCGAGCTCGAGCGCGTCGAGGCCGGCCCGGTGCAGGTACTCCACGGTCGAGGAGTGACCGAAGCCGGCCAGCGTGCGCCGGTACGCCGAGAAGGCGCCCTCCGGCTTGTCGCCGAGGCAGAACAACGCCTCCACGCACCCCTGCGCGCGCGCCCCCGTCAGGCTCGCGAGCACCTCGGCCGGGGTCATCGTCCACTCGCCCGCCTGGCCGGGCGAGCGCCGGAACGAGCAGTAGTCGCAGCGGTTGCGGCAGAGGTTGGTGAGCGGGAGGAAGACCTTGGGCGAGAAGGTCACCCGCCGTCCCCAGCACCGATCACGCCGCGCGGCCGCCGCGGCCAGGAGACCGCCCAGCTCGGTCACCGGCAGGTCCGCGAGCGCCAGGGCGTCGTCGTCCGCAAGAGGCCCGAGGGCGCGATCGAGCACCCGCTCCAGTTCGGTAGACATGGCCCGGGCACGCTACCGCGCCCGGGCCCTCCGAACAACCTGCGCCCTACCGGAGGCCGCCGGACGACCGGCCGGGCATGCGGTCACTGGACAGTGAAGGTGTTGCTGACGGCGTTGGTGGCGTAGTCGTACTCGTTGAAGACGATCGAGCTGCCCGACTGGCGGGCGATCACGTAGCCGTAGTTGACGCTGGCGCTGAGCGGCGCGCCGCCGTTGCCGACGATGACCTGCTTCTCGCTGGAGTAGTACGCGTAGGTGTGGGTGTGGCCCGCGATCAGCAGCGTGTACGGGTGCTGCGAGAGGATGGTGTCCGCGTTGTTGGAGCCCGTCCCGCTCAGGCACGGGGCGGTGGTGGCGGTGGTGCCCTCGTGCCGGACCACGAAGGTGTAGGTCGTCGGGTTGGAGAGCTGCGAGGCGAGCCAGGTGGCCTGGGTCGGGCTCCACGCGTTGCAGGCGATGTAGACGAACTTGGCGCTCCAGGCGTTGCCCGTGCCGTTGACGTTGAGCGTGTAGTAGGGGAGCGTCTGGGCGACGGGGGCGAGCATCTTGCTGAGGAACTGGACGTAGTTCGGCGTCTGGCAGACGCCCCCGATGCACGACCCGCCCACGGTGTTGCAGGCGCTCCCGCAGGCGTAGCAGTTGTCCGCGGTGGCGCCGTCGCACTCGTGGTTGCCCATCGCGGGGTAGAGGGGATTGCTGAAGGCGGCGCGCGCCGTCAGGTAGAGGCTCATCTGGGCCGCCTGCGTGCCCGGCGTGTGGGAGGGGCTCGCGAACATGTAGTCGCCGGTGGCGACCGCGAACGCGGGCCGCGGCGAGGCCGCCTCGACGTCCTGCCAGATCTTGGTGATGATCGCCGTCGGGTAGCCGGAGGTGTCGTCCTCGTTGGGCGGGCGGGTGTCGCCGACGATGGCGAAGCTGAGGGTGGAGAGCGGCCCGATGGTGGTGCCCGAGCTGCCGGAGCTGCTCGACACGCTGCCGGTGCTGCTCGAGGAGCTGCTGCTGCTGCTGGTGCCGCCGGTGCACGACTCCCCGCAGATCGAGGCGACCTCGTTGACGCACTGCGAGCTCCAGCTGGTGTCGCAGCAGTACGAGTCGGTGGCGCAGATCTGCGTCGCGCAGGGGTCGCAGCCGGTCGTCAGCTTGGCGCCCGACGTGCAGATGGAGTGCGCGCACGTGCCGCTGCCGGAGCTGCTGGCGGTGGTGCTCGCGCTGGTGCTGCCGCTGCTCGTGCCGGTGTTGCCGCCGGCGCCGGTGGTCGACATGGTGACGCCGCACGGCGTGGCCACCGGGATGCACACGCTGGTCGCGGTCCCCTCCGCGCTGTTGACGGGCATGCAGGCGTCGCCGGAGGGGCAGGCCCCGCCCCCTGAGCAGTCGGTGGCGCAGTAGGTGTCCCCCGCGAACTGAGCGCAGCTGCGCCCGGGCCCACAGGCCGCCGTCGTCACGCACCCGGTACACTCGACGGCGGTGGACCCGCCCACGCCGCCCGAGGTCGAGCCGCCGCTCAGCGAGGTCGAGTCGCCGCTGGTGGCACAGGCGGCGGCGAAGCAAGCACCGAGCGAAACGAGGAGCGCACGCGCGATCCGGGGCGATGACTTCATGGTGACATGCTTGTGCAATGTCCTCGTAACTTCAAGGATATCCACGTGTCGTCTCCGCGGCATTGTGCCGCTGAAACGAGAGCGGATGCCCCACCCGCGCGAAGCGCCCCGGTCGTCGCTCGGCCTGGGGAGGTCGCGCGGGTCGAGACCCACGGCACGCCATTCCTCTACCCGTCCCGCACCACCAGCCCGAAGAGCGTCGCCAGCACCGCCGCCTGCTCGCGGTTCACCACCAGCCCGCGGACGTCGCCGGCTCCGACGCGGAGATCGGAGCAGCGGGAGGTGCTCACGTCGGCGCCCTGGAGCCGGGCGCGACCGAGGTCGGCGCCGCGGAGCTCGCAGTCGACGAACGAGGTCCCTTCCAGGCTCGCCCCCCGGAAGTCGGCCTCTTCGAGGCGACAGGACTCGAAGGTCACCTGTCGAAAGCGGGTCCCCGCGAAGCTCGCGTAGTCGAGGTGGCACTCGACGAAGCGGACGCTCTCGAGCTCGCCCTCCGAGAGCTTGGCGCCGGTCATCCGGCTCCCCCGCACCTCGACGCGGGTGAGCTTGGCGCCGGGCCAGGCGATCATCGACAGATCCACCCGCTCGGCCGCGACGTCGAGCCAGCGGAGGTGCTTGAGCTCACTGCCCCCGAGCGTGCCGCCCAGCAGCCGGACCCCGTCGAAGCGCACGCGCTCGGCGACGATTTGCGCGAGCGCACAGCCGTCGAGCCGACACTGCTCGAGCGCGTCGTCGGCGGCGAGCGTCGCGATCACGCGCGGCTCCAGGTGACTCGGCAACACGGGGGCGCGGAGCGCTTTGATCCTGGTCGACATGGGGGAAGTGCTGTCCGGTGGGGACGGCGAGGGTAGCGCGGTTGCCTCTGTCGGGTCCGGCAAAGCGGGCCACCGCCGGGGCTTGACGCCGCGCGCGCGCACCTCGAACACCGCGGGCAGCCATGACCTCCCCGCACCTCGCCGTGCTGTGCCTCGCCATTCCCCTCCTCGCCGGCTGCGGCGGCGGGCGTGACGTCTTCCCGGAGGCGGAGTCGCTCGAGAAAGCAGGCAAGCTCGAGGAGGCGGCGGCGCGCTTCGACCAGGTCTGCGCCCTCGCCCCCGCCAGCCCCGGCTGCGCACAGGCCGACGCGCGCGCCTTCGAGGCGCGGATGAAGGCGGCCGAGGCGGAGATCGGGCAGGGCCACTACCTCGCCGCCGAGCGGCTCGTCCTCCTCGCCGAGCTGACCGCCGACGAAGCCGGCAGGAAGCGCGCCCAGGACCGCCTCGCCCAGGAAGATCTCGCCACCGGGCTCCGCTGCGACCGCGCCCTGGCGATCGCGGACAAGACCAAGGCAGCCGCCGCGCTCGAGCCCATCGCCGCCTCGGGATCGGCCTCCGCCGCGAAGGCCAAGGAGTGGCTCGCCCGGGAGAGCCCCGCGCTGCTCGCCCAGGCCGTGAAGGTCGCGTGCGGGCCCGAGCACGAGGGATCCTGCTCCGAGACCTTCACCCGCCTCCAGGCCTCCGGCGCCAGGGGCCCCCAGGTCGACGAGGCCACCCGCCTCGCCGAGGCCGAGCAGCACCGCGTCCAGCCGCTCCGCGGGCAGGCCGAGCGCTTCGTGCGCGTGTTCGCGACGCAGGGGCAGAAGCAGAAAACCTTCGATAAGTGCATCGCTGACAAAGCCGCCGACGGGACCGACCCTGCCGCGGTCGGCAACGCCTGCCGCGACGAGGTCTTCGGCACCGACCCCGACGAGAAGAAGTACCGCGCCACCAGGAACGACGAGACCCTGTTCTGCCGGCTCCTCAAGCAGATCGCCGATGCTCCCGTGGCCAGGGACCTCGAGGCTCGCAAGCTCGTCGCCCTCCGCGACGGAGCCGCCCCCGACGCCCCCAAGCCCGCCGCCCGAGGTGCCCAGTGAGCCGCCGCGTCCTCCCGCCCCTCGCCGCCGCCGCCCTCGCCGCCGCCCTCCTCTCCGGCTGCGACGCCGGCGCCGATCCCCTCGCCCGCGGCGCCGAGGCCGAGGCCGCCGGCAACCTCACCGAGGCGCGCGCGCGCTACAAAGAGGTCTGCGACAAGGGCTCCAAGCACTGCCCCCTCGCGACCAAGCTGGGCGAGCGCCTCGCCGTCAAGGAAGCCTGGGTGGCCCTCGGCGCGGCCGATTACGCGAGGGCCAGGACCGCGCTCGAGCTCGGCAAGGCGGCGACCGATCCCGCGGTGAAAGCCGCTGCCGAAGCCGCGTCCCTGTCCCCCGACTACGTGCAGGGCCTCGCCTGGCAAGAGGCCAGCGCGCTCCCCGACAAGGGCGAGGCGCTGCCCAAGGTCGAGGCCCTCGCCGACCTCGGTGTCACCGCCTCCGCGCGAGCCCGCGAGTGGCTGGAGAAGAACCGCCCCGGGATCCTCCTGGCCCGGGTCAAGGTCGCTTGCACCGCCGGAGCCAAGGTCTCCTGCGCCGAGGCAGGCAAGGCCCTCGCGACGCTCCACCCCGGCAGCCCCGCGAGCGCGGAGGCGCAGCAGCTCGTCCAGACGGACTACGCGCGCATCCACCCGCTGCTGAAGCAGGCCGAGGGTCTGCTCAACCAGCGCGTGGAGCTCTACGACAAGGACCAGCTCGTCGAGCTCTGCATCCAGCGGACCGGCAGCGGGAACGCCGAGGGGTGCGCCGCCGACGTGGTCGGCACCCGCCACCTGCCGACGCCGAGCTTCCTCGACGGCGCCTGGAAGAAGAAGCTGGACGAGATCGGCGACCCGTCCTTCGTCAAGGCGCTCGAGGCCCGCTACCTGCGCGCGGGGAACGCCGGGGAGTTCGATCCGGAGCCCTGGCCGAAGCCGGTCGGGGGAAGGTAGCCTCGTCAGAGATCGGGCGCCTCGCCGCGGAGCACGCGATCGTGCCAGAGCAGCATCTCGATCGCGCCCGGCCCGCGGTTGAACGGGTACCCGTGAGGCCCGGGGACGTCGAGGTGGTCGTGCGCCACCTCCGCCTCGACCAGGGCGACGTCGAGCTCCTCGAGCGCCTCCCGGTAGAAGTCGCGATCGCTGGTGAGGAGCCGCAGGCGGAAGCCCCCTCGGCTCCGCGCCGCGGCGGTGCGCCGGGTGACCTCGGGGACCTCGTCGGGGTGGAAGGCCCCCTGGGTCACGCCGACCGCGCCGAACGCGCCGGGCTGCTCCAGCGCCGCGAGGAGCGAGAGCCGGCCGCCGAGGCTCACGCCGTCGATGCCCGTCGACGCGGCCGCACGAAGGGTGGGCGCCTCGGCCCGGACCCGCGGCAGCAGCCGCTCGACCAGGAAGCGCGCGAAGGGCCCCACGGTGTCGAGGCTGCGCTGGGTCCACAGATCGGGGGTGAACGGGCACGCCACGACCAGGCCGCGATAGGGCCGCGCGGCGAGCGAGGCGTTGATCGCCGCGAGGCGCGCCGGGTCGACGAGGTCCTGGAAGTCGGCGCGGGTGAGCGGCGGCGCGGCCAGCCGCTTCAGGGTGCGATCGAGCCAGTAGTCCTCGACCCACCCCGCCGCTCCGGCGGCGAGGCCGCGGCGGGTCTCGCCGAGCCCCCCGAGCGCGACCAGCAGCGGGTACCGGGCGCTCGCGGCGCCGCCCGCAGGGGTGACGACGACCGCCTGCTGGGGGCCGCCCTGCGCCGGCCCGAAGGCGAGGGTGCGCAGGGTGATCCCCGGCGGCGCCGGTGGCTCCGGAGGCGCGACGGAGGGGATCACCGAGGCGCCGGCCGCCGCCGCCGTCATGGCCGTGGGCTCCGGCACGATGCTGGTCGCCGCGGGCCGCTCGCGGTCCGCTCGCCGACCGCAGGAGATGGCCAGGGCGGCGAGGGCGCCGACGAGGGCGCGGCGGCTGTACGTCGGATCGCCTGACGTACAAGGGGCGGCGGCGAGCAGGGAGCGGGGCATGCCCTCCCTTCGGTCCGGGGGACCGGAGTGTGACGCCCCGTCGCGGGACGCTCTCGGGCGTCCAGCAGGATGACCGATCACCGCGGGACGCCCTCGGGCGTCCCGCAGGATGACCGATCGTCGCGGGACGCTCTCGGGCGTCCCGCAGAATGACCGATCAGCGCGGCGCGCAGGTCGAGACGCCGGCGCCGGTGATCGCGCCGCTGGGCAGCGCGGCGTACGCCGGGTCGAACGAGCCGTCGGCCGGGTGGTACCGGCCGACCGTGGAGGTGGCCCCGTCGACCGAGGTGAAGAAGTAGAAGTCGCCGCCCCAGAACGCGAAGGCCCACGCCATCGGGTCCTGCGGCGTCGGCACGATGGTGTCGCTGAGGACCAGGGCGTCCACCCGGTCGAGCTCGGAGAGGTGAGCGCCGGCCATCCCCGGCACCACGCCGAAGGCGAAGACGCGGCCGTCTCCCGTGCCGGTCAGCTCGGCCTCGCCGATGTCGCTGGAGAACGTGCCGACCGGCTGGGCGACGAAGCTGCTCGTGTCGAGGGTGCCGAGCTGCCCGGGAGACGCGGTGCTGGCCACGAAGAGCGTCTCGCCCAGCCCTCCCGGGTCGGCGGAGAAGCCCATCCCGAACGTCGGCGTGAAGGCGCTCGTGTCGATCGACGGGCTGGTCCCCACGCACGACGCGGAGGCGGTGCTCACCGCGAACAGCTCGCCGTCACTGAAGACGCTGTACGCCGTCCCCTGGTAGTCCACCGCCATCGAGAACGGCGTCGCGCCCGACCCCGCCGTGACCGGGCACTGGAGGGCACCGATCGACGAGAAGGCGGCGCTGGGCGGGTCGAAGCGGAGGAGCTCGTTCTGGTCGGTGACCACGTAGATCGACGTGTCGGCCACGCCGCCGCAGTACGAGGGCAGCGGCCCGACTTCGACGAGGTCGAGCGGCGGCGCGTCGAGGCCCGTGCGCGCGCCGCACGCGGTGAGCAGGCTGCTCGCGAGGAGGATCCCTGGCCACGTCTTCACGGGCGGAGGGTGTTCTCGGAGCGCCCCAGGGTCAACAAGGCAACGCCCGCGGGCGCCGCGGTCTCGCCATGGGCCTTCCTGCGGGCGTTCCGGGTAGGCTAAGACGGCGCCAGCATGAGGTGGCCGTCGGCGGGCGTGATCGGGCTGGCTGCGCTCGCGGCGGCCCGGCCTGCGCGCGCGGGCGGGGAGGCCGGCGAGCCGATCGTGCTGCAGTGGGTCGCCCCTCCGGGGTGCCCGAGCGAGCGCGACGTTCGCGCCGAGATGGAGCGGGTCCTCGGCGGCCCCCCCGATCCGGCCAGCCGCCGCTACCTGCGCGCCGAGGCCCGCGTCTCGCGCGCCGGCGGGGAGGGCTTCCACG
>Ga0302279_10003473_pt1 | contig 19612 bp, 16 predicted proteins | sample III_Bog_N3_3_FD_194541 | JGI IMG/M metagenome (GOLD analysis project Ga0302279, IMG submission 194541) | Peat permafrost microbial communities from Stordalen Mire near Abisko, Sweden - III_Bog_N3_3 | ecosystem: Environmental > Terrestrial > Soil > Wetlands > Peat | place: Sweden: Abisko...
CGCGATGCTGCCGACGACTCTCCGCGCGTTCGCCGTGCAGCTGCGCAACTCGCCGCGCGTCGACCGCGTGGAGCGCGACGGTGGTCCTTCCGCACAAGAGATGCTCGAGACGCTGCGCGACCGTATTGTGCTTCTCCCCGACCCCGAAAGCCAGGACCGCCTCCGCGCCATAGAGAAGGCCATCGGCATCCGGCAGCAAGCGATGCGCGGCCCGCTCGCCGACGCCGAGCTCTGGCCGCTCGAGGAACAGCTCTCGGCGGGTCGAGCCGAAGGCGTGACCGAGATCATCGACTCGCTCGAAAAGACGCGCGGCAAACAGCCCGCCACTACCTACCTTCGCGTGCGCGCGGCCCTCGTCGCGGCCCGCGAGCCGCCTCGTGTGATCGCGGAGCGCATCTCGTCGCTGGCGCTATCGATGCCGTCGTTCGTCGAGCTCGAGCTCCTGGCGACCGAAGCGTGGAACGCGGCGGGCGAGCCGAAGCGCGCGCTCCCGTTCGCGCGCGACCTTATTTCGAACGCGAGCGTCAACAACGAGCTCCGCGCGAGGGAGTCGCAACAGTTCGCAGCGAGGCGTCCGTCGCAGATCGCCGCCCCGGCCGTGAAGCCACCGCTATCGGTCCCGGACCTGCAGCAGCCCCCGCGAAAATCGGCTCCGGCGCGCACGATCGCGATGCCGTCCACCGTCGACGAGGGCGCGGGGCGGCCGTACCGGCGACCTCCGAGGCGCCGCGAACGCCGTCGGTGAACGAGCGGCTGACGTTGAATCCGGGCCCCTCGTCCGCGCCCGTCACTCCGCCGGTCCCGATACTCGGCCGCGCCGAGGTGGCGACGGAACAAGAAGCGCGGCGCACGACCCAGCCGCTTCAGACCGCCGTCGCCGAGGACGTCGTTTCCACAGCGCCGCACGCCGCCGAGAGCACGTCCGTCGCCCCCACGTTGCCTGCAAAGCCGCGTCCCGGCCCCCCGCCCCTCCCGGCGCAAGCTCGAGGGGTTCCCTCGCCTCCGCTCTCACGACCCCGAACGCCTGCCGTCCAGCCGGCCTCGTCGCGCCGCGAGACACCGCCGATGATGTTCGGGGTGACCGAACCGGCAGGTCGACCGAAGACCTCGCCGGGCCCGGTGCCCACGGCGCGCAGCCCGCTCAGCGCATCGAAGCGACCCATTTCGGGCACGTGGGTTGGACCGCCCCCTCCGCGCACGGGCCAGGCCGGTGCCGTCTCCCGTCCGACCGAAGCGCACTTCGGGGCGGTCCCTCCGCCGCCTCCACCCTCTGAACGCCCACCGGCCGAGCAGTCCTCGGTCGAGCGTCCGCCCCACAGCCTCCCGAAGATGGGGACGGTCAACGCGACGAACCGTCCAACCAGTCGGCCGGCCGCCGAGGTACCTCGCCTCGCGAACCGAAATTCTACAGAGCTCATGCGCGGCGCCTCCCAACCGCCGTTCCGCTCCGACTCGCCCGACGCACACGTGCACGTCCCGCGCGCCGCCCCGTTGCCGCGCTTCGACGACGGCGCGGAAGCCGCGAGCGCGCTCTCGCTTCCGGAAGGGCTCAATGGAGTCCCCGAGCCGATCGAAACGCTCCCGCGCACCGTCCTGGACGCGCGCGTTCAGTTCACGTTCCTCGCGCGCGAGCTAGGACGCGAGTACGACGAGCAGCTCGGGATCGTCCTGCGCGCCGACATCTCGGGGATCGAAGAGGTGCAACGCGTCTTGCTCGAGCGCTACAAGACGCGCTCGGTGACAACGCCGGAAGGCGCGGCAGACGTTCGTCGGCACGGAGCGTTCGTGAGCGAGGTCCTCGCGCGGAGCTTCTCGGCGTTCTGGGTCGATATCGGCCCGAGCGACGTAGGCTACTGGGCAATGGTGGTGCCCCCCGGGACGCGTGTCTGGCCCTTCGGACGCATCCTCCGGCTCATCGCCATGCAGCACAACGAGCGCGATCTCGTGAGCTACTTCCTCGAGCTGCAGGGGCGCGCCAACGCGGGTCACTGATGCCGTCGTCTCCGTGGCGGCCGCGCGGTGATCACGAGTCGGCGTTCGAAGAGCGCGACGGTGGCTTTGAGACGTCTACCGAAGTGTTCGATCGCGTGGAGTTCGTGATGAGCGCGCTCGAGCTGGTCCGCCCGCCGAAGATGACGGTCGCCGTGTGCGCCGGGAGCTCTCGGCTCCGCGTCCTTGCGGGACGCGTGTGGGGGCGCGCAGACGGCGCTCGATGGGCGATGGTCTGCGTCCCATTGGCCGCGTCGCGCGAGGCGATCGTGCTCGCGCTCACGGAGCTGACGGGTGGCCTGGACCGGGTCAACGCCCCCTACACGCTCGACGTGCTCGTCGCGCGCGCACGCACGCCCGACGCTACTCGAACGGGCGAGAGGTAAGCGACGTGGGCGATCCGAACTACATCACGCCGGAGGGGGCGAAGCGGCTCCAGGAAGAGCTCGGGCACCTCCGCTCGCGCGAGCGACCCAAGGTGGTGACGGAGGTCGCCGACGCCGCCGCGCAAGGGGATCGAAGTGAGAACGCCGAGTACATCTACGGCAAGAAGCGCCTCCGCGAGATTGATCGCCGCATGCGCTTTCTGACGAAGCGCCTGGAGGCTGCAGTCGTGATCACGCCGAGCGCGCAGACAGGCGATCGAGTGTTCTTCGGCGCGCAGGTCGTCGTGGAAGACGAGGACGGTAACGAGATGCGCTACCAGATCGTCGGCGAGGACGAGATCGATCTCAAACAGGGGCGCGTGAGCTGGCGATCTCCCATCGGGCGGGTGCTGCTCAAGAAGACCGCGGGCGACACAGTCACCCTGCGAAAGCCAAGCGGCGAGATCGAGCTCACCATCGTCGGCGTGAGCTATCCGACCCCCTGACGAAGCGCCCGGTCAGCTGCCGAACCTCGCGACGAGCGCCTTCGCGCGCTCGACGAATCCGGCCATGTGGAACCGCTCGAAATCGGCCCACGTCGAGAGCGTCGTCGAGTCGGTGACCCGATCGACGAAGAGCTTACCGCCGAGGTGGTCGACCTCGTGCTGGTACGTCCCTGCCGTCAGCCCCTTCGCCACGTAATCGAGCTCCTTGCCGGTGCGGTCCCAGCCGCGTACGCGGATCTCGGTGAATCGAGGGACCTCCCCGCGGAGGTTCGGCACCGAGAGACAGCCCTCGTAGTTGCCGAACGTCTCGGTCGTGAGCGGTGTCACCTCCGGGTTCACGAGGATCGTGAGCGGGATGTTCGGCTTGTACGGGTAGCGCGGGTTGTCCTTCACGTGGAGCACGCAGATTTGCACGGGCTCGTAGATCTGGTTGGCGGCGATGCCCGCCCCGTTTGCGTCGAACATCGTCTCGACGAGATCGTCGATGAGCCCTTGCATCGCGGGCGACGCGAGCTCCGCCCGTGTCAGAGAGCGCGCCACCTGCCGCAGCACGGGATGACCAATCGTCGCGATCTTTCGGATGGGCACGCGGCCGCCTCGCTACTTCTTCTCGGCCAAGATGAGCGTGCGCGGCGAGTGCGCACCGAAGAACACGCCGGGCGTCGCGACACGGCCGCTCACCTGCACCACGCGGAAGCCGTTCTCGTGGAGGAGCTTGCCGAGCTCGTGCAGCGCGTAGAGGCGAATTGAATACTCGATCTCACGGCTACGGCCGTCGTCCATCATCATGGTCCGCTTGACCTTCATTCGGCTGGTGATCCAGTCGATGATCATATCGTCCATGCAAACGCAGCCGTCCCCCTCGAACCACACGAGCGACGGCGACTGCTGCGCGACGAAATCGCGGTTCACCACGTCGAGCAGCACCTGCCCACCCGGCTTCAGAGCTCGCCTCACGTTGGCGATGACGGCTGCGTTCTTCTCCTCTTCGAAGAAGCCGAAGCTGGTGCTCCAGCAGTAGACGCCGTCGAAGGTCCCTTCGAACGTCATCTCGCGCATGTCCCCCTGCACGAAGTTCAGCTTCTGCTGGCGCTCCTGCGCTTCGTCCGCCGCCTTCGCGAGCATCGAAAGGGAGAGATCGAACCCGACGACCTCGTAGCCTCGACGCGTAAGCTCGATGGCGTGACGCCCCGTACCGCACGCGAGGTCGAGCACCATCGCCCCCTTGTCGAGGCCGAGGCTCTCCTCGATAAAGTCGACCTCCGCGCCGATCTGGGCGTCGGTGATCTTCGCCATCGTGCGGATGAAGTCGTCGTTGAAGAGCTCCTCCCACCACGGCCGTGCTCGCTTGCGCGCGTTCTGGGCCGCGTCGCCCATAGGCGGGGGCGCGAGCGGGCTGCTCGCCGGCACGATCACCATCGGCCGCGGCTTCGGCGGCGGGCTCACGAACTCGGGCGGGACCGAGGTCTTGATGGTCGCGGTGGAAAGGCTCGGTGACGAGGTTCGACCGGTCTTCGCGGGTGCCGCGGGTGGGGGCGGTGGGGGCGGCGCGAACGACGGCACGCTGGCGGCCCTCGCGCGCATCGGCGGCGGCGGGGCGCTCGGGGTGGCGGCGCGAACCTTGTCGCCAACGGCCTCGACGGAGACGACATCCTCCGGAGAGATCTCTGCGACCTCGCTTGGCTCGGACGGGACGGCCTCGGATAGGACAGGCTCCGAGGGATCGGGGTCCGAGTCGACCGACACGACCTCGGCGTCGACCGCCGGACCCTTGACGGCGTCGCTCGGCGGCTCCGGGTGCGAGGGCACCGAAGAATGCAGCGGGGGGGGGGCGGACGGCGCACCCGACGCGGCAGAGAGGGCCGGGCTGCTCGGCGCTTCGGGCGGGAAAGCGTTGCGCGGCGCGGACGAGCGCGCGTCCGGCGGCGGTCGGCTCGAGGGCGAGTTGAGGTCCTCGATCACGGGATGTTGCCCGCTCGCGAACAGATTGTCGTCGAACACCATCTCGGGGAAGCCGTCGGCCCCCGAGCCGCTCTTGGGCGGGGTCGAGCCTCGCCTCTCGCTCCCCGGAGGAGGCTTTGACGGCAAGACCGCCGCCGGGCTCGGTGACTTCGACGGAGCCGCGGAAGGCGCGGCGGGCGGAGCGGAAGCGTGGACGGGCGGCACCGATGCAGCCGGGCTCACGCTTGCGGTGGGTGCTGCGGGAGGAGCGGGAGGCGCGCCCAGGGCGACCGATGGAAGCTCACGAGCGGCTTCGAACGTCGCGGGAGAAGGCCCGGCCGGGGCGCGTGAAGATGCGTCCGCGAGGCGGCCACCGTCGCCGTTCGACGGCGGGCGATCGAACGGCGACGAGTCGACCGCAATATCCACCGAGAGCGAGCTGTCCGGCCCTTTCGTGTCCTGTGTCTCGACCGCCATCGGCTGAAACGGGGTCCAGCTGTCCTCGGTCACAGGTGCTGGCTTCGGCGGCGGCCTCGAAGGCGACGGCGGCGGCGAAGCGGCCAGCTTGCGGCCGTGCGGCTCGGTGTCCTCGCCGGAGAGCGGCAGGACGACGCTTGGGGGGCGCGCCGGGATGGCCGGCAAGAGCGTCGACGGCATCGCAGAGATCGTCACGGGCGACGGTCCGGCGCCGCGCGTCGAGATCGGGATCTGGTTCGTCGGCGTATCCAGCTTCTTCAGCGTGATGATCCGATGGGTCGTCACGGCCGCGACTCCGGAGGCGGACGGAGGCGGCGGTGAGTTCGACGGCGAGAGCGTCCCCGTGGCGGTCACGGCTGGAAAGGTCGAAGGGCTCGGGACGGACGGAACGGGCTTCGACGGGCGCGCGACCTCGTCGTCGGGAATGCGCAACGTCATCTTCGGCCGCGGCTTCTTCGCCGCGCCCGTCTCGGGAGCGCCCGGCGTGTGATGCTCCCTAGGGCTCGGGACCGGACCATCGTCGCCCAGCGGCGACGGCATCGGGCTCCGACCGTCCTCGGCGTGCGCCACCTCGGCGGCCGTCGCGAGGGCGGGGCTTACCGCCGTGATCAGCGTGGACGGCTCGCTCGCGGGCGCGTCATCCTCCTTGTCCGGCCGGAACGACTCGGTCATCCGCCCCGCCCGTCTTCGGATGTGGAAGGCATCGTGGACGAACCCGATCGCTCGACATGCGTCGTGAGCAGGCGCTCTCCATAACGAATATGCGCCGCCGCGCCGTGCGCCCACACACCGCGCGCGCGCTCCTCGAAGAAGACGACCGCCGTCGAGCCGAGATGAAACATCCCAATCTCTTCGCCGCGACGCACGGGACGCGCGGGCCTCGGCGTGTGCACTCCCATCGGGACGTCGCGCCCTTCGACGCCACTGACTGTGATGCGGCCGACGATCATCGCGGCGACCATGACCACCGTGACCCGTCCGAGACCCACCGCTGCGGGGGTGTCGATCGTGATCGCCACGCGCCGGTTGCGGGCGAAGAGGTTGGGAAAGTGGGCGACCCCCATCTCGTTCACGGGGAAGTAGTCACCCGGGAGAGAGCGAATCGTCCGGATCTCCCCTTCGACCGGGGAGTGGACGCGGTGGTAGTCGCGGGGAGACAGGTAGACGACGCAGCCAAGGCCGCCTCGGTAACGCTTGGCCTCCTCGGCGTCGCCGACGAGCTCCTCGACGGAATACGGGCGCCCTTTCACGACGAAGGCCGAGCGCGCATCGATCACGCCGAGCGACTCGAGACGACCGTCGGCCGGCGAAACTACGGCGTCCGCCGCGGCGTCGATGACGCGTGCCCCATCCTTGAGCGGCCTCGTGAAGAACGCATCGAAGCTGGGCCAGCCGGACGACTGCGCGGCCTCCTGCAGCTGAACGTCGTACACGCGCGAGTACGCCCCGACGACCGCACGCCCGAGCGACGGCGTCCACCGAATGTCCGCGAGCTGCCCCATCGCGCGCCCGATGGACGCGCGCGGGAGGAGGCGCAAGACGTTAGCCGCAGCGTAGGTGAGGGCACTCATGCGTGAGCGGCTCGAAAGCGACCCGTTCCGGGGGATATCGGTTACGTGGGTGGAGAACACGGGCAAGCTTCACCCGCAACTTACTGATGCTACCCGGGCCCCGACGAACGGGTCAAACGACTATCTGGCTGACACTCGCGTCAGTCACGCCCGGCCGGCGGCTCGTGGCGCGCTATGGCGGCCTCGCAGAGCGCCTGCGAGGGGGTTTCCGGGCCCGAATCGTCGGCCGGCTCCGAAGCGGATTCGTCGTTCTCGCAGGCAGAAAGCACGTCGAAGGGGTCGGTGGAGACCGCCTCGACGAAGGAAGCATCGGCGTCGGCGGTCTGGCCGTCCTGACGCTCCCAGCGCCCTCGGATGGCCCACCAGGGCGCGTACGACGACAGGATGGCCTTGGGATCGGCCACTTCGCGCTCCCCTTCCGTCTTGTGCCCGAGCGCACCGAGGATCTCCGCCCGAAGGCTGAGAACGCTGGGGTCGCTGGTCGCGAGGTCCCCTTTGATCTGGTCGAGCTCGGCGAGCGCGGGCTTCGGATGCGCACGCCCCTCGAGCAACTCGGCCAGGCGAACGCGATCGCGAAGCTCGTGGAGGTCGGGCGAATGGGTGCCGAGGCCAAAGATGACCGGGAGGGCCTCGTGCGGACGCGTGGCGAGGTAGGCGCGCCATCGTCCGTCCCACTCGTGCAGGTCCGCCCCGCTGGACTCGCGGAGGGCGGTGTCGGTGTCGGGATCGTGGCGGACGGCTGCGAGCAGCTTCGGCAGAGCGTCGGGCCCCCCGTTGTCGGCGAAATACCGAACGAAGCTGGTAACTTCGGCGAACGCGACCACGGCGGCGTCGGCGCTGGGGAGCATCGCGATCGACGGCCCGAGCTCATCGAGCGGGATCCCGAGCTTCATCTCGAAGCCGCGCATGACGATGGCGTCCGGCGTCGGACGGTCGTCGAATGGACCCGGCGAGCGCCACCGCACCTCCTCCCGCTTTGCCATCCCTTCCTGCAGCCAGAGAGGCGCGCGGTCGCCCGAGGCGTGCGTCACGGCCAGGTGGGTGAGCTCGTGAGCCAGCGTGTCACGCCAGGGGAAGCCATGGACGCTCGCGCGTGGCGACAGCAGCGTGACCCGACCCCACTTGGCGACCGCGACGGTTCCGGTCGTCTGCGCCGACTTGAGCGGCAACCCCGTCATCGCGCTGAGCGACATCAGATCGCGGACGACGGTCACGCGGGTCGGCTTCGGCCAGGAGACACCCAGGTCGCGCGTGAGGGCATCCCGCGCCATCGTCACCGTCTCGACGATCAGCGGGGTGAGCGCGCGGTCTGCGTCGTCCTGGAAGCGCACGACGACGTTGTGCGCTTCGTCCGTCTCCGTGAGCGTCGCCGCCGTCACGCGAGCGCAGCCGCGCGAGATGTCGAACAGCACGGCCCCCCCTTCGGTCTTGAGCAGGTCGGATCGGCCGAGGTCGATGAGCGCCTCGTCGCAGTGCCCTTCGTAGAGGGCCAGCCTCGCCTGCTCGATCGCGACGCCGAGGTCGGCCTGGTCCCCCTGCGCGAGTGCCGCGCGGGCGTCGTCGTAGTCGAGCGCGCTGATCGCGTCGGCGGCGCGCTGGGCATGCACCGAAGGGGCGGCGTTGGCGGGAGGGGCGGCTTGGATCGACGGTCCGCTCGACTGCGCGCGAGCGCCGCGTCCTTGAGAGAGCGAGACCGCGAGGAGTAACGCACCCGCGGCGACGAGCATGAAGCGTCCACGTACGTCACGGATCGGACGCATCATCGGAGGAGCCCGTCCGCGTATCGGCGAATCGCGTCCTTCTGACGCCCCGAGGCCCCCTCAGCAAGCCCCTGTATGACCCGCTTCCTGAACTCCTCGGGCCCCTTGTGCGACGTCCCGTTCGGAACCTCGGCGTGGCCGCCCCGGACGCTCTTTCCGTTGCCGTCCCCTTTGCCGTTCGGATCGTCCCCTTCCGCTTCGCCGGTTCCGTCCTCCCCCGAGCCGAGCGCCTGCTTCGCAGCCTCGAGCCTGCGCTGCGCCTCGCGTTGCTGCGCCATCCCTTGGTCCATGTCGCCTCGCTTGAGGGCGTCCGCAGCCCCTGCGGCGGCCCTCTCGGCCTGATGCAGCGCCTCGAGCGCCCCCTCGGGGAGCGCCCTGTCCCCTTCCCCGCGTTCTCCGCTCTCGCGCAGCGCCCCCGCGCGCTCGGCCAGCCGCGACTCCTTCTCCCCATGCGCCGCCAGCTCCGAGGCCTTGCCCAGAGCAGCCCGCTTCTTCTGCGCCGAGAGCTTGTCCGCCGCCCAGGTGACCTCGGGCTCGAGCTTCTGCCGCGCCGCCTCGATCTTGCGAATGGCCCCCGCGCGGTCGGTGTCCGGGTCTGCCGTCGAAAACAGTCCCGTCCAGCGCTCCTCCTGGGCGATGTGCTTCGCCTCGTCGAGCGCGTCGAGCGCGCTCCTCCCGCTCGTGACCGCCTCGCCGGCCTTCCCCTCTTCGAGCGCACGCGCCATGGCCTCCCCCATCTCGCGCGCCGCGGCCCCCTTGTTCGTCCACGAGTCGCTCCCCGCGCCGACCGACGGCAGCGGCGACGTGGCGCCTCGCACGGCGCGCGCGTGGGCCTTCTCCTCGTCCGTCGCGGTATGCGACTCGTCCTGTGGGTCCTGGTCGCCTGCGACCTGCTCGACCTGGCTTACTTCGTCGGCGTGATCCGAGGAGAGCTGCCCCAGCTCGCCTGCCGCTTGATTGAACGCCTGCGCCTCGTCGTCCGACGGGTCTCCTTCACCCGGACTTCCGCGTCCCCCTCCCGACTCGCCCCCCGCGCGCCCCCCTGAGCCCCCTTTGGAGCCGAAGGACGGGTCGGGCTCTCGCAGCCGCGCCGCCAGATCGCTCGCCGCGATCTCGGCGTGCACGGAGTCGTCCTGCGTACGCGCACGCGCGACCCGCGCGAGATCCATCTGGATGATCTCTCCGAGATCACGTCCGAGCGAGCCGAGCCGCGTGAGCGACCGCGAGCCCCCTTCGAGGACCGCCACGCTCGCGAGCACACGCAAGGCTCCGCGCTCCCGCTCGAGGGGGCGCCGTAGCTGGGACGCCCCGAGCTCGAGCTCGTCTGCCACATCCGCGAGGGCGAGCGCCACGCGGCGCGAATCGCGCTGACCGATGCCTCGAACGACACCGTCGGCCGCGAGGACGAGCTTCTCCGACGCCGCGACCAGCCTACCGTGCGATGCCGACCCGGGCGACCGAAGCTCCGCAGTGAGCGCCTCCTTCACGCGTCGCATCTGCCCGCGGAGCAGCGCAATCATCCGACGGCTCACCTGCGCACCCGCGGGCGCTGCGTCGGCGACCGTGTCGAGCAGATGATCGTCGGCCATGACGCTCTTCTTGTCTTCCTCCGCGAGCGCCGTCCGCTGGGCCATCGCCGCGGGGAACACGCGATCCATCCGCGCCGCGAGCGAGTCGACCAGGCCGTCGCGGAGCGTTCGCAGCGCGTCCATGCGAAGCGCCTCCGGCTCACCCGCCTCGGGGGGGACGATCGTGATGGCGGAGCTCGCGCCCCACTTCGGACCGGTGATCGGGTCGTTGTCCTCGGCCTCGACCGTCACCTCGATCGGCGCGTGGCTCTTCTTGATGAACGGGTCACTCGCTCGCAGGTTCTGTCCACCGCGGTTGTCCGGCGTCTCGCCATCGAGCCTCGCGAGGACGCGTCTCTCCTCGCGGGCGCCCGAGCGGAGCACGAGATGCACCTCCCGAAGCCCGTGGTCGTCCGTAGCCTCGTATTTCAGCGGGATGGTCGCCCCCACGCCCACGTCCGACAGCCGCACCACGCGCGGCGCCCCCTCGAGTGTCACCGTCGGCAGCTCGTCGGCGACCGACACGATGGACGTGGGCTCCGCCTCCGAGACGCGCACGTCGCCGAAGCGGGCGACCACCTTGAGGTGCACCGTGTCGCCCAGCGTCCAGCGGGCCACGACGTGCCCCGTGCCGTCGTCCGTGAACGCCGCGTCGGTCGTGCCGTCCGTCAGCGAGACGCGCCGTCCCTCGTGGAGAGGCACCCCGCGAAACGTGAGCACCGTGCCTCGCGGGAGCGCCCACGTGCTGCGCGCGCCGAAGCGTCGTTCGCGCTCGTGCAGGTAGTCGGGCGGACGCGCCGTGACCTCGAGCTCGTCGAGCCAGACGACCGGCACGATCCCCTCGTGGTGCGCGGCGAGCAGCACGTCGGCCCCTTCGAAGATCGCGAAGCCTTGCGTCGACGCGAGCGCCACTGCGGCCACGGCGAGCACGAAGGTCGCGTAGCCGTAGCGAGCCCCGAGCCTCTCGGCGCGATCGAAGATGAGATCGCGTGGAAGCGCGGCCATCGAACGCTCGACGTGGAGCTTCGCGAGCTCGAGAGACGTCCCCTCGGGAGCAGGGTCCGTAACGAGGGCGAGCGCCCGGATCGCGCGGCCGGCGCGGTCAGGATCGACGCGTCCCGCGATGCGATCGATCGCGCTCGTGGGGACGGCCCACACGGCCCGCTCGCGAAGCTTCAGCGCGATCCACGCCCCGAGCGGCAGCACCACGAGCAGCACGGCGGAGGCTCGCCACGCGGTCGTGCCGCGGCGCGCGAGGAGAAGCGCGACGAACAAGACGAACGTTCCCCCGGCAAACTCGGCGCGGGAGCGAGGCACGAACACCCGCTGCTGGAAGCCCGCAACCAGCTCACGCAGCGTCACCGCCCGAGGCCTATGCGGGGGCCGGGCGGAGAAACCGAGGATGGCGCGGGAGGGTCCGAACGATGACACGGGAGCGGGAGGAGGAGAGAGGAGCGATCAGTGGTTCTTGTGGCGGCCGGGTGCAGTCGGCGGAACGGGCTCGTTCGGATCCGGAGGGAAACCGAAGTTGGGGAAGGTCGTCGGAATCGTGATGACCGGGCCGACGCCGGAGCTCGCGGGATTCGGGAACGGGTTCGGGAACGAGCTGGGCATGCCTGGGATCGAGAAGGGAGGGACGCCGAACGGAGGGTTGGCCGCGAGCGGCGGCGTGCTCGGAGCCGCGCTCGACGAAGAGCCTGCCGGCGTAGACGGCGTGGGAGACGAGCTGCGCGGCACAGGGGTGTTCGGTCGCGAGGAAGGGACGAGCGCAGAGCCCGGCAGCGGACCGATCGCGGGGTCTGCGGCGGGATCGGGGGGCGGAGCGGTCTCGGTCGGCGCTGCGGTCGCGAGCGCGGTCGCCGTCGAGGAGGGCTTGGGCGTGACCGACGCGCCGCCTCCGCCGGAGCCCGTGAACGTCAGCGCGAGCGCGATGCCGCCCCCCAGGACGATCGCGATCGTCACGAGCAGCCACACGGTGCCCCCTGCGCCTCGACGCCCGCCTCGGTGCGCCTGCACGTTCTGCGCGCCGTACGCCGCCACCGCAGGGGGCGCGTCCCACCGCTGGCCGAGCTGCGCAGCCTGTGGGGCCTGCGGAGCCTGCGCATGTTGCATGACCGGCGTACCGGCGACGGGGCTGGCCGTGATGCTGGGCGCGACATTGGCGAGAAGCGCGGGCGCCGGGTCGGAGGTGGCGGTGGCGGTGGAGATGAACGATGCGCCTCCAGGGTCGGTACCGCCGGCCGCGCTCGATCGCGCCGGTGCCGGAGCGGCGGCGACCGCGTTGACGGCCGCTGCGGGTGCTGCCGTTCCGAGGTCTCCAGCGGGCGCTCCAAACACCGTCGCCGAGCCTTGCAGCTCGAGAGGGGGCGACGGCGGCGGCGTGATCGGCGGCGTCGACGTGTGCTTCGGCGCCAGCACGGCGTCGAGCGCGTGGCGCATCTCGTTCGCGCTCGCGAAGCGAAGCTCGGGGCGCGCGGCCATCGCACGATGCACGAGCCCCGCCAGATCACGCGGCACGTCCGGCAACCTTTGAATCAGCGGCACCACCTCGCCCCGCTCGATCTTCTGCGCCACGGCGCGCGGGTCGGTCCCCTCGACCGGACGCGCACCCGAGAGCATCTCGTAGAGCAGCACCCCCACGGCGTAGAGGTCGGAGCGCGCGTCGACCCGATCTGCCGAATGCGCCTGCTCGGGGGCCATGTACTCGGGCGTCCCCATGAGCGCGCCATGCAGCGTGAGGTTCGCGTTCGCGCCCCCGAGAGACGCGAACGCGCCCGCGCCTGCCTTCGCGATGCCGAAGTCGATGAGCTTTACGACGGTCCGCTCGCCCTCGCGCGTCACGAAGACGTTCTCGGGCTTGAGATCGCGGTGGACGACGCCGAGCGCGTGCGCCGCCGCGAGCGCTTCCAGCACCTGGCTTGCGTAGTCGACCGCGGTGGCGAGCGGCAGACGCGTCTCGCGCGCGAGCAGATCCGACACCGGCTCCCCCGCGAGCAGCTCCATGACGATGTACGCGCCCGTCCCCTCGTCCATCGCGATGTCGAGCACGCGCACCACGTGCGGATTCGCGATCTGCGCCAGCACGCGCGCTTCCCTCAAGAAGCGGTCGACCAGCTCGGGCTTCCCGGCCAGGTCCTGGTGCAGCACCTTGATGGCCACGCGGGCGCCCAGCACCTCGTGATGCGCCTCGTAGACGGACCCCATCCCACCGTCGCCGAGCAGACGCAGCAGGCGGTACTTACCGCTGATCACCTGGCCGAGTTGCATCGCTCCACCCTTCGCTACCATACCCGTCGCCCGAGATCGTCGGGCGGGCGGCACGCTTCGAACACGCTGTCGGCTGAGGATAACGGGTGCACGACGCATTGCGTTGACCTTTCGCCCTTGCCTGGCAGGGAGATTTGTTGGCATGCCGTGTCAACCATGACGAAACGCTCGACCATCCTTGGCGTCGGCCACTACGTTCCCACCCGCGTCGTCACGAACGACGACCTCTCGAAGCTGATGTCCACGACGGACGAATGGATCGTCCAGCGGACGGGCATCCGGGAGCGGCGCTACATCGAGCACAGCGGCATCGGGGCGAGCGATCTGGCGGTCCCCGCCTGCAAGATGGCTCTGGAGCACGCCGGGCTGACGGTGAAGGACGTCGACGCCATCATCTTCGCAACGCTTTCCCCCGACCACAACTTCCCGGGCTCGGGCTGCTTTCTCGGCGACAAGCTCGGCCTGCCGGGCATCCCCGCGCTCGACATCCGCAACCAATGCTCCGGCTTCCTGTACGGGCTCTCCATCGCGGACGCATGGGTTCGAGGCGGGATGTACAAGCACGTGCTCGTGGTCGGCGCCGAGGTCCACTCGACCGGCGTCGAGTTCAACGATCGCGGGCGCGACGTGGCGGTGCTGTTCGGTGACGGCGCGGGGGCGGTCGTCGTGGGCGCAGCGACGGGGCCGGATCAGGGGATCAAGGCCATCAAGCTGCACGCCGACGGCTCCGGCGCGAAGGACCTCTGGCTCGAGGCACCCGCCAGCGCCTACATCCCGCGCCTGACCCCCGAGATGCTGACCGAGGGGAAGCACTACCCCGCGATGAACGGCAAGTCTGTCTTCCGCTGGGCCACCGAGAAGATGCCCGAGGTCGTCCGCGAGGTGATGACGGCCGCGTCCCTCGACCTGTCCGCCATCGACCTCTTCGTCCCGCACCAGGCAAACCTCCGCATCAACCAGTTCGTCGCCCAGAAGCTCGGCATCCCCGAGGCGAAGACCGTCCACAACATCGAGCGCTACGGCAACACGACCGCCGCGACCATCCCGCTGGGGCTCAGCGAAGCGTGGCGCGAGGGGCGCTGCGGCAAGGGGTCGAACGTGCTGTTCGCGGCATTCGGGAGCGGCTTCACCTGGGCCGGCGCCGTCATCACGCTGTAGACGAAGAACGCACCGCGCGCAATTCTGCGCCATGAATACGGCTGCGCCGCCGAAGAAGCCGTGAGGGCGAAGTCGCAGAGACGCTCTGCAAGAGGGACGACGACGTCACTCCTCTCCCAAAGCCGCTCTGCAAGAGGCTCGGCGACGTCACTCCTCTCGCACAGACGCTCGACGCTCACGACGGGCTACCTGACGAGGAGCGAGACGGCCCGGCTCCAGTCCCCGACGCTGTCTTTGGTGAGGGTGCGTTACCGAAACAGGTAGCGCGTGCCGGCTGCGAGCCCCACGACCTCCGTGTCGGCCTGTACGGTGCGCTCGAGATCGTCCCAGGCGATCCCGTCGGTCGATTGTTGCCAATCATACGACGAGCGCACCGTCGGAGCCTTCGCGACGAGCCGCGCGGTGCCGGCGACGGGCCCCTGCTTCGCTTCGAACTCGGCCTTCGCGTAGCCGGACGACCGCTGCACGCTCATGCCGGCGCCAGCGATGACGTTCACGAAGATGAACTCGCCCGACGATTGCCCCACTGCCCCACTGGAAGTGAGTCAGGAGGATCTCAGGCTGCTCGGTGCCGGAGGGAGCGACTCTGCCAGCCCGGGTTGAGGTCTTGGACCAAGAGGAGTACCTGCGAAGGAACGAGCTCGGTGAAACAACCGTTGGAAAGGATGTTCCCATGACGACGATTGCGTCCCTCCATGCACGCGAGATCCTCGACTCACGTGGCAACCCGACGGTCGAGGTCGATGCCGTCTTGTCCGATGGATCGCGCGGGCGCGCCGCGATCCCCTCGGGCGCTTCGACCGGCACGCGCGAGGCCGTCGAGCTCCGCGACGGCGACGCCAGGCGCTTCGGCGGGAAAGGCGTCCTGAAGGCCGTCGGGCACGTCAACGAGACCATCCAGAAGGCCGTCGCGGACCGGTGCGCCTACGACCAGCGGGGCCTGGACGCCGCGCTCTGCGCGCTCGACGGCACCGAGACAAAGGCGAAGCTCGGCGCCAACGCCATCCTCGGGGTCTCGCTCGCGGTGGCTCGGGCTGCTGCGGCCAGCAGGGCCGAGCCTCTCTACCGCTACCTCGGCGGCGTGGACGCGAACGTCTTGCCAGTCCCGATGTTCAACGTCCTCAACGGCGGAGTGCACGCCGACAACAGCGTCGATCCGCAGGAGTTCATGATCGCGCCCGTAGGCGCCTCGTGCTTCTCCGAGGCGGTGCGGATGGCCGCGGAGACGTACCAGGCGCTCAAGAAGACGCTGAAGGCGAAGGGCTACTCGACCGCCATCGGCGACGAGGGGGGATTCGCGCCGAGCCTGAAGTCGAACGTCGAGGCCGTGGAGGTGATCCTCTCCGCGATCACGACCGCGGGCCTTCGCCCTGGCGAGGACATCGTCCTCGCGCTGGACCCCGCGGCGAGCGAGTTCTTCCAGGACGGCAGCTACATCTTCAAGAAGTCCGACGGAAGCAAGCGCACCCCCGCCGAGATGGTCGCGTACTGGGAGGACTGGGTCCGGCAGTACCCGATCCTGTCCGTCGAGGATGGGCTCGCCGAGAACGACGACATCGGGTGGAAGCTCATCACCGAGAAGCTCGGCGGTCGCATCCAGCTCGTCGGCGACGACAACCTCGTGACGAACCCGAAGCTCATTCGGAAGGCCATCGCCGACGGCGTCGCCAACGCCGTCCTCATCAAGCTGAACCAGATCGGGACGCTGACGGAGACCTTCACCGCCATCAAGGACGCGCAGCGTGCTGCGTACGGAACGGTCATCAGCCACCGCTCGGGCGAGACGAGCGACGACTTCATCGCCGACCTCGCCGTTGCGACAGGCGCGGGCCAGATCAAGACGGGTGCCCCTTGCCGCGGCGAGCGCGTGGCGAAGTACAACCAGCTGATGCGCATCGAAGAGGAGCTCGGGAGCTCGGCGCGCTACGCCGGTCGCGCCGCGTTCCGCGAAAACTCGAAGCGATGACCGGAGGAAGTTCCGAGGCCCCATGACGCCAAGACGGCAGAGAGGAGGCAGAGCAGGTCCGACGTGAACCCGCACGATGGGGGCCGGAAAGTGTCAGTGCCCACGCGAGCGCCGCAGAAAATAGCGAGTGACACCGCGCGTCAGGGGCGTGGCTACGACGGCGCTTCGTCCCGATTCACCTGCACGGCGAGCCTCGGCGCTTCGTGGACGCGGTTTCTGCCCGTCTGCTTCGCCGTGTACATCGCGCGGTCGGCGCGATCGGATAGGGAGTCGAGGGTCTCCCGAGATTCGCGCCCCGCGAGCCCGATCGATGCCGTCACCGGGATCCGTTCCCGATCCTCGCCGCATATGTCCATCGACTCGATGGCCGCCCGGATGCGCTCGGCCGTGGCGCCGCCGCCGACGGCGTCGGTGCTCGTGAGGGCGATCACGAACTCTTCGCCCCCCCACCTCGCGACGAAGTCGCACGACCGAGTCTCGCGCTTCAAGGTCGCGCCAAGCGCGGCGAGGACGAGGTCACCGGCGGCATGTCCGCGCTTGTCGTTGATGGACTTGAAGTGGTCGACGTCGAGCAGGAGGAAGGTGAGCGAGTAGCCTTGCCGATCACACCGCGGCAGCTCGCCGTGCATCGCCGCGAGGAACGCGCGGCGATTCATGAGCCCCGTGAGCATGTCACTGTTCGCGAGGCGCTTGGACTCCTCCACGAGCGCGGCGAGCTGGATAGGCCCCGCCAGCTCACGCGCGATGAGGGTGATGAGGGCCTCGTCGATGGGCTCCTGGCCCGGCGCGATAGCGATGCGCCCAACGAGGATCTTGCCGAACAGGATCGGGCGAATGACGGGGGAGTGGTCGGGCGTGGCGAGCACCGCGTCGTCGTCCTCGACGTGGACGATCGTGGCGTCGGATGGGAGTCCGAGGGCGAGGGTCGCTTCTCGCTCTGCAACCTCGCGGGACGATGGCGCGTGATGCAGTCCGACGTGCGTGAGCTGGCCCTGCACGCCGCCCGGCGCGGACGTGGCGAGCGCCAGCCAGCGATATGTGCACACCTGCGAGACGAACTGCGAGAGGCGATCGAGGAGCCGCTCCACCGACTCGCTCGTCGCCAGCGCTCGAATCTCGGACGCGATGACCGATTCGAACAGCGCCTTGTCGAGGTGGCGAGCGATTCGATCGCGGATGTCGAGGCGCCCCTCGGCAAGCTGCATGAAGAACGCGTCCTCGGGCTTGCGCTCACCGATGGCCTTCTCGAGCACGCGTACGAGCTCGCTGAGCCTCGATCGGGCTACATAGGCGACCGCGCCCGCCCTCTCCGCCCAGAATCGATCCCGCCGGTCGTCGCTCTCACCGCGCAGGATGAACGGCACGTCGCATGTCGCGGGCTCGGACCGGATGAGACGACAGACCTGGATTCCTGACACGCCTGGCATCCAGAGGTCCGCGATGATCGCCGACGGTGGAGAGGCGAGGGCGAGCTCGGCCCCCGTCGCCCCGTCTGGAGCAATCTCGACAGTGTAGCCCTGCGCCGACAGTCGGAGCGCGAGCGCTTCCCGCCCCGGCGATGAGTCGATGAGCACGATCCGGTGCGCCTGTCCCGACACCACGTGGTGGATCCCATCCCGAGGAGAGCGGTACCGGAAGGTATCCGCGTGACCGTCCTCGAGATCCCTATGATAGGCTTGTCAGAGGCGCACGGGCACTCAACATTCCAGCAAATCCGTCGTCCCATCCTGCGGCATGAGCTCCCCCCTCGAGATCCTCGGTGAAGCGCTCCTGGACTGCACCTGCCAGGTGCTGGACGACGCCGGTGTGCCGACGTCCGAAGCGGTCCCGTGCGCGCCCGGTGGCGATTGGCTCTTCCCGATGGCGGTCATCGGCTTCGGCGGCGAGAGCGTGCGCGGCTCGATTTCGATCGAGGTTCAGTGGGAGGTTCTTTCGGCGTCTCACCCCACGAAATCCACCGCGACGGAGGATCTGGTCGACTGGGTCGCCGAGCTGTCGAACCTGGTCATGGGTAAGCTGAAGACGAAGCTCCGAGGCAACGCCGTCGCCATCCAGCCCGCGTTGCCGATGACGTTCACGACTCGCGCGACCGAGTCGGGCGTCACCCGCCCGCCGCAGCTACAGTACCAGCTCCGTACCCCCGACGGCCTGGTCGTCGTGCGGTTCAGCGCCGCCGTCGACGCAACGTTCCAGATGGGGACGTCCTTGCGGCCGGAAGTCGTCCACGGCGTGGATATCTTCTAGCAGCTCTAAGGGGCAAGGAGCAGGCACCATGGGCAAGAAGGTCATCGTCGTCGACGACTCTCGCACGGCGCGACAGCAAGTGAAGAGCGCCCTCGTCGGTGCCGGGTACGAGATCGTCGAGGCCGTCGACGGCGCCGACGGCATCCTCAAGATGGACGCGAACGCAGACGCGGTGCTCGTCTTGTGCGACGTGAACATGCCCATTCTCGGCGGCATCGACATGATCGAGCAGTTGAGACGGGACGGGAAGGGGGCGAACCACACGTTCGTCATGCTCACGACGGAGGCCGAGCCCGAGCTGGTCCAGCGGGCCAAGGCGTGCGGCGCCAAAGGTTGGATCGTGAAACCCTTCAAGCCCGAGCTCCTGCTGGCGGCCGTGCGCAAGCTCGTTGGGGAGGCCTAGATGCCGCGCCTCGGACGACCCTTGATCGGCCGCCGACCTTGCTCGCTCCTCGCATCCTGCTCGCGCCGACGTAGGCACGGCTGCCGACGTACCGCAGGCGAGGAGTGTCACCCTCTTCGATGGGGATGACGATGGGCGACCCGACGATTCCGCGCCGCTCCACGAAGACCGTCCTGATCATCGATGACTCGCAGGTGGTTCGCGAGCAGGTCGCCGCCACGCTGCGTGCCGCGAGCTACGAGGTCGTCGAGGCATGCAACGGGGTCGAGGGGCTCGCGCGCGTCAAAGACGTGCCTGGCCTCGCGCTCGCCATCTGCGACATCAACATGCCGGAGCTGGGGGGAATCGAGGTCCTCGAAAGGCTGACGGCCCAGGGGCTCCTCTCATTTCCGTTCGT
>Ga0302279_10003474_pt1 | contig 19610 bp, 15 predicted proteins | sample III_Bog_N3_3_FD_194541 | JGI IMG/M metagenome (GOLD analysis project Ga0302279, IMG submission 194541) | Peat permafrost microbial communities from Stordalen Mire near Abisko, Sweden - III_Bog_N3_3 | ecosystem: Environmental > Terrestrial > Soil > Wetlands > Peat | place: Sweden: Abisko...
GGATCGGACGGCGACCATCGAAGCCATCGAATGACGAAACGAACGCGCCACCGCGCGCAGCCGCGGTCGATCGCCCCCCGTCCGGGCGCGCCCGGCCTGTCGCCACGCCCCGGCCACCCCCTCGACCGCCCGCCGATGATCGCCTAACCTGTCCTGGAAGCCGCCCCGGGGTCTCGGTCCCGGGACCGGGGAGACGTGAACGCAAGAGATCGGGAGCGATGATGTCAAGTCTCAGCTATGCCGCACCCACTTCGGTGGACGACGCGGTCAAACTACTCGCCGGCGCGTCCGGCCTCGCCAAGGTCCTCGCCGGTGGGACAGACCTTCTGGTGCAACTGCGGTCGGGCCGCGTGAAGCCCGAACTGATCGTCGATACCAAGAAAATTCCGGGAATCATCGGAATCAGCCAGGGTGCCGACGGTGGCTATATCGTGGGCGCCGCGACACCCGGCGCCGTGGTGGAAGCCCATGCCGGCATGACCGCGACCTGGCCCGGCGTCGTGGAGGCGCTCGATCTGATCGGCTCCACCCAGGTGCAGGGCCGCTGCTCGCTCGCCGGCAACCTGTGCAATGCCTCGCCCGCCGCGGACTCTGTCCCGGCTTTGTATGCCGCCGGCGCGATCGCCGTCGTGGTTGGCGGCAAAGGCCGGCGCGAAGTGCCCGTGGAGCAGATCCCGACCGCACCCGGCCGCACGTCGCTGGCGAAGGACGAGTTCATCCTGGAATTCCGCTTCCCGCCGCGTCCGCCCCGGTCCGGCGACGCCTATCTGCGATTCATTCCGCGCACGGAAATGGACATCGCGGTTGTCGGCTGCGGCATCAGCGTCACAATCGACGCGAACGGGGTCTGCACCGCCGCCAGAGCCTCCCTCGGCGCGGTGGCGCCGACGGTGCTGCTGGTGCAAGAAATGGCCGACGTGCTGATTGGCCACACGCTCGATGCCGAGACCCTGGCGAAGTTGGACGCGGCAGCCCAGGCCGCGGCGAAGCCGATCAGCGACAAGCGCGGCACGGTCGAATATCGCAAGAAAATCGCCGGCGTGCTGGCGCGCCGGTCGGCGGCGATCGCGTTCGATCGCGCGGCTGGCAAAGTGAATGGAAAGGCGCACTGACGATGGCGAAGCATCACGTAACCACCACGATCAACGGCGAGGAAGCCGAGTTCCTTTGCGAAACCCAGCAGACCCTGCTCGACGTCCTGCGCGACGTGGTCGGCCTGACCGGCAGCAAGGAAGGCTGCGCCTCCGGCGACTGCGGCGCCTGTTCGGTCATCATGGATGGCAAGCTCGTCTGCTCCTGCCTGGTTCTCGGCGTCGAAGCCGAAGGCGCGGCGATCACCACGATCGAGGGCATCTCCACCGGCGACACCCTGCACCCGGTGCAGCAGAAGTTCCTGGAGCATGCCGCCTTGCAGTGCGGATTCTGCACGCCGGGGCTTATCGTCGCGACCAAGGCCTTGCTGGATGAGAATCCCAACCCAACTGAAACCGAGGCCCGCTACTGGCTGGCCGGAAACCTGTGCCGCTGCACCGGCTACGACAAGGTGATCAGAGCGGTGATGGACGCTGCTGCTGTGATGCGAGGGGAAGCCGCCTGATGAATTATATTTCGTCCGATCTCAAAGTCGTCGGTACCCGCCCGATCCGTCCGGACGGCGTGGACAAGGTCACCGGTCGTGCGGTGTTTGCCGCCGATACCCGCAGCGCCGGCATGCTGTGGGGGAAAATCCTCCGCAGCCCGCACGCGCATGCGCGCATCGTCTCGATCGACACCAGCAAGGCCAAGGCCGTGCCGGGTGTCCGGGCCGTGGTCACCGCGGCCGATTTCCCCGACATCAAGTCGGAGGAAGCCTTTGTCGGCGAAGGTCCGATGAATTTCCGCGACCTGGCGCTGAACATCATGGCGCGCGGCAAGGTGCTGTATGAAGGCCATGCTTTGGCCGCCGTCGCCGCGACGACGCAGGAAGCCGCCGATGCCGGCCTGGCCGCGATCGAAGTGCAGTACGAGGTTCTGCCCTTCGTCATCGACGTCGATGACGCGATGAAGGACGACGCCCCGATCCTGCACGACGACCTGTTCACCGCCGGTGTCAATCCGAAGCCGACCAAAGCATCGAACATCGCCAAGGTCGTGGTGTTCAAGAAGGGCGACATCGAAGCCGGCTTCAAGGAAGCCGACGTTATCGTCGAGCGCACCTACACCACCAAGCCGGTGCACCAGGCCTATATCGAGCCGCACGCCTGCCTCGCGAACTATGCCGCGGACGGCCAGGTCACGATCCATGCCTCCAGCCAGGGGCATTTCATGATCAGAGCGTACACGGCGAAGCTGCTCGGGATCGATATGGCGAATATCCGGGTCAATCCGGCGGAAATCGGCGGCGGTTTCGGCGGCAAGACCTTGATTTACCTGGAACCGGTCGCGGTCGCGCTGTCGAAGATCGCCGGCAAGCCGGTGAAGATGCAGATGACGCGCGAAGAGGTGTTCCGCGGGTCGGGTCCGACCTCGGGCGCCACCGTGACGGTCAAGCTGGGCGCCAAGAAGGACGGCAGCATCGTGGCTGCGCAGGAAATCCTGAAGTTCCAGGCCGGCGCCTTCCCGGGATCGCCGATCGGGCCAGGCTGCATGTGCGGCTTCGCGATGTACGACCTGCCGAACGTCGATGTCCTTGGCTACGACGTGGTCAGCAACCGCCCCAAGGTCGCGGCCTATCGCGCGCCCGGCGCGCCGATCACCTCCTTCGCGGTGGAAAGCGCCGTCGATGAGCTGGCCGACAAGCTGGGCATCGATCCGCTGACCTTGCGGGAAAAGAACGCGGCGAAGAACGGCACCAAGACCCATTACGGCCCGACCCACCAGAATATCGGGTTCGAGGCGGTGCTGGCGGCGGTGAAGAGCCATCCGCACTGGAAGTCCCCGGTGCCGGCAGGGCAGGGACGCGGTCTGGCGACCGGGTTCTGGTTCAACATCGGCGGCGAATCCAGCGCCACCGTGCATGTCAACGAAGACGGGTCCGTGTCGGTCGCGACCGGCAGCCCCGACATCGGCGGCTCGCGCGCCTCGATGGGCATGATGGCCGCGGAAGTGCTGGGCATCGACGTGTCCCGCGTGCGCACGACCGTGGCGGACACCGCCTCGATCGGGTTCACCCACCTGACTGGCGGCTCACGCGTTACCTTCGCCACCGGCATGGCGACGACGCAGGCGGCCGAGAAGGTGCGCGAAGACCTGATCAAGCGGGCCGCGATGACCTGGGACATTCCCGCCGATGCGGTGGAATGGAAGGACGGCAAGGCCTACCCGGCCGGCACCAACGCCGGCGCCTTCGAGCCGTTGGACCTCGAAACCCTGGCCATCAAGGCCGCCCGCACCGGCGGTCCGATCAATGCCGAGGTGTCGGTGAATGCCCAGGGCGCGGGCGCGGGCTTCGGCGCGCATATCTGCGATGTGTCGGTGGACAAGGAAACCGGCCACGTCAAGATCGAGCGCTACACCGCGATCCAGGATGTCGGCAAGGCGATCCACCCCAGCTACGTGGAAGGCCAGATCCAGGGCGGCGCGGCGCAGGGCATCGGCTGGGCGCTGAGCGAGGAATATATCTACAACGACAAGGGCCAGATGGAGAATCCGGGCTTCCTGGACTATCGCTGCCCAGTCGCCTCCGACGTGCCGATGATCGAGGCGGTGCTGGTCGAAGTGCCCAATCCGCGCCACCCCTTCGGGGTCCGCGGCGTGGGTGAGGTGCCGATCGTGCCGCCGATGGCCGCCGTTGCCAATGCGATCAAGGCGGCAACCGGTCTGCGCATGCCGGACCTGCCGATGTCGCCGCCAAAGATCCGCGCCGCGCTCGACGCGGCCGGCTGAGTGCCGAAGGTCGTCATCTCCTCGGGCTCCCCCAGCATCCACTACACGGATGGTGTAACGGAGTTCGAGGTGGTGGCGACCAATTTTCGCCGGCTTGTCCTGGAACTGGAAGCACGCTTCCCGGGCCTGGGCAAGCAGGTGGAGGAAGGCATGGCGATCGCCATCGACGGCGAGATCTACCAGGACGCCTATGCGGCGGAGCTGAAACCGAACAGCGAGATCGTGCTGATCCCGAAGATCGGCGGGGGTTAAGGGCCGGCATTGCGTGCTGGAATTGCCAATCGCTGCGGTTCCTCCGATTTTATCTCCGGCCTAACGGGTTTTGACTTGCATTCATGCTGCCGAGTTGCATGACATACCGGTGACAACGGATTGACGCCGCGATGCAACGAAGCACGACCTGCGACAGCGTGCCAGGATTGGCCCCCGATGCGAAAATTGGCCGCGCATGGCTGCCGATCGATCGCGGTCCGGCGGGTCGGCGGTGACAATCCTCAGCCACGTCGACTCGATTTCGTATGAAAGCATCGTTGGCTGGGCGGTGGACAGCGAGCGCCCCGACGAGGCGCTGGACATCGTTATCATGGTGCAAGGCCAGGAGCACGGACGATGTCGTGCCAGCAACCTGCGCCCCGGCCTGGCCGCAGCCCTCGGATTGGGTTCCAACGGTTTTCATGAGTTTCGTTACGAATTCTTGCCCCCCTTGGGCGTCCATCAGGAATGGTCCGTCGTCGTGCTGGCGGCCGGCCCATCGGAGCCGCTGGTCAATGGCCGGCGTACCCTGCACGGCGTGACTCGCCGGCGGCCGGGCCTGATGCCGGTCATGCTGACCTCGCCCGGCCGGGTCGGGTCCACCTGGCTCATGAGCCAGTTCGTCGATCACCCCGAGATCGTGCTGGGGGACAATTTTCCGTTTGAAATCAAATACGCATCGTACTACGCCGTCGCCTACTACGTGCTGACGTCGCGCGCCACGACCGACAATCCGGACTTCGCCGAGGAAGCCGTGAGCCGCCTGCTGATCGGCGGCAACCCCTGGCATCACCCCGACTACCACCGGGTCGTGGGTGGCAATCATCTGGAATGGTTTTTTAACGATTCGGTCCCGACCCGCATTATGGACCTGTTCCGCAGCCTGGTGCTCGACGCGTACGGCATCATCGCGGTGGATCGCGGCAAGCCGGCGGCGCGCTGGTTCGTGGAAAAGACCTCGCTCGCCGATGCGGTGCGGTTGGGCATCCGCGGCATGTTCGGCGAGGTACGGGAAATCGTCCTGGTCCGCGATCCGCGCGACTATCTGTGTTCCGCCAGGACATTCTGGAACCTGGCGACCCCGGCGGTGCTGGAGTCCATGGATGTCCTGATGCCGGCACTGGAGGCCATTCACGCCGCGGACGGCGCCGATGTCATCTTCATGCGCTATGAGGACATGGTGCAGGCGCCGGTCGAGGCACTGCGGCGGCTGCACGCCTTCATTGGCGCGACGGCCGCTGTCGCCGTCCGGCCCGCCGAGCGGGCGGACTGGTTTCAAAGCCATGCCACCAGTTCAAGCCCGGCCGCCTCGGTTGGCCGCTGGCGGACTGACCTGGCCGCTGACGAAATCGCCGCCTGCGAAAGTCGCTACCAGTCCTATATGAATCGTTTTGGCTATGAGCCCGACGAGTGAGTGGGCCCGTTGGGTCCAACGACCTGACGCCAACCGCCGATCGTGACCAGCGTGCGCCCTGGCGAAAATACAACTATACTGTGCAGCACGACCAGATCGCTTGCGCCGGCGGCGGCCGGCAGAACGTTATATCCATGTTACAATGAACAAATATGAGTTGTATTTCCCAATGGTGCCGGGGGAAATCCGGCGCAGGGGTGGTTTCCGACAATCGCATGCCAACCCGTGTATCTTATGTTGCCAGAAAATGGTGGAGGACGGCATACTCGGCAGTCAACGCCTGGAGTACGACCGACCTGGATGCAGTTCGGACCGACTCCAGGCAAGACGTTAAAGGCCTGGACGGAAGCAATGGTGGCTGAACGGGAATTGACGATCAGGTTTGGCACCAATGGCAACAGCCAGGGCTATCTGGGCGGCGGCTGGGCGCCGGCGGAAGCCGCGTTCACCTGGGCCACCGGCGCCGAAAGCCACCTGATCCTGCCACAAAGCAAGGCCGACGACGATTACATCCTGACGCTGGATGTGGTCCCCTTCACGCACGACCCGCAGGTGCCGTCCCAGCGGCTGATGCTGTCGGTGAACGATACACCCATCGGAACATCGCTTGTGGCGCGGCCGGGCGTGCTGGCCTATCGAATGCCGGCCGACGCCCTGCGCGGGCAGGACCGCGTGCTGGTGACCCTGCAGCACCCCGACGCGGCACGGCCGGCCGATTTCGGGATCAACGGCGATACCAGGGCCCTGTCGGTCTCGGTGTCCGAGGCGTCGCTGTACCGGATTCCCGAACCGGTCGCGCAAAGGCATCGTCACCTGCCACGTGGCCTGCGGTTGAACGGCGCCACGGACACCTTCGCCGGCCCGCGCGCGGCCGCCGAACTCGCGGCCTGGATCAAACGCCAGACCGGACTGACCGAGAACGAACTGGCCATGCGGTTCGAAAGCCTGGGGGAGAGCTGTGAATTCGGCCTGGTGCAGCGCCGCTGCAACGCCGAACCCCTGGGGCTGCTGCGGTTTTCCAGCACCTTCCTGCGCAACCTGATCCGCGGCCTGGATTGCGGCTTCGACGGCATCGGCAAGCCGGAGGACGTGGAACCGCGCCTGGAAGGCGAGGGCGTCCGCGAATATATGATCCACGAACAGCGCTACGGTCTGGTGTACCACACCTTCATCTATGAAGGGCAGCGCAATGTCGCCCTGATCCGCGAGCAGGAAGCCACGCGGCTCAAGTTCCTGCGCCGGAAATTCATCGAAGAGCTTGAAATCGCGGAAAAAATCTTCGTGTTCAAGCGCAACGAGGCCATCGCGGAGGACGAAATCCTGCCGTTGCTGGTGGCGCTGCGCCAGCACGGCAACAACTCTCTGCTGTGGGTCGTGCCGGCCGAACCGGACCGCCCGCCCGGCACCGTGGAGGTGGTGGCGGACGGCCTGCTGAAGGGCTATATCGACCGCTTCGCACCGCAGGAAAACGCCCATGCGCTGTCGTTCGAAGTCTGGATGAAGATTTGCGTGAACGCTTGGCTGCTGTCACGCCTGCGGGTGAGCGGTGACGCTTAGCGCGGACCGTCCCGGCATACTGCTGTATGACTGGGACAATACCCTGGTGGACGGCTGGGCCGGGATCACCGGTGCCGTGAACGCGGCCTTCACGGCATTCGACCTGCCGCTGTGGACCATCGCCGACACCCGCAACCGCGTCCGTGTCGCGTTGCGCGAAAGCTTTCCGCTTCTGTTCGGCGACCGTTGGGAAACCGCGCGCGACATCTTCTACCGCAGCCTGACCGAGAACCACCTGGATCACGTCGCCCCGATGCCTGGCGCCGCCGCGGTGCTGGCGGCCGGTTCGGCTTGGCCGCAGGGCGTGGTGTCCAACAAGGCCGGCGCCTTCCTGCGTGCCGAGGTCGCGCATCTGGGCTGGAACGGCCATTTCGGTGCGGTGATCGGCGCCGGCGACGCGGCCGCGGACAAGCCGGACCCGGCGCCGATCCACCTGGCGCTGGACCGGATCGGTGTCGCAGCCAGCCGCTCCGTCTGGTATTTCGGCGACACCGCCCTCGACATGCAAGCCGCTCGGGCGGCGGGCGTGGTCGCCGTACTAATTGGTGATGCGGCGCATGATGGTGGTGTTGAACGGGCGGCCCCGGATATCCACTTCCCCTCAGCGCATCACCTTGCCACACGACTTCGTGAGCTTGCGGAGGGGAGGTGTTCGGATAGACTATGAACGAGCTGGCGGGCGAGCCACGACCTGCCGGGCCTATGGACAACACAGCCAGCAATAACGGCAAGAAGAAGGATATGTGCCGTGGCCAACGAGAAGTCGCAAAACGTTCAGGACGTGTTCCTGAACCACGTGCGAAAGAACAAGACACCGGTGACGGTGTTCCTTGTGAACGGTGTCAAGCTTCAGGGGATCATCACCTGGTTTGACAATTTTTCCGTTCTGCTGCGACGGGATGGGCACACCCAGCTCGTCTATAAACATGCCATCAGCACGGTCATGCCGGGCGCGCCGATCCAGTTGTTCGACGCGACCAGAGCGGAAGGTGCCGTCGGCAGCTCAGTACGGGAGCTGGCCTCTGCGTCCGACCGCGATTGACGGGCCGGACGGCAAGCCGTCCGTCACCAGGCCGGATCGCCCTGTGACGGAAAAACACGCCGACAAGCCGATGACCAGCCGCGCGGGCCCCACCCGAGCGGCTGTCATTTTGCCGTGGGAGCGGACGTCGCGCGGCCATGAGCAGCACAGGGCGGCGGACGCGCGTCTGGCCGAGGCGGTCGGATTGGCGGCTTCGATCGGACTCGTGGTCGTGCATACGGCTGTACTCCCGCTGCGCATCCGCCGCCCCGCCACCTTAATGGGGGAAGGGCAGGTCGCCTTGCAGGGCGAGGCGCTCGGCGAACAGGACGTGACCGTCGTCATCGTCGATGCCGCTTTATCGCCGGTGCAGCAGCGCAACCTGGAGCGCGCCTGGAACTGTAAGGTCATCGACCGCACCGGGCTGATCCTGGACATCTTCGGCGAACGCGCCGCCACCCGGGAAGGTAGTTTGCAGGTCGAACTCGCGCATCTGGAGTACCAGCGTTCCCGCCTGGTGCGGTCCTGGACCCATCTGGAGCGTCAGCGCGGCGGTTTCGGCTTCCTGGGTGGACCGGGCGAGACCCAGATCGAGGCCGATCGTCGCCTCATCGGCGACCGGATCGTGCGGCTGAAGAAGGAGCTCGAACAGGTGCGGCGCACCCGCGGCCTGCACCGCTCCGCCCGGCGGCGGGTGCCGTTTCCGGTGGTGGCGCTGGTGGGGTACACGAATGCCGGGAAGTCCACCTTGTTCAATGCCCTGACCGGGGCGGAGGTGGTGGCGCGCGACCAGTTGTTCGCAACCCTCGACCCGACCATGCGCGGGCTGCAACTGCCTTCGGGGCGGCGGGTGATCCTGTCCGACACCGTGGGTTTCATCAGCGAACTGCCTCACGAGCTGGTCGAGGCGTTTCGGGCGACGTTGGAGGAAGTGGCCGAGGCGGACGTGATCCTGCATGTCCGCGACGCGGCGCACCCGGACAGTGCGGCGCAGCGCACCGATGTGATCGCGGTGCTGGACGATATGGTCGCCGATGGCGCGCTGGACGCGGATTGGCCCTCGCGCACGATCGAGGTGCTGAACAAGGCCGATCTGCTGGGCGGCGTCGCGCAGGTGCCGGATCGGGCGGGTGCGGTGGCGGTCTCGGCGATGACGGGCGAGGGCCTGGATGCCCTGGCCGCGGCGATCGATGGGCGGATCGCGGCGGGGATGGAAACCGCGGATTATCAGATTGCGTCCGGCGATGGGGCGCGGCTGGCGTGGCTGTACCAGCACGGCGAGGTGGTGGAGCGTCAGGACGACGATGCGGCGGTGCATGTGACGGTGCGGCTGCTGCCGGCGGATCGGGCTCGGTTCGAGCGTCAGGTTTGAGGCGATGGGGCGTCTCGATCCCGGGTATATTTGACCGGCATGGCGAAACTACGTAGAAAACGTAGTCTCAAGGAGGTTCGGATGCAGGTCTTTACGTCCGAGGAATTGCAGCGGCGCCCGGCGGATGTTCAGCAATCCGCGCTGGTGGAGCCGACAATGATAACGTTTCACGGGCGGCCCAGGCTGGTGATGATGTCAGTTGATGAATTCGACAGGCTTCGGGCGCGCCGCCATCTGGTGCTGCACGCGGCGGAATTGTCCAATGAAATTGTCGCCGAGATGAACCGGATTGCTGAAGAGTACCCGATCGATGATGCCGACCTGGGACTCATGGGTGGTTTGTTGGATGATTCTGCCGCCTCTGGAGGACCGGCGCTGAAGTGATGGCGAAAATTCCGGAAGCGCGTTCGGGCCTTGTATTCCGGTATCGGTATCTCCGCGTGTGGCAGTATCAGGGTGGCGAACAGGTCGGCAAGGATCGCCCCTGCTGCATCTTGTTGCCGTTGAAGCCGGGGCAAGAAGTCGTTGGCGCGGCCGTTTATGACGAGGCGGGTCGCTCAGCGACGACCCGCCATATCGCAGGTCGGGACGACGTTTTGATCGTGCTCATCCAGTCCGACCCGCCGGGAACCGATCAGGTCGGTCTGGAACTGTCGCTGGAAGACAAGCGTCACATCGGGCTTCCGGCGGATTCGCCATCCAATATTATCGTCTCGGAGGTGAACCTCGACCGATGGCCGAATGGCGACATGAGCCTGGTCCCGGGGCGCCAAACCAGCTTCACCTGTAACCGACCCGTTCCAGGCCCGACGCTATCGCGGATCATGAAAGCGTTCCTGCGGGTGGTTGAGGCCAAGAAGATGATGGTGCTGGTACGCCAGCCCTGAACGATTCCGCTCCTACGTCCGCATGGACGGTGACCGAGCCGCGTGACGACATCCAGACAGCGAATGCCAACCCAACAGCTGGATCGGTCGCCTCCAGCCTTGCGGTCCCGCCCGCTTCCCCATAAGCACAACCGGCCAAAGATCACGCGCTTGCGATCCGCCGCGGCAACCCCAACTGGTGATGTTGCGCCGCAGCATGGCGCCGATCCGAAGGACCGACCGAATGCGCCTGCCTGCCGTGCTGCTTGCGATCCTGCTGCTGCCAACCATCTCACCCGCCCGCGCCCAGCCCCCGTCCGGCCCGCCATCGGTCGGCGTCGTCCGTGTCGAGACCCAGGCGATCACCGAAACCTCGGAATTCGTCGGCCGCATCCAGGCAATCGAGCGGGTGGCGATCACCGCCCGCGTCACCGCCTTCCTGGAACAGCGCCTGTTCACCGAGGGCACCGAAGTCCAGCAAGGCGACCTGCTCTACCGCCTGGAACGCCCGCCTTTCGAGGCCGCGGTTTCCCAGCAGGAAGCCGCGGTCGCCGACGCCAGCGCGCGTCTGGCGAACGCCAATATCCAGCTTCAGCGGGCGCAGACCCTGCTGAACACGCCGGCGGGCCAGCGATCGAACGTCGATGACGCGATCGCCAACCAGCGGTCCCAGGCGGCGCAGGTGATGTCGGCGCAGGCGCAACTGCGCATCGCCCAGATCAACCTGGCTTATACCGAGATCGGGGCCCCCATCGCCGGCAAGATCAGCCGGACCGCGATCACGATCGGCAACGTGGTCTCGCCGACCTCCGGCCCGCTGGTGAATATCGTCAGCCAGGACCCGATGTATGTGCTGTTTCCCGTTGCCTCGCGCGCCCGCGAAGACCTGGAAAAGCGCTACGCCGACAAGGGCGGCATGAGCGCGGTGACGGTGAAGCTGCGCCTGTCGGACGGCACGATCTACGACCAGACCGGCAAGATCGACTATATCGACCCGACCGTGTCGACCAACACCGACACCATCCTGCTGCGCGCGCGCATCCCCAACCCGCCGCGCCGTCCCCCCGAACCCGGCCAGCCCGTGGACCGTCCGCTGATCGATGGCGGTTTCGTCACCGTTCTGGTCGAAGGCATCCAGCCGGTGATGGCACTCGGCATTCCGCGCCGGTCGGTGCTGTCGGACCAGCAGGGCAACTACGTCTACATCGTCGATGCCGACAACAAAGTCCAGCAACGCCGCGTCCAGCTCGGGCAATCGACCCCGGTCACCGCGGTGATCGCCGGCGGCCTGACGGAAGGCGAGATGGTGGTCGCCGACGGCATCCAGCGCATCCGTCCGGGCATCCAGGTGACACCGGGCCCCGCCAGTCCGCCTCCGGCCGGCACAGGACACTGAGGCATGATCTCCGGCGTTTTTGTCGATCGCCCCCGTTTGGCGATCGTCATCGCGATCCTGATGACCCTGGCCGGCGGGCTGTCGCTGCTGCGTATGCCCGTTTCGCAGTTCCCCGACATCGTGCCCCCGCAGGTGACGATTGCCACGACCTTCGCCGGCGCCTCGGCCGCGGTGGTGGAACAGACCGTCGGCCAGGTGATAGAGGCGCAGGTCGTCGGCGTCGACAAGATGATCTACATGAAGTCCAACAGCGCCAACGACGGCAGCTACACGCTGACGGTCAGTTTCGAGCTGGGGACGAACCCTGACATCGACGTGGTCAACGTCAACAACCGGGTGCAGCAGGCCCTCGCGCGCCTGCCGCCGGAGGTGCAGAAATACGGCATCACCGTGCGCAAGCGCTCCGCCGCGATTTTGGAGTTCCTGCAGTTCTACAGCGACGGCGGCAAGCAGGCCCCGCTGTTCATCAGCAATTATGTCACCATCAACGTGCTGGACCGGCTGGCGCGCACGCCGGGGGTGGGCGATGCGTTGCTGTTCGGGCGGCTGGATTACTCGATGCGCATCTGGTTCGATATGGACCGGCTGGTGAATCTGAACCTGGCGCCGTCCGACGTGACCGCCGCGATCCAGGCGCAGAATGTGCAAGCCGCGGTCGGCCGCATCGGCGCGCGACCGACCCCCGAATCCACGCAATTCCAGCTCAGCGTGCAGACCCAGGGCCGCCTGACGACACCGGAACAATTCGGCGACATCGTGCTGCGCGCCAATCCCGATGGATCGTTGCTGCGTATTCGTGACGTCGCGCGGGTGGAGCTGGGCGCTGCCAACATGGACACCGAGAGCCGGCTGAACGGAAATCCGGCGGTGTCGATCGGGCTTTACCTCGCGCCCGGGTCGAACGCGGTGCAGACGTCGTCGCGCGTGCAGGCGGCACTCGACGATCTAGCGAAGCGCTTCCCGGAGGGGCTGAAAGCGCGCGTCTTCTACGACAGCAGCAGCTTCATCGCAGCGACGATCGATGAGGTGGTGAAGACCCTGCTGATCGCTTTTGCACTCGTCGTCGCCGTCGTGTTCGTCTTCATGGGCAACGTGCGCGCGACGATCATTCCCGTCGTGGCAATCCCGGTCAGCCTGATCGGCACGTTTGCCATCCTGCTCGCGGCGGGCATTTCCGCCAACACGATCTCGCTGCTCGCGCTGGTGCTGGGCATCGGCATCGTCGTCGATGACGCGATCGTGGTGGTGGAGAATGTCGAGCGGGTGATGGCGGAGGAACCCGACCTCGACCCGCATGCCGCGACGAAGAAAGCGATGGCGCAGATCACCGGCCCGGTGATCGCGATTTCGCTCGTGTTGCTGTCGGTGTTCGTGCCGATCGCACTGATCCCCGGCCTGTCCGGCACATTGTTTCGCCAGTTCGCGGTGACGATCAGCGTGGCGATGCTGATCTCCGCGATCAACGCGCTGACTTTGTCGCCGGCGCTGTGCGCGGTGTTCCTGCGCCATCACGGCACGCCGCGCGGCCCGATCGGCTGGATGCTGCGCGGCATCGACCTCACGCGCAACGGCTATGCGCGGATCGTGCGACGCTTGCTGCGGGTGTCCGTGCTGTCGGTGGTGATGGTGGCGCTGGCCGCCGGCGGGGTCTGGTATCTCAGCAAACAGACACCGACGGGCTTCCTGCCGGAGGAGGATCAGGGCGCCTTCTTCGTCGCGGTGCAGTTGCCCGATGGCGCCTCGGTGTCGCGCACGCGCGCGGTGGTGCAGCAGGTTGAAGGCCTGATCCGCCCGATGCCGCAAGTCGAAGCGGTGCTCTCGATCGTCGGATTCTCCCTCCTCGACGGCGGCAACCAGCCGAATGCGGCTTTCGTTGTGGTGCGGCTGAAGCCCTTCGCCGACCGGCTGGCGGCGGCCGATAAAGCGCAAGTGGTGATCGGACGGGTGTTCGGCGCGATGCAGCAGATCCGCTCCGCCAACGCCTTCCCCTTCAATTTGCCGCCGATCATCGGCCTGTCCACCAGCGGCGGGTTCGAATACCAGCTCGAGAACCTGGAAGGCCGCGAGCCCGCCGAAATGGCGAGTGCCATGCAAGGCCTGGTCGGCGCTGCCAATCAGGATCCACGGCTTGCTCGTGTATTTTCGACATTCACCGCGTCCAATCCCTCGGTGTGGCTGGATATCGACCGCGAAAAAGCCCAGGCGCTGGGCCTGTCGATCGCCGATGTGTTCAACGCCTTGCAGACCGCGCTGGGTGGTTTCTACGTCAACGACTTCAATCTGTTCGGCCGCACCTGGCAGGTGAACCTGCAGGCCGATGCGGCCGATCGCAGCGACGTGACCGCGGTGAACAAGATTTATGTCCGCAACCGCACCGGCGAGATGGTTCCATTGCGATCGATCGCCACCGTCCGCGTCGTTCTCGGGCCACAGGTAATCAGCCGGTACAACAATTATCGCGCGATTACGGTGAACGGCGGACCGGCGCCACGGGTGTCGTCGGGTGATGCGCTGGTGGCTATGGACCAGATATCCGCTCGGACTTTGCCGCCGGGTTATTCGTACGAATGGTCGGGCACCGCCTATCAGGAACGCCAGGCGGCGGGCCAGACTTTGTCGATCCTGTCACTCGCGGTGTTGTTCGCGTATCTGTTCCTGGTGGCGCTGTACGAAAGCTGGATGATCCCGATCCCCGTGCTGCTGTCGGTGGCGATCGGCGTGCTGGGCTCCTTCGCGGGATTGCTGGTCTCCGGCCTGTCGCTCGATCTTTATGCGCAGATCGGCATGGTGGTGCTGATCGCGCTGGCGGCAAAGAACGGCATCCTGATCGTGGAATTCGCCAAGGGTGCGCGCGAGGCGGGCCTTTCAATTCGCGATGCCGCATTGATGGGCGCGCGCATGCGGATCAGAGCGGTGCTGATGACATCGATCGCGTTTATCTTCGGGCTGATCCCGCTGGTCTGGGCGGAAGGTGCGGCGATGCTGAGCCGGCGCGCGGTCGGCACGTCGGTCTTCGCGGGGATGATTGCGGCGAGCACGATCGGCGTGTTTTTGATTCCGATGCTGTATGCGGTGTTCCAGACGATCCGGGAGCGTGTCAAACGCCGCTTTGCCCGCACCGGCTAGAGCGGGAGCGCAACAACCCGCGACCGGCCGCTAGGGCATCAGACGCCTGAGTGCCTCGCCCACCCTGGCGAGTTCCTTCTTCAGGACATCGCCGGTGTCATCCTCGCAGTTGCTCTTCAGATAGCGCGACAGCAATGAATATTCGTGGTCCAGCAAAGGACGCATTACGTCCTTGTCCAGGGTCGGTGCCGAATTCTGGTAACTGCGCCGCTCGTTGCGGGCGCGCAGATAGGCCGCCCACAGGTCGTCGCAATCGTCATCCGGCGCAAAGTACTCAAGATACAAAGCGTCGGTCAGCCATTCGTCGATGGTCCTGTCGCCGACTGAGACGGTACGGAGCCACATGCCGACCGCGATTCCGGCCACCAGGGCTGCGATCATCGCGGCAAGGGCGCCAAGAAGGGTGCCCGCCACCGCCTCGCCGGCGTCGGCAACCAGGAAATTGGCACCGCCCTCCAGATAGTCCGCAAGCAGTTCCAGCAGTTCCCCGAGGATCCGCTTGCCCGCGGATCCCAGCCGGCCCAGGATTCGCGAGAAATCGCGAAGGACGTCCAGGAGATACTTGATGACGCCTTCGACGGAAAACGGGTTGCCGCTGCGGAGTGCGGCCAGCCAGGCGCGCAATTCCTCGATGATTTCGTCGATCTCGCCGGCCGGACCACCGTTGGCTTTGGCTTCCTCCAGCAGGCGGATCAGTTGTTCGATCAGCTTCTCGAACGCTTCGCCCGATCCGGGACCGCCCAATGGTGGTTCCGGCGGCAATCCCGGCGGGGGGCCGAAGGGATTGGGACCGATCACGTCGGCGAAAATGGCCGGACCGGCGCCCAGAAAAATCCGCGGATCGACATAGCCCCCGGCCTTCGGACGTTGGTGCGCGGGAATCGCGGTCAATTGCTTCAGCGCGTTCAGCGCGATGCGGCCGAGCGCCCGGTAGCCTGGTCCCGACACTGGCGCGCGGTCGTTCGCCATCGCCAGCATGGCGCGAAACGCAATGTCGAGTGCATTCCGGGTACGGGCCAGGCCGGTGCGTTGCGGTTCATCCCGGCAGCAATTCGTTGCTTCGATGCGGTTCGCCAGGTCCAGCGCTCGGGCAAAAATATCCGGACCCTGGTCGAGGCTGGCCCCGCCCGCGTCGCCTGCCGCCATGACCGGCGGGGCTGGCACTCGGCCCGGCCGGCGCGGTGCGGGGGCCTTCGCCGCCCGCTTATGCGGACTGTCGCTGCGTCTGGCCATGGCAGACTGCCTCCGGATTATTCTGTCGGTATGAGAGGCCGCGTTCCTGACGGGGGGCGGCAAGCTGTGACGACCGGTCTTGAAAGGCAACATTACGCTAAATCTGCTCTGTCGCGCTGTCAACGACCGCGTCCCTGCCCGAACCGTCAGATCGTTGCCGTTCCTTCAGCGAACCCGGACCTTCGGCGAATCGCCCGAAGCCGCCCCCGGCGGGAACGGTTCATGCAAGGGATCATGACCATTGCAAAGGCCGGTCGCCTGATTGAACCGCCCTGCGTTAGCGCCTATGGGCTGGGGGAGGGGTCACTTGGAAGATAGCTCTGACGACCACGCGTCTCCTGGCGGCCCCCCCCCTCCCACAACGGAAGCGGGAAGGATGTTGCGACGGCTATGACCATCGACCCCGATCAGACTATGACGACATGACGGAACAGGCCCGCACATGACCTTCACCCGCTCCCAGCTCGACAGTGTCGCGGACCTGCTGGCCGCCGCGGCACGCCAGGAAATCCTGCCGCGGTTCCGCAACCTCGCCCCGGGTTCAGTGCACACCAAAACCGGCCCGCTCGACCTGGTCACCGAGGCGGACGTGGCGGCCGAACGGGTCATCACCGCCGGCCTGTTGCGCCTGTTTCCCGGCTGCGTCGTCGTGGGCGAGGAAGCCACATCGGCCGATCCCACCCGGCTAGGGGCGCTGGCCGGTGCGGACCTCGCCTTCGTCGTCGATCCTGTTGACGGCACCGCGAATTTCGCCGCCGGGCTGACGTTGTTCGGCGTGATGGCGGCGGCGATCGTGCGCGGCGAGGTGGTGGCCTCGGTCATCCACGACCCGATCGGCAATGACACCGCGCTGGCCTTGCGGGGGCAGGGGGCCTGGATCGAAACGCCCGCCGGGCGGCGCACCGACCTGCGCGTGGCAGCGCCGGCCCCGGTTTCGTCGATGGCGGGCAACGTGGCCTGGCGGTTTCTGCCGGAGCCCGAGCGCAGCACCGTCTGCGCCAATCTGCCGCGCCTGGGCGGCTGCTGGGACTATCGCTGTTCGGCGCATGAGTACCGGATGGTCGCGGGCGGACACTGCCACTTCCTGTTCTTCAACCGGCTTTACCCCTGGGACCATGCGCCCGGCTGGCTGCTGCACCAGGAGGCCGGTGGCTATTCCGCCAGGCTTGACGGATCGCCCTATGACCCGACCCGGGTGGAGGGCGGCCTGATCTGCGCCCCGGACCGCGACAGTTGGGCCGAGCTGCGGGAAACCTTGCTGGGGTAGGCGTGCGCCCGAAGAAGAAGCCTTCTCCCTCTCCCCTTGAGGGAGGGGGCCCGGGGAGGGGCTCCGCACAGAGAAGCTCCGTCGTCACAGGCTACCTCCAACCAACCCCTCCCCCCAGCCCCCTCCCTCAAGGGGAGGGGGAGAATAGGTGTTGCCATCTTTGCCCGGGGCCTCCGCCCCCTCCCGCGACCGGCGGCGGAGCGTGTAGCTTCGGCCCGCATTGCACAGGACACTGCGACATATGCCGGACCGAACCACGACCGACCTCGCAGCGACGCTGGCGGTTTGCGCCGGCACCGGCGTGCTGGCGGCGGGCTTCTTCATCTTCGTCCTGGCGCTGAAACCCTTCGCCTATGGCATCTGGTTCCAGGCGGAACCCGTCACCGTCGGGCTGCTGGTCCTGGGTGCCGCGGCCGCCGCCTGCCTGATCGCGCTCGCGCAAACCGGTCACCCGGTCGCCGAGGTCCTGGTCCGCCCGCCTGTCCGCATCCTCGCCGCCTTCGTCGCCTGGAACGCGATCTGCTCCCTGTTCCAATCCTTTCCCGCCCGCTCCTGGTTCGGCTCGCCGGAAATCGGCGAGGGCATCTTCGCTTATCTCGCGTTGCTGGCGCTGCTGGTGCTGACGATGGTGCTGTGGCCTCTGGCCCTCCCGCGCCGGATCATCGCCGGGGCGGCGGTGGCCAGCGCGGTCGCGATCGGCGTGATGGATGCCGCCCTGCCGCTGGGGTCGCCGTGGCGGCCGGAGATGTTCGCCTCCTATGCCGGGTCGATCGGCCCCTCGGTGGTGCTGATCGCCGCCGCGGCGCTGGGGCGGCTGGACTGGCGCCGGCTTGGCCTGGCCGTCCTGGCCGGGCTGCCGATCGTCGTGTTCTCCCAGAACAAGACGGCGATCGTGCTGTATTGCCTGGTCGGGCCGCTGGTTTTCCTGGCGACCTTCCCGCTGCGGTGGCGTGTCGGAGAAATCCGGCTGCGCCAGATCCTCACGTTGGGGCCGCTCGCCGCGGTGGCGGTCAGCGGCGTCGTGGTGCTGGTGCCGCTGGCCTTCGGCTGGTGGGATCCGCTGTATTCGCTGCGCTCGCGCAGCCTGCTGATCCTGGCTGCGCTGAAGGCGCTGGTCACCGCACCCGGCAGCCTGCTGTGGGGCTTCGGCTGGGGCAGCTTCAACGACCTGCTGTATCGGAACACCTTCATCTGGGGCGTGCGCGGCTACCGCAACGGGGTCTGGAACCCGGACTGGGAGGGGATCGGCGCCGGGTCCTTCCACACACACTATGACCTGCTGGAGGCGGTGCTGGGCGCCGGCCTGATCGGCGGTGCCTTGTATGTGCTGCTGTTTTGCGTGCTGGTGCGTTCTGCGCGCCGGGATCTGCTGGCCCTGGGCGGGGTCGCCTGGCTGCTGCAGGTGGGGTGCGCCAGCTTCTGGTTTCCCTTCATGCTCAGTTTTCCGTTCCTGGCCGCCGCCATGGCGGCCTCGGTCACGCCCATTGCGGTGGCGCCGGCCCACCCCGTCCGCCGGGTCGATCTCGGCTCGCGGCTGGCGATGGGGCTGGCGGTCGCCGTGCTGGGCTGGGGCGCCTGGGCGACGGCGCGCGATGCCCTGGCGGGCGGGCGGCTGCTGGCAGCGCTCAACCGGCAGGATCCGGCCGAAGTCGCCACCGAGGGCAAAGTGCCGCCGGACCATGGCCGCGGCGGGGTGCATCTGTGGTGGGCGGCACTGAACTACGCTGACTTCATCGATCGCCAGATGGCCGCGGGCCACAAACCGACCTACGCCCAGGGTTTGTGGTATATCCGCCTGCTGGATGAGGTGGACGCCTGGACCGCCCAGGGACGCGCCGGCATCCGGCTGGCGGCCCTGACCGTGGCAATGCGCAACGACATCGTCGCCGATCAGGCCGACACGGTGCTGGCCGATCTGCGCACCCGCGAGCTGGCGCGCTGGGGCGATACGGTGCTGCGTGTGCTGCGCCTGGCCCCGGACCGGACCGACATCGCGGTGTCCTATCTGGGCTGGCTCGCCAGCGGCAAACATTACGTGCCGATCCTGGCGATGTGCGAACAGATGGCCCTGCTGCATCCGCGTGAGCGGGTCTGCCTGTGGTTCGGCGGCTTTGCGATGCTGAGCGATCCGATGACCGAGGCCGCCGGTCTGCGCGCGATGCACGAGGCGCTGGGGCTGGATGTCGAGGCGGTCGTGCCCGTGGCGCCCGACATCAGAGCCGCCGTGGAGGCCAATTTTCCG
>Ga0302279_10003475_pt1 | contig 19606 bp, 14 predicted proteins | sample III_Bog_N3_3_FD_194541 | JGI IMG/M metagenome (GOLD analysis project Ga0302279, IMG submission 194541) | Peat permafrost microbial communities from Stordalen Mire near Abisko, Sweden - III_Bog_N3_3 | ecosystem: Environmental > Terrestrial > Soil > Wetlands > Peat | place: Sweden: Abisko...
GTCTACTGGGGGACCGACGACAAGTTCTACCACGGCACCTACTCCGCCGGCGCATGGTCGCCCGCCAACGACCCCGTCGGCGGCGCCAGCAGCCAGAGCTTCGGGCCGAGCGCGCCCACCGCGGCCGGGCTCAGCGCGACAAGCTTCTCGATCGCGCAGGCCGGCTCCAACGCGGGCCTCTACGTCCAGCCCTGGGCCACCACCTGGGGAGCTGCCGCCCCGGTCGCGACCGACACCTACGACGTCACCTCGCCCCGCATCATCGAGCTCACGGGCGGAGCGGCGACGCAGATGGTCGTCTACTCCCGCAACGACAACGGCAACGACGAAGTGCTCATGTACTCCGTCCTGACCGGGAGCACGTGGTCCGCCCCGGCCGTCGTCCGCGACACGACCGTCTACACCCCCAACACCGTCGCCCTCGCTCCGCTCGCCAGCGGCGGCGCGCTCCTCGTCTACCAGGGCGGCAACGGCGAGGGCTACTACACCATTTACGAACCCGCCGCCTCGAGCCCCTGGGCCGCCCCCGCGCCGCTCGTCGCAGGGACCAACCCCACGCTCGCTTCACCTCCGCAGATTGCACCCGGCGTCTGCGGAGCAGAGGCGGTCGTCGTGTTTGCTCCCGTCGGCTCTTCGCTCGAGACCTCGACCTTGACGGGCAGCACGTGGTCCACGCCGTCCGCGCTCGCCGGGACGAGCGGAGCGACGTACGCGACGATCGCGACGCAGCCCTGAACGCCGCCATCGAGGGCATCCGATGGACTGTCGGCCTGGCTGTGGAGCTTGCTGCATCGCTCCGTCCGTCTCTTCGCGCACCGCCGGCATGCCCCGCGGCAAGCCGGCAGGAGAGCGCTGTCCGCACCTGAATGCGGATCACCTCTGTTCACTCTTCGGCTTGCCCGAGCGCCCTGCGGTATGCGCGAGCCTGCAACCGCATCCCTCGATGTGCGGAGGGAGCGCGCGAGAGGCGTACGTCATACTTCGACGTCTGGAACGGATCACGGCGCCCTCAGGCACCTAGGGCGCCCGTCACCGCACGAGCCCAGCCTACCGACCTGAACGGCGTCGTCGAAGTACGATGGTTCCGCTGGTAGCTCGCAGGAAGTCCTCGCCAGGGCGAGTTGGAGGGCTTGCCGCCGCGGACGGTGAAGGCGTCAGCAGCGGGGACGCGACGGCTCGTGCCGTGGTTCTGGCCGACTCTCGGGGCGACGCTGCGGCTCCGAGCAGCGCAGCGGGATCGACGATGAAGAACTCGGGAGATGCCTCCTCGGGCTCCACGAGGTCGGGCGCTCGATCGGCCGCGACGGGCTTGGCCTTCCGCGGCACCCTTGTCCGTTGCTCCGGACGTGGAGACCGGAGGGGCCGTACCTTCCGAGCAGGTGCTCTCCGCGCCAGGGCTGCCGGCACCTCGCGCGCGGCCTCGTCGGCCAGGTACGCGCTCCGTGCTGCGCGCAGTATGCCGTCGACGAAGTCTCGGGTGAGCTGGTCAAGCGCGGAGCGAAGCGAGCGGCGGTTCACGGACGGCGAGTGCGTTGTAGCCGGGACGGTCGGCAAATGCGACCCCATCCGCACTCGCGCTTGCAAGGAGCGCGCGGCAGGCGCCACCCGCTCAAGCGGTTGGCTTCGTTCCAAGGAGGACCGGGAGGGGCTGCGAGAGGACCTGGTCGAGGCTCTCCAGCGCCGCGAGCAACGCGGGGAGCTCGCTCACCGCCGGTCCGATGTCGCCCCCGCGCGCCGACACTTCCATCACCGCCGTGATGGCCTGGACGCGAGGGGCGTAAAGGCTGCGCGCGGTGCCTTTCAGGTAGTGGGCCGCATGGACGACGGCTACGGGAACCCCCGACGCACCCGCCGCGACGATCTTCTCGTAGCTCTCCTTCCAGCCGTCGCGAAACATGCCGACGATCTCCGCGAACAATTCGGGGTCCTCGCCGCACTGCTCGAACAGAGCCTGAACGTCGATCTCGGTCGATAACAACGGTTCAGTCATGGCTCGGTGCACCCTGGGCGGCAAGGCCCGCGGAACGCGGGGGGGAAGGCTAAGCAGAAGAACGACCGGCATGCCGGAGAGTTAATGGCCTTCGGACGGGGTTCGAGGTCCGTGAAGCCGATGGGGCGGCTCACTTGGTCCGAACGTGCACGACCGCGATCGCGTCCTCGTGGGCCAGCTTCCAGCCAGGCGCCCCTCGGAGCAGGAGATCGAGCCGGCTCCCCCGCTCCCAGAGGACGACGCCCGCCTCGTAGACGTCGAGCACCTCCGCGAAACGCGGTGTGCCTTTCCACAGCGCACCGGCGTCCTCGTACACGCCGTTGTCGAAGAGGACGGTCTGATCACGCCCGTCGTGGAAGTACTTCGGGTCGCCGTTCCATTCGTAGGCGAGGTATCCGCCCCAGTGCAGAGGATTCACGACCTGGTCCATCGAGCGCCCGGCCGCGTACTGCGCACGCTGGGCCGCGCGAGCCACCTCTGCGGCGGCGACGGGGACGTTCTGGAGCGGGTCTGCGCCGCGCGAGATCCAGCGCACGCCAAGAACCGCGCAGACGCCGGACGCAACGGCCGCGACGAATGAGAGTTGGCGGACGCCCAGCGGCTGGTAGCGGTCCAGCATCGGCCCAAGGAGGCCCATCTCGACGGCCACGAGGAGCGTCCCCCAGCGCAGGGAATTGCACGCCGCAGCGACGAAGACGAGCAGCAGCGCCTGCTCGGGCATGGCGCATCGGGACTCGCCGTAGCGACCGCGAAGAACGAGGATCGCAACCCCGCATGCCGGCGCCACGAGCCACGCGGGGTCGTGAAAGTCGGGCGAGCGGAAGAACGCGAAGTCGTCTGCGATGGGCGTGAAGATGATGTGGAAGGAGAACGCGAGATAGCGCCAGCCGTACGGATTGATGAGCGAACCGAGGAATGCCCAGAAGACCACGGCCACGAAGGGCCGGAGCCGAGGCCGGCTCGCCTCCGGCTCGAGCAGGAGCAGCGCGGCGGCGCCGAGGGGCACGAAGAACAGCAACAGGAACGAGTAGTGCAGATTCGCCCAGACGGCCGCGCCCAGAACGACGAGCAGCGGGTGCACGCGCTGGCCGTCACGCAGGCGCGCGAGCATGCCGAGCAAGAGAACGAAGCCGAGATCGCCGAAGACCTGACCCCGGACGCTGAGGTCCGTCGCGTCGACCTGCACGAAGAAGAGCGCGAGCAGGAGGAGAACGAGGCGGCCGAACGGAGTGCGCGCCGCGCGCAGCCACAGGAGCGCCACGGCCGCCGCCTCGACGATGGTGCCCATCACGAGGAGAGCGCGAAGGCCGAGGTGATCGGCAACGAGAGCGAAGAGCAAGCACGCGCCGGGCATCCCGACGATCCATCGTTCCTTGACGGAGGCGAACGAGAAGGGATCGGCGTGCGGGAGGGCTCGGTGATCGAGCAGCCAGCGGCCGCTCGCGACGTACCAGAAGCCGTCACCCAGCAGATCCATGTTGTGGAAGACCAGCCCCGCGATCGCGAGGAGCCCCGCCACGACGAGCAGACCATGCAACGACCGCGGAAGACCCGCGGGCCGGGGCTCGGCGGAGGGCGTGGTCACGGAACCTGCCACTCGCGCGCGTGATCCACGGCGGCACGTCGGACGGCCTCGGAAGCAGGGTTGGCGACGATCTTCGCGAGCGTCTTCTGTGCCTTGTGGTCTTGCCCGAGCTCGTGATCGACCTCGGCGAGCGCCAGGTACCCGTCTCCAGGCGTGGCCTCTTTCCTCGCCCAATCGAGCGCCACCGCGTGCGCGCGAAACAGGTTTCTTCGCTCACGCCACGCGGCGATCATCTCTGCCGGGCTACCGGCGGGGGACGATGGCGCGGAGCCCTTCGGCGCTCGAACGAGCGCCAGCGCCGGAATACCGAGGAGCGCCGCCATGAGCCAGACAGGGACGTGGCATGTTTCGCGATCACGCTGGCGACGGATGAGAAGGCCCGCCACGACGACGTCCACCACGAGCGCGCCGCGACACACGAGCGAGAGGACGAAGAGCGCCGCAACACATGCCAGCGTGGCGTCGCGGTCCTTGTGGCGACGGACGCCGACCATCGCGAGCAGGACCACCGCTACGCGCAGAGCCAGGAGGGGACGCTGCCCTGGATCCTGCGCGACGAAGGACGACGCAAAGTCGGCGGCGTCCAGGGCGAGCGCGTTTGCTCCTGCCGCGCCGACGGCCGCCGCCGTGATGAGGGCAAGAAGAAGGTCGCCCACGCATGCTTGGCCACGGCAGAGGAGCGCTGCGAAGACGCCCACGGCGAAGGCGAGAAGAAACGTGTGCTCGGGACCGGGCGCGGCAGAGATCACGCCGAACATGGTGACTCCGATGGTCAGGGCCGAGGCCCAGCCCGGCGCCGAGGCGCCAAGCCAGCTCGTCGCCTTCCCGGGCAGCTCGACCCCGGACCTGCCTAGGCGCGAGCGAGAGGTAGGGTCGTGACTCTTCATGGGCTCGCTGGCACCGGACGACGCGTCCCGCCAGAAGTCATGGTTCTACCAGACGCCGCGTTTTCGCACCTTGGTGCCGACAGACGCGTTGATTGCTCGAGAGATCGGCGGCCCATCGGCGATGAGCGCGATGCACCGCCCCCGGCGGGCGCTATTCTCTCGCCATGATCACGCGTGGAGACGGCCCCGCCCTTGGGTGAGCGGGAGGCTCGAGCCGTCGACGCCTTCCTGCTCTCGCGCGAGTGGCACGACGGGGATTCGGGCGTGGAGATCGTCCTTTGGGCGCGGTCTCCCGGTTCCCCTGTACGCGCCCGCTTCTCGGGGCAGGAAGCCGTCATGTTCGTTCCGCGCGATGCGTACGCGAGGGCCGACCGTCGAGCCTCGCGACCGCTCGCCACGTTGCGGGGCGACCCCGTCGACGCGCTCTACTTTCGCTCCCAGCGGGCGCTCGTCGCGGAGCGCGACCGGATCCGCGCAGCGATGGGGGTCGCGTACGAATCGGACGTGAAGCCGCAGGAGCGCTTTCTCATGGAGCGCTTCGTCACCGGATCGATTCGTCTCCTCGGTGCGGGCGAGAAGCGCGGAGGAGTGCTCCACTTCGACAACCCGAAGGTCAAGGCGACGGACATCCGGCCAACACTGTCCGTGCTCGCGCTCGACATCGAGACGGACGGCTTCGAGGGGCCTCTCCTGTCAGCCGCCATCGCGACGCACGCCGCCACGCGCGTGTTCGTCCGGGGTGCGGGAGACGACCATGGCGCCATCTCCTTCGTGGCCGACGAGAGAGCCCTGCTCCAGGCGCTCTTCGCCGAGATACGGGCCATCGACCCCGACGTGCTCGTTGGATGGAACGTCATCGACTTCGACCTCAACGTCCTCGGCGCTCGCTGCCTGGAGCACCGCATCCCCTTTGCGATTGGCCGCACGAACGAGCCCGCACGGGTCCTCGTCGGCTCGTCCCCGCGTCAGGTCTCGATTGCGCGCGTGCCGGGCCGCGTCGTTCTCGACGGCATCGCGACGCTCAAATCGGCGACGCACCGGTTCGACAGGTTCACGCTCGACCACGTCGCCCAGGAGGTCCTCGGGCGGGGCAAGAAGATCGCGAAGGGCAAGGACGCCGTCGCCGAGATTCGACGTATGCACGCGAACGACAAGGACGCTCTCGCGGCCTACAACCTCGAGGACTGCCGCCTCGTGCTCGACATCTTCGACAGCAAGGATCTCGTCGGGTTCGCCATGGAGCGAGCGCGCTTGACCGGGCTCTCGATGGATCGACCGGGAGGCTCGGTCGCGGCGTTCGACCACCTCTACCTGCCTCGCCTTCATCGACGCGGGTTCGTGGCCCCGGACGTTGGCGTGGACGTCGCCATGGTCCCCAGCCCCGGGGGACACGTCCTCGACTCCGTCCCCGGGCTCTACCGCGACGTTCTCTCGTTCGACTTCCGCAGCCTCTATCCGAGCATCATCCGCACCTTCCGCATCGACCCCCTGGGGCTCTTTCAGCCGGGCGAGGGCGCGCTGCCGGGCGAGGACGGCGCGACGTTCGCGCGCGAGGGAGCGATCCTGCCCACGCTGATCGAGACACTGCACGACGCGCGCTCCCGCGCGATGGCCGAGAAGAACTACGCCTTGTCGCGCGCGATCAAGATCCTCATGAACTCGTTCTACGGCGTCCTCGGAACGCCCGGCTGCCGCTTCTTCGACGCGCGGCTCCCGACGTCCATCACACGGCGAGGTCACGCCGTCATCGAGCGAGCCCGGGCATTCTTCGCCGAGCGCGGGCTGTCGGTGCTCTACGGCGACACGGACTCGCTCTTCGTTCATCTCGAGGGAGCGCCCACCGAACACGAGGCGGAGGAGCGTGGGCGAGCCCTCGCCCTGGAGCTCACGCACGCGATCGCGGGCGAGATCCGTCGCGCGCTCGACATCGAGAGCCACCTCGAGCTTCGCTTCGAGTCGCACTACCTGCGCTTCCTGATGCCGACCACGAGGGGCGCGGAGCGGGGATCGAAGAAGCGATATGCGGGGCTCGTACGGGCGAGAGACGGCCGGGCCGCGCTCGTCGTCCGGGGCCTCGAGGCCGTACGCACCGACTGGACGCCGCTCGCCCGGCGCGTGCAGAGGGAGCTCTTGCGGCGCGTGTTCGTCGAGGAGCCGTTCGAAGACTGGCTGGCGGAGACGGCGAAGGACCTCGCGGCAGGCCATCTCGACGCGGAGCTCGTCTACTGCAAGCGCCTTCGCCATAGGCTCGCCGACTACGCGAGCGAAGGCGCGCCGCCGCACGTCCGCGCCGCCCGACTGCGCGACGGTGAGGGGCACGACGCGAAGGAGATCGAGTACGTCATGACGACGCACGGGCCGGAGCCGGCCTCGGATCGCCGCTCGCCCGTCGATCACGAGCACTACCGCGAGAAGCAGCTCTCTCCCGTGTGCGACGTGGTCCTTCCGTTTCTTGGAACGAGCTTCGAGGAGATCGCCGGCACGCAGCGGAGCCTGTTCTGAGGCGGCGCCGGCGGCGACTCATCCCTCGTCCGGCGTGAGCATGTAGCCAACGCCGCGAATGGTTTTGAGGAGGCGCGGGCTCCGCGGATCGTCGCCGAGCTTCTGCCGGAGGCGCGAGACGTGGACGTCGATCGACCGATCGAAGGCCTCCTCGGCCGAGCCGTGAAGGAGCTGGAGGAGCTGCTCGCGGCCGAGGACACGACCCGCGCGCTCCGCGAGCACGCGCAAGAGCGCGAACTCGTTCGTCGTGAGCGTCAGTCGAGCTCCCCGCATCGTCGCCGTCATCGTCCCGGCGTCCACGACGAGCTCGCCCACCGAGGTGCGCTGGGCGCTTGGCCCAACCTTGCCGCGCGAGCGCCTGGTCTGCGCGCGGATGCGGGCCAGGAGCTCACGGGAGGAGAACGGCTTGCTGACGTAATCGTCGGCACCTCCCTCGAGCCCCATCACGCGGTCCGCTTCCTCGACGCGCGCGGTGACCATGATGATGGGTACGTCGACGCGTTCGCGCAAGCGGCGGCACACCTCGAGCCCGTCCAAGCCGGGCAGCATGAGGTCCAGGACCACGACGTCGGGGTGCACGCGGAGCACCTCCGCCACGGCGAGGTCCCCCCGAGCGACGTGGGACACCTCCACGCGATGGGCCGTCAGGTACTGCGTCGTCAAGCGGGCGAGGCGCTCGTCGTCCTCCACGTAGACGATCCTGGCCGTCTCGTCGCCCGCTCCTTCTGGCTTCGACGCTGTCATTGGCGCGTAGGATGTCACATTCACGGCGGGGGCGGCGGCGGCCCCGCCGGGCGACAGGCCAGAGCCTGGCCCCCGGGAAGCGATGCGCAGGTTCCCTGCATCGAGTGGCCGTCGAAGGTCATCGTGCAGGCGTCCCCTTCCTTGGAGGTGGCGCAGGCCGCCAGCGCCTCGGGCGGAGGCGGCGGCGGCGCATCGGGTCGGCATGCGAGGCCGCGATCGGCGAAGGACGCGCACGTCCCCGGGATGTCATGCCCGTGGATGCTGACCGTGCACGAGTCGCCCTCCTTGGCACCCGAGCACGCCGTGAACGCCTCCGGAGGAGGCGAGCGCGGCGGACCGGGCGGCGGCGAGTCGGCCTGCGCGGACACCACGGGAACGAGGACGGCGACAGCAGCGAACGAGACGAACAGGGTCGAGAGCTTCATCATCGAATACCTCCAGCCCTCGAACGTAGAGCCCACGTCCAGCGTGCGTGTTGCGCCACCGTTTCGATTTGTTGCGCGCGGCGCCAACGCCGAAGGACCGTGGCATCCTTGCGAGGATGATGCCGTCGCGCGGCCGCGAGCCATGAATCGTCTGACGCGGGGCAGCCTCGTGTGGCGGCTGTATGGCGTCGGCGTCGTCCAGGTCCTCATGGTCGCAGTCCTCGCGATCGGGATCGGGATGGTGATCTCGAGGTTTCCATCCCACTGGGACATGCAACGGGTGACCGACCGCGTGAAGCCGCTCGTGGATCAGCCCGGGGCCCTGGCGAAGGAGCTGACCGAGCTCCGCCTCGGGCAGAGCGTGTCACTGTCGCTCTACGACGTGGACGAGCACCTGGTCGCTTCGAACGTCGAGCCGCCGCTCCGCCCGCCGGCGTGGGGTCACCCGGGGCAACCGCCGCCGCACGGAGGCCACGATGGGCCGGTCGGGCCTCCGCCAGGCGACCCGCCGCCCGAAGGCCGACCACCCGGCGAGCCGCATCACGGGGGGCCTCCACCCTTCGGCGGATTTCCTTCGTTCGGAGGCCCGCCGCACGGACCACCGCCACCGCCTCCCGAGACCTACACGGCGCTCGAGATAGGCGGCAGGCCTGGTGTGCTCGTGGCCCGCTTCGAGCGCCCGAAGCCCAGCCAGCTGCCCGCGCTGCTGACGCTCGCCTCGGGGCTCATCGTCGTCGGAATCGGAGCATTCCTGACGGCGCGCTGGATCGCCAGGCCGCTCGACCAGGTCACCGAGGCGGCGCGAGCCCTCGGCAAGGGCAACCTCCGGGCCCGCGCCGACCTCGCCCGGACGAACATCCTCGGCGACGTCGGGCACGCGTTCAACGAGATGGCCGAGCGCATCCAGGGCCTCTTGCTCGCCGAGAAGGAGCTCCTCGCCAACGTATCGCACGAGCTTCGCACGCCGCTCGCGAGGATACGCGTCGCCCTCGACCTCGCCGTGGAGGGCGACGCGGAGGCCGCCCGGGCGTCGCTCGCGGAGATCGCGCTCGATCTGTCCGAGCTGGAGGCGCTCATCGACGACGTGCTGCACGCCACGAAGCTCGAGCTGGGCGAGGGAAGCGGCGCCGCGACGCTCTTTGCTCTGCACGTGGAGGACGTCGCTCCCGGCGCCATCGTCGCCCAGGTATCGGAGCGCTTCCGCGCGTACCACCCGAACCGGCAACTCGACGTCGTGGTGGAGGACGACTTGCCGTCCATCCCGGTCGACCCGGTCCTCTTTCGACGCGTGATCGACAATCTGCTCGAGAACGCGCACAAGTATTCGCCCGATCCGGAAAGCAGGGTCCGTCTTCGCGTCTTCCCGGAAGGCGCTGGCGTCGGCTTCGAGGTCGTGGACCGAGGCATGGGGATCTCGAAGGAAGATCTCCCGAGCGTCTTCACCGCCTTCTTCCGCGGGGAGAAGAGCCGATCACGCGGTACGGGCGGCGTCGGGCTCGGGTTGACCCTCGCCAAGCGGATCGTGGAGGCTCACCGGGGAACCATCGAGGTCGCGAGCGCCAAGGGCGAGGGAACGACGGTACGGCTCACCGTCCCCACGACGGCTCACGCGTCGGGATCGAGCGCTCCGTAGAGATCGGGCCGGGCCTCGATCTTCTTGCGCAGAGCCTCCTTCGCGAGCCTGATGCGGCTTCGCACCGTGTTGCGCGGGACGCTCGCCCCCGCCGCGATCTCGTCGAGCGACCAGCCGAGCACCACGCGCATCGCGAGCGCCTCGGCCTGCTCCGTAGGAATCTCTGCCAGGAGCTGGCGTAGCAGCATCCGTCGGCGCTCGGACGTCGCGTCGTCGCTGGGTGACGGATGATCGCTCTTCAGGGCGCTGGCGTCACAGTCGCTCTCGTTTCGATCGGACGCACGGTGAATGCCGCGACGGATGGCCAGCGCAGAGCGGACGGCGATCGTCTTCGCGTACGCAGCCGGGTCGGCCTCGCCGCGGTAGGCGGGCAAGGCGCGAACGAAGGCCACGAGGGTCTGCTGCACGGCGTCGTCGGCGTCGGCCGGCCGCCCCCCGAGGATGCGGCGCACGACAGCGACCACGCCGGGACGGATGGTGCGGAGCAGCGCAGCGCTCGCCTCCGCATCCCCGGAGGCCGCCCTGCGCACGAGGTCGGCGCCGGAGACCGGCAGCGAGGTCGGAACCACGGGGCCTTCTACCGCGTACGCGTACGTCATCGAGAGGGTGAGTGGCCGGCCGTTGGTCTTTTGGTGATCATCCTGATCCCGGGCGCCAGGCCCGGCGCGGGATCGCGATGGCCGAGCTCATGACGCCCGGATTCGCGGCGCTCCTCTACGGGGTGATTCAGGGGGAGGAGCCCCGCGTCGGTGTCCGACCTCCTGAAGGACCGGCTCCTCTTGCCGAGCGAGATCTGCGTGATTGAACGCCTCCTAGCGCCCCGCGTCCCCGAGCAGGCCGCACGCGGCGAGATCGTCCTCGAAGGTCAGCCAGTCGAGGCTGTTCTTGAAGACGAGGATCGTCGAGGTGAGCTCCTGCTGCGCGTACGGCGTCGCGGCCTGCGTCCACTCCTCCGGCGCAGGTACCATGCCGTTCATGCTGCTACTCGCGCGCGCGATCGGGTTCGCGAGAAACTGGCTCGACGCGACGACGAACACGCGCGCGGGGCCCGTGCTCGCACGCGACGGGTCGAAGGCGCCGTGAAGCGTGCCCTCGATGGAGGCGGCGAGCACCGTGGCACCTGCGGCGCCCGCCGGGCTCCACGGCTTGAACGGATGCATGTCCACGTCCGGTCCGGTGACGCGGACCGCCCGCGGCGACGAGCGCGCGAGCTCGCGTAGCTTCGCCTGGGGCTGCTTCTCGGGGTGCACGGAGATCGACGACGCGAGCGGAAACGCCACCGCGTCGAGCCGGAAGAAAGCGGGGAACGACGCGTCGAGCCGGTGATCTTCGGCGGTGACGAGCGGGACGAAGGGAACCTGGCGGTTGGCCACGCCCGTCGTCGTCACGCCGAGGGAGGAGAACGCCCCCTTCGGGTCGAGATCCACGACGAGATCGCGACCCAGCTCGATGCCATAGCCCCCGAGGAGCCGCGCGAGGCCATGCGTCGAGAGCGTCGCGTGCATCGCCGTGTCTCCCCGCGCGACGTTGGCCGCGCCGACGAAGAAGACCGCAGCCTTGCCGTGGAGTATAAACTCGTCGATCCGCGCGAGCTCCGCGTCCGAGAGGTCGGACGAAGGCTGCGTGACGACGAGACCCTCGAACGATGGGTCGATCGCGCCGGCCCCGCCCTTCAGGTCGACGTCTTGAAAGACGTAGTACGGGAAGTTCTGCTGGATGATCGTCTTGAGGTTGGGACTACCGCTCGCGGCGGGGACGAGGTTCGGCTCGGCGATCGAGAGCTCGCCGTGGCCGGTGAGGAGTCCGATCTTGTAGGTGTGGGCGTCGGCCTTCGCGCGGATGTCGCGGATCTTGTTGTCGATCCAGAACTCGAGACCGACGCCCTCCGGCGCGAGGAACTTGATGGCGTCGCTCTCGGCTCCGTACCGGAACGCGAGGCCCATGAAGCCCTTCTCCAGCCCGCCGTCCGCTCCGGTCGTCGCGCCGAAGAACTGCTCCACGAGGCCCGCCTCCTTCGCCCGGCGCTTCGCGTCCTCGTCCTTCGTGTCGATGATGTGGTAGTCGAAATGGCCGCCGCCCTGCTTCTTGTACTCCGACAAGAGGGCGTCGAGCGACGCCACGAACTTGTCCAGCGCGGGCTCGCCGCGGGTGACGTAGGCGTCGACGACCATGGCGGAGTGAAGTGACACGAGGAGCTTCGGCGTCCCGGGGCAGAGCTTCGGCTTGCTCGTGCAACCGGCGAGGGCGATGGCTCCGACAAGGACGGCGCAGAAGGAGGATCGATGCATGATCCGTTCACCATGCCCGACTGACCGAACGCAGTATACTGGCCTGATGTACCGCTCCGACCGCGACGCCCTCGCCGAACAGGTCGACGAGCTTCGCCGCGAGCGCGAGAAGCTCCTGGCAGAGAACGATGCCATGCGCACCGACCTGCTCGCTCGCCGGCAGGGCGGTGTGCCGGTGCGCCCCTCGGGCAACGTCTACAAGCACGGGGTTTCGCACCTGACGCCGGGCGAACGCGCCGCGCTGACGCGCCACCAGGTCGACGCCTTTCCGACGGGAGCCCTGCTGCTGCTTCACTTCCTGACCTTCGGCGTCTTTCCGCTGGTCTACCTCTCCACCCTGCACGGCAAACTTCCCCAGGCCGAGAGCGATGACCCCACGGCGGGCAAGGCCATCGGCTTCTCGTTCATTCCCTATTTCCAGCTCTACTGGTGGTTCTTCAACGCGCTCCGCCTCTGCGACCGTCTCAATTTCCAGTTTCGCCTCCGCGGGCTTCCCGAGCCGGTGCCGCGGGGCCTCGTGATGGCCACCTGCATCGTGGGGGTCATCCCCTACGTGAACTTCCTGGGTCTCTTCTTCGTGTGGCCGATCACGCTCGTCTTCTACCAGCGCGCGGCCAACCGGCTCGCGGCGCTGCCCCAGCTCGGGGCCGACGCGCCGGTCACGATGGCCGGCGGCTTCGCTACGCCGCAGGTGCGTGTGCCCGTGATGGGAGAGCCTCTCCCGCAGGCCGAGGGGCTCGAGTACCCCGCGGAAGCCGAGGCGGAAGAGGCGGTAAAGGCTCGGCTGGCGGCGCGCTGACGCGTCGCTCGACGGTCAGGGGCGGAAGCGGTCGGTTGCGACGATCAGCTCGTGGACGTTGCCTGGCTCCCCGGCGGAGTGCCCTGCCGTGCCGACGACACGAAAGTCCGCCTCCGGCCAGGCCCGATGCAGCGCCCACGCGCTCTCCATCGGACAGACGACGTCGTAGCGACCCTGCACGATGACGGCCGGGATACCCCGGATCTTGTCCACGTTCGCGAGGAGCTCACGCCCCTTCAGGAAGGCGCCGTGGACGAAGTAGTGGCACTCGATCCGCGCGAACGCGAGGCTGAAGTCGTCGCCTGCCGTCTTGTCGATGAGATCCTGGTTCGGCACGAGACAGCTCGTCGAGCCCTCCCACACGCTCCACGCCCGTGCCGCGCGCTGGCGGACGGCAGGGTCGTCGCTCGTCAGGCGTCGGTGGTACGCGGCGAGGAGATCGCCTTGCTCCTCCTCGGGGATGGGCTCGAGGTACTTCTCCCATGCGTCCGGAAAGAGAGCGCTCGCGCCACGCTGGTAAAACCAGTCGATCTCCTGCTTCCGTATGAGGAAGATGCCGCGCAGGACGAGCTCGGTCACGCGGGTCGGGTGCGCTTCGGCGTAGGCCAGCGCGAGCGTCGAGCCCCAGGACCCCCCGAACACCTGCCACCGGTCGATCCCGAGGTGCGCGCGGAGCTTCTCGACGTCGTCCACGAGGTCCCACGTCGTGTTGTCGACGAGCGACGCATGCGGCGAGCTCTTGCCGCATCCACGCTGGTCGAAGAGGACGATGCGGTACGCTTTCGGGTCGAAGAAGCGGCGCTGCTTTGGCTCCGACCCGAAGCCCGGCCCTCCGTGGAGGAAGACCACCGGCTTGCCGGCGGGGTTGCCGGACTCCTCGAAGTAGAGGTCATGCACCTCGCTCACGCGGAGGCGACCGGTACGGTAGGGCTCGATGTCGGGGTAGAGGGTGCGGAGCGCGGTGGTCATGGGGAGCCGAGCTTACCGCCGTCGCGGGCCCAGGATCGCGGGACTTGGCGGGCTCGAGGAACATCTTGCACGGCACGCGCGACTCCACCCGCGAAGGGATTGTCGCTAAGGTCGTGCGGCACCGTCCATGACAACCGATCGCCAAGCCCCCCTCCCCGTTCACGACCACCCGACGGGGACGCTCCGCGAGCGCTCGCTGCCCAGGCGCACGACGGTCGAGGTCGACGTGGGCGGCAAGAAGTCGCTGGTGCCCATGGGCACTGCGGTGTCGTCCGTGCTGCCGCCGACGCAGGACGGCGCGCTCGTCGTCGCGGCGCTCGTCGACCGCAAGCCCGTGTCGCTCGACGCGCCTCTGGTCGCCGACGCCGTGATCGAGCCGCTCTCGACGCGCTCGTGGGAGGGACGCGAGGTCGTACGCCGGAGCGCCGGCCTCCTCGTGCTCGAGGCTGCCGCGCGCGTCGCGCCGGGGGTCGTCATCCGTCTGGGTCCGTCGCTGTCGTCCGCGCAGGTGGTGGAGGTCCCTCCCGGACAGGACCTTTTGCGCCTCGCCGAGGCGCTCGAAAAGGAGGTGCGCGCGATAGCGACGCTCGATGTCGCGTTCGTCGAGGAGATCTGGAGCGTCGAGGAGGCGCTCACGCACTTCAAGACGCAAGGCTGGGACGACGCGGTAGCAATGCTCCGGACGTGGCGTGATCCCACGGTCGCCCTCGTCACTTGCGGAGATGTCTACGCCGTCTCCCTCGCCCCGTTGCTCGGGCGCGCCGGGGTGCTCGACGACCTCGTCGTTCGCGTGCACGCCGGCACCGTCCTCCTCGAGTTCGGACGGGCCATCGCCCCCTACCTCCCCCCGGGGGTGCGCGAGGTCGGAGACCCTTCGCTACCGGGCGCGACAAGCACCGGAGCGCCGAGGTCCTCCGAGATGGTCGTCGAGCACAAGGCGTGGCTACGCGCGATGGGGGTCCACAGCGTCGGCAGCTTCAACCAGCGCTGCATCACGGGCGAGGTCTCGGAGCTCATCTTGGCCGGCGAGGGGTTCCACGAGAAGCGCATCGGGCGCATCGCGGATGCCGTCGCGGCCCGCGGCGGGGACCTGCGCGTCATCTGCATCGCCGGCCCCTCCTCTTCGGGCAAGACCACGTTCATCAAGCGGCTGACGGTGCAGCTACAGATCAACGCCTTCGTTCCTCGGGCAATCTCGATCGACGACTACTACGTCGACCGCGACCGGACTCCCCGCGACTCTGCGGGCGCGTGGGACTTCGAGGCGCTCGAGGCCATCGACCTGCCGCTGCTCCAGGCGCACGTCGAGCGTTTGCTCGCCGGCGAGGAGGTGAAGACGGCGCGCTTCGACTTCGTGAAAGGCGAGAGTCAGCCCGAAGCGGGGCCTGCGTTTCGGGTGGGACCGCACGAGGTGCTCTTGCTCGAGGGGATCCACGGGCTCAATCCGGCGCTCCTGGGAGCCGCCGCCCGACGCGAGCAGGTGTTTCGCATCTTCATCCACCCGGTGGTCGGGCTGCCGCTCGATCGACTGAGCTCGGTGAGCACGGCAGACGTGCGGCTCCTGCGGCGCATCGTGCGCGATCGCCACGGCAGAAACGTGTCCGCCGCGGACAACATCCTCCGGTGGCCCGCCGTGCGTGACGGCGAGCGACGGCACATCTTCCCCTTTCTCCCGCAGGCCGACGTCGTGTTCGACAGCTCGCTCGCGTACGAGGTGTCGGTCCTCAAGGTCTACGCCGACCGCTACCTGCTCGAGGTCCCGCGCGAGCACGAGGGGTTCACCACGGCGTACCGGCTGCGAAGGCTCATCGACCGCTTCATCACGATCTACCCGGACCACGTTCCGCCCACGTCCATCGTGCGCGAGTTCATCGGAGGCTCGGGCTTCGAGTATTGAGGGCCGCCGTCAGTACGGCGTGCCGCCGGCGTAGTCGCTCGCGAGCGTGGCGTCGAGGACGGCCATGACCCCCGGATCGGAGGTGATGACGCCTAGCTCTCGGTTCTCCGTGAGGGAGGCGTTCGAGAAGTTCTCCGACCCGAGGAACGCGGTCGCCGTGCTCTTGCCGTAATCGGCGACGATGACCTTCGCATGGATGTAGAGCGAAGCGTTCTTGGAGTACGTGACGACGTGGGCACCGGCGACCGTGAGCGCGGAGAAGCTCGTATCCCACTCCTTCGATGCCGTCATCGCGACCTTCACGTCGACGCCTTGCGACGCGGCCATCACGAGCGCCTGCACGATCACCTGGTCGCTCATCTCTTCGTTCTCGATGAGGAGGCTCGACTTCGCGCCGCCGATGATGCCGAGGAGCGAGCTCTGCGAGCTCGTCGGGCTCCACACGAGGTTGGTGCCAACGGGAGGGGTGATCGCCGTGTTCGTGAAGTCGGCGTCGAACGTCTTCTCGATGGCCGCGACGTCGGCGCTGCTGGTGGTGAGGAGCGCGAAGTCTCGGCTCGTCGGGTAGTCCTCGGACACGAAGTTCACCGTCATGATCGCCGACGTGGTGCCATCGACCGTGATCGTCTTCTGGTGCGTGGCTGCGTAGCTGGGGTCTGCCCAGTGGACCTGGACTTTTCCTGCGGCGAGCGCGTTGTACGCGGTCGTGTTGTCCGACATCTCGAGGTTCTGATCGAGGATGACCCGCACGACGACGCCCTTCGAGGCCGCTGTCGTGAGAAGGCCCGTGGCGACCGTGTCCCGCAGCTCGTACATGGTCATGTCGAGCGTGTGCTTCGCCGAGCTGATGAGCGTGTAAAACGGCATCATCCCCTGGTCCGGCTCGACGATGAGATTCTTGTCCGTGGGCGGAGCGGCGTCACTGGCGTCGACGACGGCGTCGGGCTTCGAAGCGGTATCCCCTCCTGCATCGACGGCGTCCGGAGTGCCGGCGGTCGCCCCCGAGCACGCGGAAGCGAAGCCGAGGCTCACGGAGAGGAGGCAAAGAGGTGCGAGGGCGCGCGGCCGGATCGTTTCGAACATCCCGCGCAGCATAGCCCCGGCTGCGCTGTCGACCCGGCAACCATCGCGCTCTCGAGACAATGGTGGTGGCAGTGGAAATCGGCAGCTCTTCGATGGGGCGCCCGCCAGCACCAGACCGTTCCGCTGCTCCGCCATCTCTCTTGCCGTGTCCGAAATAGGTCGGGCGTGCTGGAACCGCGCCCCGACCCGCGACGACAGCTCGCAGCTTTCATCAAGGCAAGTATCTGCATTCATGGGCTTATTCGTAGTTGCGAATCGCGTGCGCGAGTGGCTAACCAAAGAACACATGCCCCATCGACGCGCGCTCGCTCTCCTTGCCAGTCTCGCGGTCCTCGTGTCGGGGTGCGCGAACAGCGAGCCCACGGCACGGAGCAGCGGGAGCGCGGAGAGCGTGGCCGACGGCCCGCCTGCTGCGGTGGGGGGCGTCGTCTTCGTGCACGGGACGGCGACGTACACCCAGGAGAGCGCGGTCACCGATTACTGGACGGAGGCCTCCCTGACGACGATGTCGGCGGGCTACCCGTACCTCGCCGTGGGTTACGCGGGAGACACGTGCGCCGCGTTCGACGAGTGCTCCTGGGGCGACATCGCATCGCAGATCGACGCCTGGCTCGACGCGACGGGCGTGACACGCATCGTGATCGTCACGCATTCGAACGGCGCGAACCCGGTGCGGTTCATGGTTCACCACCCCACGGCGAGCGATGCCGTCCAGCGCGTCGTCGCCGCCACGAGCCAGGTCGTATTCCTCGCGGGCGACAGCGCCGGGACGCCCCTGGCGGACGAGGTGACGGAGGGCGGGACGTTTGCGTCCGTCGTCAATTCCGTCCTCGATACGTTCGGCTTCGGCACATACGACAACCCGGCCGTCTGGCAACAGCGGACCGACTCGATGGCGCAGTACGACAGCGACGGCACTTTCGACGACGCGAACGGAGACCAGGGCGGCACGACCCTCGCCGGCGTCGTCCCGGTGATGGCCTCGAGCGGCACGAGCGTCGATGCCATTCCCTTCACGAACCTCGCCGACTGCGGCGGCTACGAGGAGACGGCGGGGCTCGAGGCCACGCTGCTCTACGGCTGGGGCGAGTCAGGCTGCGCCGACGGTTTCATCGGCTGCGATAGCTCGCAGTACGTCGGATTCAATCCGCAGGCGGGGCTCGGCTTCGAAGGCGACACCTTGAACCACAACCAGTCTCGCCGCTCCTGCGACGGCGTCGGCGGCTGGGTGGCGAGCGCCGTCGGCCAGGGCCTGTCGCTCACGAGCGCCGCCCTGTCGCTGCGCTTCGCGAACGGAGCCAACGAGCGCACCTTCGCCACGGCCACCCGGGCGATCCTCGCTTCCTCGCGTTCCTCGGCCCGGACCGTCCTGTCGCAGACCGCTCGCCTTCCGCTCCACGCAGGCGTCCCGACTCGTATCGCAGTGGACAGCACCGAGCGCGCGGAGCTGTTCGTCGTCGGTGGGACGACGGGGGTTAATGCGCCTGGCGGCTCGAAGCTCGACGCGCGAATGTCCAGGATCGCGGGCACGGGCGGAGCCGTGATGACCATGGCGAGTCTGTCGGCAGCGGATGAGGTCGGAGCCTACGTGCTGCGCTCGCGCGGCGAGGGGGTCCTTCTCGCACGGTTTCCGGCCTCGCCGATCGCGCTCACGGTGTCCGTTCCCGAGGGCCCCATCGTCATGGGGGAGAGCTCCGGTCCTGCCGTCCGCGTGCAGGTCACGGACGGAGGACGTGCCGTCGATGGCGCCACGATCGCAGCCGACCTCGTGGCCGATGGTGGTCGGACACGAGCCCCGCTCGCCGTACGCGAGGACGGCGTCGGGTCCTGGGCCGTGGACGTGAGCGCCGTCCTTGCGCCCGGGCAGGCGGAGGGCATCCGTCACATCGAAACATCCGTGCACGGCGCCTCGCGGGGCCGCGAGTTCGATCGCTTCGCGGTGGCGGCGGTCTCCGTCGTGCGGCGCACCGCGCGCGTCACGGACGCCCGCGTCGACGGCTGCGATGGCGAGTCTTGCTCCGTGAGCGTCGAGGTGGACGCGTCCGAGGCGGAGCAGCAGGAGATCACGGTGCGTCTCATGGAGAGCACGGGACGGCTCCTCGCGGGGCGCGGGCAGTCTTCCGTCCAGGCGCCGCAGGGAAGCTACCGGCACGTCCTCCACATTCCATCCCCGGCGGGGGCCACCCTTGCGGACGTGCGTGTCTACTCCGTCGGGCGGCACGCGCTCCTCGACCGCTGGGCGCCCGCGAGGTAACCGGGTTGCTATCCCGGCCAAGGCTACTGGCTGCGACGCTGCAGGAGATCCTCGATGAGCAGATCGATGGCCTCGCGCATGGCGCTCGCGTCGGCGAAGCGCTGCCGAGGGTCGAACGAGAGCGCGCAGTCGACGAGGCTGATGAGCGCCGGATTCAGGTTCGGCATGTCGTGCCCGAGCGAGCGCACGGGCCGCGTGGCCGCCTCGAGTATGCGGTCGCTCTCGCTCTCCCCCGCGTGGACGGAGTTGCCCGTGAGCAGCGTGAACATCGTAGCTCCGACGGCCCAGAGGTCGGTGCGCCCGTCGATCTCGTCGGCGCGATCGCGCGCCTGCTCCGGGGCCATGAAGCCCGGCGTGCCGAGGGGGAGCCCGCTGCGCGTCATCCGCGCGTGCTCCCGCACGCGCGCGATGCCGAAGTCGAGCAGCTTGAGCTCCCGTGAAGCCGTCCAGAACAGGTTGTCGGGCTTGACGTCGCGATGGACGATGCCCTGCGCGTGGGCGGCCTCGAGGATCGACAGCGTGGCCTTCGCGAGCAGGATGACGGCATCCC
>Ga0302279_10003477_pt1 | contig 19599 bp, 21 predicted proteins | sample III_Bog_N3_3_FD_194541 | JGI IMG/M metagenome (GOLD analysis project Ga0302279, IMG submission 194541) | Peat permafrost microbial communities from Stordalen Mire near Abisko, Sweden - III_Bog_N3_3 | ecosystem: Environmental > Terrestrial > Soil > Wetlands > Peat | place: Sweden: Abisko...
CGACGCTGACCACGTTCTCGATTTCGCGGTGGATGCCGAGACGAAACACCATCTTGCGCAGCGCCCAGGGCACGATCGCCGCCTTGAACACCAGTGCGATCGCCGCGGTGATGTAGAGGTGCGGGGCGTCCTGGATATAGGCCTGCCACGACACCGACAGCGCCAGCACGAAGGCGTGCAGCGCCAGCACGTGCAGCAGCGCATACAGCCGCACCTGGTACAGCATCATGAAGCTGACCAGCACCAGCCCGCCGGCGAGCATATGCGCGATGTCGAAATCAAGTCCGAGCATCACATGCCTCGGGAAACGAAGAGGAGGAGAACGCCCAGGAGGCCCAGCATCAAGGCGGCGCCGAGGAAGTTGGGCACGCGGAAGACGCGCATCTTGGCGATCGACATTTCGAAGATACCCAGCAGCACACCGGCGACGGCCAGCTTCGCCAGCCAGGCCGCGCCGCCGATCAGGTAGGCGAGCGGGCGGGCGCTGGCGTGCACCATGCCGAAGGGGACGAAGATGCAGCCGATCATCGATACATACAGCAGCAGCTTCAGGAAGGCGGCGAGGTCGATCATTGCAAGGTGACGGCCGGAATATTCCAGCACCATCGCCTCGTGCACCATGGTCAGTTCCAGGTGCGTCGCGGGGTTGTCCACGGGGATGCGCGCGTTCTCCGCCAGCGCGACGATGACCAGCGCGACCAAAGCCAGCGCCAGCGACACGCGCAGGCCGACATGGGCGTCCAGCAGATGCTCTGCGATGGTGGAAAGCTGCGTCGATCCGGCGATCAGCGCGACCGAGAATACGATCATCACCATCGCCGGTTCGGCCAGCGAGGCGATCATGAGGTCCCGCGACGAGCCGATGCCGCCGAAGCTGGTGCCGATGTCGAGGGCTGCGAGCGCCTGGACGAAGCGGGCGCTGCCGAGCAACGCGGCGATGGCGATCAGGTCGCCCGACCAACTGAACAGCAGGCCGGTGGCGAAGGTCGGGATCAGCGCCGCGGCGACCCAGGTGACGGCGAAGATGATGTAGGGTGCGACGCGGAACAGCCACGAGGCGTTGTCGGCCAGCACGACCTCCTTCCCCAGCAGGCGGCGCAGGTCGCGGTAGGGCTGGATCAGCGGCGGGCCGCGGCGGCGTTGCAGCCGGGCTTTCACCTTGCGGACAAGGCCGGTCAGCAGCGGCGCCAGCGCCAGGATTATGGTCATCTGGAAGAGCTGGACCAGCAGGGACTCGAGGATCACTGCCATAGGGTCAACGTCAGCAACAGGAACACCAGGGCGACAAAGACGAAGCCCAGATAGCGCCGGATGGTCAGGAATTGCAGCACGTTCATCCCGTCCGCGACAGCCCCGACGAGCCAGGCGATCGGGGCGTAGAGGGTCTCCCACACCAGATCGTGCGAGACTTTGGTGATGCGGGCCGGTCTGGTATCGCCGGGGGCGGGCATGTCCACCGTTTCCCGCGTTTCGAACACCATGGTGCCGAAGACGCGCCGGATCGGCTGGGCGAAGCTGGCGGCAGTGTATTGCGTTTCCGGTCGCGGGTCGGGGAAGCCGCAATCCCAGGCGGGGCCCCGCCGAAGCGCGCGGGATGCGAAGCGATGCACCGCCAGCACCGCCATCCAGGTGGAGGCGGCGATGAAACCGAATACCAGCAGCCCGTTATAGGAACTCCGGCTCGCCGCCACCGGCACGATGGTCAGCCAGGCGTCGGCCAGTTGATCGGGCATGCGCGCCAGCACCAGCGACTGCGTGACCGGGGAGAACAGGTCGATCACCACACCCGGGAAAATTCCGCCCAGCAGGCACAGCGCGGCGAAGACCAGCATGGCGGTGACCGACCAGCGGTCCACCTCCTGCGCCTGCGCCGCCTGCGGGCTGCGCGGGCGCCCGAGAAAGCCGATGCCGAAGGCGCGCACGAAGCAGGCCGCCGCCAGGGTCGCCGCCAGCGCCAGCAGCGCGCCATCGACGGGGATCATCAGCTTCAGGCCCCATTGCGGCATCTCCGGGCGCAGCAGGATGGCCTGGAAGGTCATCCACTCCGACACGAAGCCGTTCAGCGGCGGCAAGGCGGAGATCGCGACGCAGCCGATCAGCACGGCGAAGGCGGTGCGGGGCATGCGGTGGATCAGGCCGCCGAGACGCTCCAGGTCGCGCTCCCCGGTCGCGGTCAGCACCGCACCGGCGCCGAAGAACAGCAGGCTCTTGAACACGGTGTGGTTCAGCGCGTGGAACAGCGCGGCGGTCAGCGCCAGCGCCGCACCGGACGTGATGCCGTTGGTCTGGAAGGCCAGCGCGAGGCCGATGCCGATGAAGATGATGCCGATGTTCTCGACGGTGGAGTAGGCGAGCAGGCGCTTCAGGTCGCGCTCCATCATCGCGTGCAGCACGCCCAGCACGGCGGTGATGCCGCCGAGGCCCAGCACCAGGGTGGCGCCCCACCAGGTCGGCATGTGCAGCAGGCCGAAGACGATGCGAATGAAACCGTATATCGCGACCTTGGTCATCACCCCGCTCATGAGTGCCGAAACGTGGCTGGGGGCCGCGGGATGGGCCAGCGGCAGCCAGACATGCAGTGGCACCAGCCCGGATTTCGAGCCCGCGCCGATCAGGGCCAGCACGAAGACCAGGGCGGCGAGGCCGGGGCCGGGCTGCGCGATCCGCATCGCATCGAAGGTGTAGGCGCCGTCCGGGCCGGCCAGCAGGCCGAACGCCAGCAGCAACGTCAGGCCGCTGAACACGGCCATCACCAGATAGACGAAGGCGGCTCGTGTATTCGCCGCCTGTGCCGGCTGGGCGAGCACCAGCGCCCAGGACGACAGCGACATCAGCTCCCAGGCGAACAGGAAGGTGAAGGCGTCAGCAGCGAGGATCACCAACACCATGCCGGCCAGGAAGGCCGGGTAGAAGGGCAGCACGCGCTGCGGTTCATGCTCATGGCGGCCGTAGCCGATGGCGTAGAGGCTGGCCCCGGCGCCGCCCAGGCCGGTCAGGATCAAGAAGGCGGCGGACAGCGCGTCCACCCTTGTGTGCACGCCGATCCAGGGGAGGCCGAGGGGGAGGGTGAGGGAATCCGGGGGGGCGGCGATGCCGGCGAGGCCGGCGCCGAGGATCAGCAGGGTCAGCACCAGGCTGCCGCCATAGACCAGCGGCCGGCCGAGGCGCGTGTGCGCGGTGACGCAGCCGGTGATGGCCAGGATCAGCAAGCCGAGGACGCAGGACAGGACGAGGGCGGTCATGGGCGCAATCGTACGCCTCGGCCGCCGGTGGGGCTGGGGGCGTTGTCGCCGATCAGCTCGATGCCGGCGGTTTGCAGGGCGGCGATGAGCTTCATCAGCGAGTCGACGTTGCCGCGGACGACGCCGTCGGAGGCCTCCATGCGTTGGATGGTCGGCACGGACAGGCCGCTGAGCTCGGCCAGCCGTCGCTGGTCGATCCCCAAAAGCGCCCGAGCGGCTCGGAGTTGGCCGGCTGTCATCATGTGGGAGGCATCAGAAGTCCCGTCTGTGATCGGATATTGACGGATTTGGAGTCAGGCGGCAAGGGTGGGGGGCTGATTGTTGGGTACGGCCCCCGGTCGGGTGACTTGCTTTGGCTGCGGCGGCCGGGGATGATCGCGCGTTGGCATTGAACCGGGTCGAGCGGCAGGACGACCGGACGCTGGAGAGGATTTGAGATGCCACCGGTGCTCGACAACGTCATCGTGGCCGCTGTGCCCGACCTGGGCTCCCACAGCGTCAGGCTGACATGGGCGAACAGCCCGACAACGGTCGCCGGCTTCGCACGTCTGGTCGGCCACGGTGTGTTTGCGGCCTTCGCCGATCCGGCCTTCTTCGCGCAAGTGCATGTTGGCGCGCGTGGGCGCAGCCTCGATTGGTCGGATGACATCGACTTTTGCGCGGATGCCTTGTGGTTCGAGGCGCACCCGGACGACGCGCCGCTGTAGGAAGCTGGAGGCCCGGGCCGGAGTCGAACCGACTCATGGCAGTTTTGCAGACCGCAGCGTTCCCATTTCGCCACTGGGCCGCCCAAGCGGCTTTCTACATCGTGTGTGGCGCGAGCGGAACAGGGTCCGAGCGAGTGTCGCTTCGGGCGTTTGGTGTATTTTTTGGGTCTTCGCGGTGGGATTAGCCCGTCTCGCGCCCGAGGCGGGACATGCGCGTAGCCGGAGAAACCGATTGCGCGGGGTCAGGCTGACCTTTGATCATCGCGGTCCTCTTGCTCCAACGCCTCGGCGGGCGCTCGCTCCTCTTTCAGGGTCCACCAGCCTTTGGTGACGACCCGCATATCGGGAACCAGCCGACGGCTACGCGGCGCCGCGTCTTTATGGCCCCCATGCTGGGTTGCCACCTTGCCCGGGGGCAGGCTCTCGGTCGTCTTCATGGTCAACCCCTTTCAATGGCCCTTTGGAACATAGTGCAGGGTCACAGTCGCTACCAGAACCAGGGTCAGTAAAATCGACACCAAGGTCGCCAAACCGGCAATCGATCGCCACAAAGCGCGCTTCTGGTTGATCTGGCGGTTGTGGTCCGTGGCAACCGCATACTGTCGGCACAATGCCCTCTTGAAGGTGACAAGAGCGTCAACGGGGTCTGCCTGTCCGTCCGCAATCATCCGGGCCTCATCCGTGTCCAGCCCCTCGGCATAGGCAATAAGCTCAGGTTCCGGGGCAATGTAGCGGAACCGGGCCACAAATATCGAAGCCGCCAGGAAGCCAAGAGCGGTCAGGGTTGCCAGTGCGGCGATCACGATGCAAGTTATCGAGTCCCACCAAGTCCCGGTCCCGGTTGAGGCAGACGGTCTACGATCTGAAACATAGCAGCGAGTTGCAAAGCCAGGGTTGCCGCGAAAAATGGCAGTGAACGCCATACGTTTTCCTCTTGGTCGATCTCCTTCCGGTAGGCGTCGGCGAGGGTCTTCTCGATATGATCCAAAGTGGACGTCACGCACGTTTGCTCCTGGATGCTGATCAGGTCAGCCGTGACATCATGCTGTGGCTGACATTGTAGTCGCGGGAGATCTCCTGCAACGTCTCCTTGCCCTGGTCGCGAGGTCGAATCGCCGCCGGCCTCTGATGCGGGATCAGCTTCCGTTTCGGGCCGAGGGTCGCGCAGCGCCCACCTTGCCACTGTTCGTACCTCGTATCAGAGCCCGCTCGTGCTCCGCAACCCGCCAATCCGGCGCCACGTTATTCCGGGTGGTTGTCGCCAGCGCGGCGGACACGGCCAGCCCGGAACGGCATCTCTGCCAGACGCCGGGTAAGGACGGCGAGGAACCACTTCTGATGCGCCCGTGGGCCAAGGTGTCTTGCTTTCTTTCATGCCGTCTCGAATCGTGTTACACTTCTTGTCTGTAGTTGAGGTGGTTTAATGGCCGAACCCAAAACCAGATCGATCTTTGAGCCCGACGAAGCCGAGGACGCGCGCCTTGATGCCGAGGCCATGGCCGCATATCGGGCCGGGCGGTTTGTATCACATATCAAAGTTGCCGAATGTCTGGGTACGTGGGGAGCGCCGAATGAGTTACCTTCTCCGGAGACGAACTCACGTTGACGGAGGTTGTCTGGACCGAACCGGTGGCTACGCACTTGCAACCGGCTTTGCGCAATTGGCGCGCGCGCGTCAACGCTCCGGCCGTCCGACGCTACCCGAGCGTCGCCGAAAATCACAGACCAAGCTCGCTGTGCGATCCAAGGCGGACAAGCTCAAGGGTGGCCGCATCCGGCTTGCGGTAAATCAGCACAAGGTCGGGGCGGAGGTGACAATCGCGGTGATCTTTCCAATCGCCCGTCAACGGATGATCCAGGTTGCATTGGGGCAGCGGCTCATCCGCGGCCAGCAAGTTCACGACCGCCATCAGAAGACTGTCCAGCTTCTTGCCAAGCTGCCCGGATTTCTCGCGCCGATAATCGCGTTTGAATCGATTTGTGTATTTAACAGTCCGCATTCAGACTCGCGAGAAGGTTGGAAGGGTGGCCCACGGTGACAAGCTCACCGCGACGCGCGGCCCTCATCGCTTCCACGGTTTCGGCGTTGGGCACCAGCGGCTCAAACGGCAGCGCCTTCTCGGCGGCAACGCGCCTCAACAGCAGCCGGAACGCATCGGACAGCGACAGCCCCATAGCGGCCAGCACGGCGGCGGCCTCGCTCTTGGTCGCCGCGTCGATGCGGGCGCGGACAACGGTATTCTCGGTCATGGCTCAAATCTCCAGTTGAGCCATATTGTAGCCCAGACAGTTCGCCCCTTCCAGATAATTGGCTTTGCGCCCGATGCGTCGGTTTGGGGGGCGCTTCGGTCACATTGTTCGGGCACTCTAACCCTTCGAAACCATGGGGTTAACCGAAAACCCGAAAGTCTCGATGAACGGAAGCCAACCCCACCCGATTGATCCGCCGACCCAGCGGACATCCGCTCCATCGATTTGCCCAGCTTCAGCCGAGCAGCAGGGTCAAGAAACACCGCACGGTTGGGTGCTGTTCGGCTCAGATGGAGGCGTGCCGCGCCCGCCGTCATCCGGGAAAATGGCACAGGAATCCGGTCCTGCTTCCAAAGCGAGACCCGAAATCGTTTGGCAGAGCCAGACGACAGCGATAAGGTAGTGCGCAACCGAATGGAGGCGCACATGCCACGGCCAAAGCGGACCGACGATGGATTGTCCAAGTTTCAGCGCTACCGGCAACAGCAGTTGCACCGCGGCATGAAGCAACTGCGCATCTGGGTTCCCGACCCTCACCGGCCGGAATTCGCCGCCGCGGCCCGGCGCCAAGGCCTGGCGCTGCGCGGACAACCAGAGGAAGCCGACGCCCTGGATTTCATCGCCGCTGCGGTTGAATGGCCGGAACGGTGAAACGAGGCGATATCGTCACCGTTTCGGCAGCAGGAGACTATGGGAAGCCGCGACCCGCGGTTGTCGTTCAATCCGACGCGCTCGACGCGGCGGATAGCGTATTGGTCGCGCTGCTCACAAGCGCGATCCGCGATGCACCGCTCTACCGGCTTACCATCGAGCCAGCCCCGGCAAACGGGCTGAAAACCGTCTCGCAAGTGATGGTCGATAAGGTTCTGGCCTATCCGCGCGCAAAATGCGGTCCTGCGATTGGCCGTCTTTCAGTGACGGATATGCTCGTGCTGAACAACATGCTTTTGGTGATGATCGGCTTAGCGGACTGACTTTGGCTATGCCACGGTCGGGCAAGACCCGGCGTCCACCCCATTCACTCAACCCCAGGGAGCCCACCCACCCATGTCCCGCGTCCTGCACCGAACCGGCGCCATCCCCCCGATCGCGGTCAGCGGTTCGGGCATCTACCTCCACACCGCGGACGGACGCCGCATCATCGACGCCTCCGGCGGTGCCGCCGTTGCCGCACTCGGCCACGGCAACCGCCGGGTAGCCGAGGCGATCGGGCGCCAGGCCGCCACCATGGCCTATGCTCATACCGGCACCTTCTCCAACCAGCCGGCCGAGGACCTTGCCGAGCTCCTGCTGCAAAACGAACCCGGCGGCCTCACCCGCGCCTGGTTCTGCTCCTCGGGGTCGGAGGGCAACGAGGCCGCGCTCAAGCTCGCCCGCCAGTATTTCCTGGAGATCGGCCAGCCGCAGCGCGTCCGCACCATCGCGCGGCGGCAGAGCTACCACGGCACCACCCTCGGCGCGCTGGCCGCCGGCGGCAACATGATGCGCCGAGACTATTACGAGCCCGTGCTGAGCCCGATGCACAGCCTGGTGTCGCCATGCTTCCCCTACCGGTTCCAGGACCCGGGCGAAACCGACGCGCAATACCTCGACCGCCTGGCCGACGAGCTCGAAGCCGAGTTCCAGCGCGTCGGCCCCGACACCGTTACCGCGTTCCTGGCCGAACCGGTGGTCGGCGCCACCACCGGCTGCGTGACCGCGCTGCCCGGCTACTTCCAGCGCGTGCGCCAGATTTGCGACCGCCACGGCGCGCTGCTGATCCTGGATGAGGTGATGTGCGGCATGGGCCGCACCGGCACGATGCACGCGTGGCAGCAGGAGGGCGTCACCCCCGACATCCAGGTGATCGCCAAGGGCCTGGGCGGCGGCTACCAGCCGATCGGCGGCATCCTGATCGCGGATCGCATCGTGCAGGCTCTGGCCGCCGGGTCGGGCGGGTTCCTGCACGGGCAGACCTACCAGGCGCATCCCGTCGCCTGTGCCGCGGCGTTGGAAGTGCAGCGGATCATCCGCGAGGACCGGCTGCTGGACAACGTCCAGGCCATGGGGGCGCGTCTGGAATCCGCGTTGACCGAACGGTTCGGCAACCACCGCCATGTCGGGGACATCAGGGGCAGGGGGCTGTTCCGGGCGCTGGAGTTCGTCGCCGACCGGGGCACCAAGGCGGTGTTCGACCCGGCGCTGAAAGTGAACGAACGGGTGAAGCAGGCGGCCTTCGCCCGTGGCCTCGCCGGCTACCCGATGGGCGGCACGATCGACGGGTTCCGCGGCGACCACTACATCATCGCGCCGCCCTATATCGTGACGGAAGCCGAGATCGACACCATCGTGGAGCGGCTGGGCGACGCGGTGGACGCCGCGCTGGCCTGAGCCCCCGCGCCTGCAACGCATTCTCATCATTGCAAGACCATCTTGACGCGGTGCAGCAAGCCGCCACATTCCGCGCCATGCGCAATTTCTCCGACCTGACCGAACGTGAAGTCCTCGCCTTGGCCATCGCCAACGAGGAAGAAGACAACCGCATCTACCTCGACCTGGCCGAGGGCCTGCGCGAGGAATATCCCGGCAGCGCCCACATGTTCACCGAAATGGCCGCCGAGGAAGGCGAACATCGCCGCCGCCTGCTCGACATCTACCGCAGCAAGTTCGGCGAGCACATCCCCCTGATCCGCCGCCAGGACGTGCGCGGCTTCATCCAGCGCAAGCCGATCTGGCAGTCCTATCCGCTCAACCTGAAGGCGGTCCGCGTCATGGCGGAAAGCATGGAGGAGGAGACCCAGCAATTCTACCGGCGCGCCGCGGAACGCAGCGAGGACGTCTCGGTCCGCAAGCTGCTGGGCGACCTGGCCGAGGCCGAGGTCCGTCACGAACACATGGCCGAGGGCCTGATGGCGGAAAACCTCCCCGCCAACGTGCTGGCCACCGAGGACGCCCACGCCCGCAGCGCCCTGGTGTTGCGGGTCATCCAGCCGGGCCTGGCGGGGCTGATGGATGGGTCGGTGTCCACCCTGGCGCCGGTGTTTGCCGCGGCGGTGGCCTCGGGCAGCACCTGGGAGACGTTTCTGGTCGGGCTGGCGGCCTCGATCGGTGCCGGCATCTCGATGGGCTTCGCGGAGGCGCTGTCGGACGACGGCAGCCTGACCGGGCGCGGCGCGCCGTGGATCCGGGGCGCGATCTGCGGGCTGATGACCACCGCGGGCGGCATCGGCCATACCTTGCCCTTCCTGATCCCGGCCTTCTGGACGGCGATGGGGGTGGCGATCGCGGTGGTGGTGCTGGAACTGGCGACGATCACCTGGATCCGCTGGAAATACATGGACACGCCGCCCTTCTCCGCCGCGTTGCAGGTTGCGTTCGGCGGCGCTCTGGTCTTTGCGACCGGAATCCTGATCGGCAGCAGTTGACCGTCCCCATGGCACCCACCGCTTCCGGCCTGCGTCACGACCCGGTATTGATTGCGTTGCACTGGCTCACGGCCGGGCTGGTGGCTGCGCTGTGGCTGATCGGCCAGACGATCGATTTCGCCCCGAACGGGGCCCTGCGGATCGACTATCGTTCGCTTCACATGGTGTTTGGCGTGGCCGTCGCGCTGGTGCTGGTGGTCCGCCTGCTGTTTCGCGCCACCCGGGGTGGCATGCTGCCGCCACTCGACCACGGGCTCGCTCGTCTGGCGGCCCGCGTGGTTCATGGCCTGCTGTACGCCATGCTGGCGGCCACGATCGGGTTGGGGATCACGAACGCCTGGGTGCGCGGCGATTCCGTGTTCAATCTGGTGCAACTGGCATCCTTCGCGCCAGGCGACAAAGCGTTGCGGAGCGCCATCGGCGACTACCATGCGCTGTTTGCCAACGGCTTGTTGATCCTCGCGGGGGCTCACGCGGCGGCCGCGCTGCTGCATCACTTCGTCCTGCACGATGCGACATTGCGCCGCATGCTGCCCGAGCGCCTCGTCCCGGATTTGCGCCCCGGCCCACGCCGGGACTAGCAAGGTCCGGCCAGTCGTCCGCCGATTCGCGGTCCGATTCCCCAGAGCGTAAAGGAGACCGAGATGAAGTCTGCCACGATCGCTTGTCTCGCCGCGGCCACGTTGCTGGCCGCCTGCTCACACCATGACCATGATTCAGCCGCCGGTTCCGGTGGCGCCGGCTCGGGCTCGGGGGCGGGATACGGCCAACCCGGCGGTCCCGAACCCAGCGCCGGATCGGCCACGCCCGGCTCCGAGGAGGACCTGGTCCAGTCCGCCGGCGACCGCATCTACTTCGCAACCGACCGGAACACCCTCGACGATGAGGCCAAACCCATCCTGGATCGCCAGATCGACTGGCTGCAGCGCTATCCGCAGGTCAATGTCTGGATCGCCGGCAACTGCGACGAACGCGGCACCGAGGAATACAACCTCGCATTGGGGGAGCGACGAGCCTTCGCCGACCGGGACTACCTGCTGGCACACGGGATCGCGCGCACCCGCATCGAGACCATCAGTTATGGCCGGTCGCGGCCGGTGGACGGGGCCTCGACCCCGGAGGCCTGGGCGAAAAACCGCAACGCCATCACCTCCGTGCGCTGAACGCCGCCCGCGGCGCTGGCACACCAATCCGCGATGTGCCATAAAGCTCAACATGTCCCATGCGGCTGCTCGGTCTCTGGTCTGGAAGCGCGAGGCCCTCGGCCGCCTGGCGTCGGGATTGTCGCACGAATTCAATAACGTGCTGCAAGACATCATCAGCAATGCCGAGATTGCGGGCGACGAGATGCCGAACGGCTCGCAGGCGCGCGCCTGTGTGGACCGGATCATCGAGGTTGCGATGCAGACCGCTGACCTCACCGAACGTGTGCAGACGATCGCCGGTCCGCCTGCCGAACCGGCCAGCCAGACCGACCTGCCCGTCCTGTTGGAAGATTTGCGCGGTTTGCTGGCCAGGACGATCGGCAACGGGAGCGTCATCTCGCTGGCGGTTGCGGCGGATCTGCCGACCCTGCGTACCGCTCCGGACTTGTTGCTGACGGTGCTGATCCACCTTGTGTTGGATGCAAGCCACGCCATGCAGCGTGGCGGTGGGGTGTGGCTCACGGCGCAACGTTCCGGCAACGGGGTGATGATCGCGGTGGCCGGGGTTGGCCGTCCCGCCGGTCAGTCCGCGGGTATGAGCCTGCCGATGGCGCGCGAGTACGCCGGCGCGGCCGGGGGTCATGTCCAGGTGGTGGAGACGCCAGAGGCGGCGAGCCGGTTCGAACTCTGGCTGCCCGCGGGATAGACGGACCGCCGCGGTCCGGGTCCGGGTCCGGGTCCAGGTCTGGGTCCAGGTCCGGTCCGGCGTCGGCGCATATCCTGGCAGAGCCGACCCGATCTTTGTCCGCGTGATCGATTTTGCGGGTCTGCCGGGCAGCGGCGGCAGCCGGCCTCACCGCAAGTGTGCAACCCCGCAGATTGGCCGCCCGCGCATTCCTGGGGACACCGTTCGCTAATAACTTGACAGGCGATATTGTGACGACCACGGTTGGAGCTCAGGCGTGATTTGCACACAGGCTATCCGACGCAACTGCGTCCCGGTCACGCCATTGAGGAGCAGATCCCATGCATGCCGTCCGGGTCGGAACAGCCGCGTTGCTCGCCGCCGTCGTGGGTCTGGGGACACAGCAACGGGCATTCGCCCTGGTTGCGCCTTTCGCGACGGATGAGGGTTACACGACCTTGACGACAATTGGCATGCAAACTGTAACAAACGCCAACGGAACGGCTACGGTCACGTTCTTGACGACAGGCGGCGGAAATCCAGACGTATCGGCCAGCGCGTTCAAGTCCGATGCAACTCTGGGCAGTTGCTATGATGTCGGTTGCGGCGGAACGGCCAGCCTGTATGGCCAGTATCAGTTTGAATGGGTGACACTGGCACCACCGGACACTGTGACGACCACCATGGCGATCGCGGCGATGGACCTCCTTGTCGGGGCCAACGCGGATGCGTTTCTGGTCATCTCCGGAATCAACGGCACCCTGTATGATCAGGAGGATGTACTCGGGACCCAGATCGACGGCGACGTCAACACGGGTCCGCTGAGCAATCAATCCATAACGATATATAACAACGAGCCTTACACGGTCGAACTGGGTGTGAGCGCGCAACCCACCGCCCTCGGCAACACCGCTTATGCTTATGAGGACCCGACATTGACGCTCTCGGACGGGTCCGGCGGCACGCTGATCTACAGCGATGGGATCGACGTGCCGGAACCGGCCTCAGTCGCATTGTTCGGGTTCGGTGCCGCCGCCCTTGGCATGATCCGACGGCGCCGCCGGGTGTAAACGACCGGGATCGAGGCGCCGGGGACGGTTCGGGCAGACACTCTGGACCGGAGATTGCCGTTCAGACTGACCTGGCCTGAACGCAAACCTTGTGAGCCGCCCGGTCCCGGGTTCCTCGACAAAATTCCCTGGCATGCAGATGACGTTGGCCCGCGCCGAAGTCGCCTCAATCCAACCCGTCGAAACCCAAGCCGGAAACTCAATGATATCCGAGGTCCGCGCGGACCTTCCCACGGAATACCCAATAGGACCACCCCGTGTACATCAGGATCACCGGCAGCAGCACCAGCGTGCCGACCAGCAGAAAGGCCTGGGTCGAGGGATCCGACGCCGCCTGCCAGAGCGTCAGCCGGTACGGCACGATCATCGGAAACAGGCTGATGCCGATACCCAGATAGGACAGCGCGAACAAGGCGACCGAACCCGCGAAGGGGCCTGCGTGCGATTCCGGATGCCGCAGCGACCGCCAGGTCGCCCAGGCCACCAGCGCCGTCACCACCGGCACCGGCGCCAGCAAGGCGATATTCGGCCAACCGAACCAGCGGGCCCGGATATCCGGCTCCACCAGCGGGGTCCAGACACTGACCGCGGCGACCCCCACCAGGACTCCGGCGAATGCCAGGCGGCCCCAGCGGCGGGCGCGTTGCTGCAGTTCGCCCTCGGTTTTCAGCACCAGCCAGCTTGCGCCCAGCAACGCGTAGCCCGCGACCAGGCTGAGGCCGGTCACCAGGGAGAACCAGGTGAAGCAGTCCAGGCTGCCGCCGGTGAAGGTCCGCCCATCGGTCTGGAACCCCTGGATGAAGGCGCCCAGCACCACGCCCTGTGCAAAGGTCGCGAGCAGCGAACCGGCGGCGAAACCGTGATCCCAGAAGCTGCGATGGGGGGCGTCGCGGAAGCGGAACTCGAAGGCGACGCCACGGAACACCAGTGCCAGCAGCATCAGCAGAACCGGGAAATAGACCGCCGGGATGATGATTGTGAAGGCCAGCGGAAACGCTGCCATCAGGCCGACGGTGCCCAGGATCAGCCAGGTCTCGTTGCCGTCCCAGACCGGCGCGACCGAGGCCATCATCAGGTTGCGGGTGTCGGTATCGGGGGCAAACTGATACAGGATGCCGACGCCGAGATCGAAACCGTCCAGCAGCACATACAGGAAGACGCCCACCCCGAGGATGAGGGTCCAGACCGGAACAAAGTCCAGCACTGGGTTCATGGGCAGCCCCCATTGGCATCCGGATGGGGCATAGCCATCGCACCATCTTTCCCCCTCCCCTTGTGGGCTTGGGCCGCGAAGCGGACCAAGCCCACAAGGGGAGGGGGAGTTGGGCGCTTTCGACCAGCCACACCGCTATCCTGATGCCTGTGTGGGCAGCCCCGGCCGCGCGTCGGATATGTCATGCTGAATCGCCTTCCGCCGGCACCGCGCGCACTGGGGAACTTGGCCGGCCGCTGCCGACCGGGCTGTCGGGCACCGCGATGTCGGTCGGCCCCTGCTGGACGATCCGCGAGGCGACGAACCAACCGCCGGGGAAGATGATCGCATAGGTGACCACATAGGCCGCGAGTGACAGCGCCACGTTCCAGCCCGTCAGCGACGGCGTCACCGAATCGGCGGTGCGCAACAGTCCATAGACGGTCCAGGGCTGACGCCCCACCTCGGTCGTGACCCAGCCGGCGAGCACGCCGATAAAGCCCAGCGGCGCGGCGAACTGGCAGGTCAGCAGGAAGCCGCGGTGGTCGAACAGCCGGCCGCCAAACCGCAGCGCCGTCCCCACGACAACGATCCCCAGCATCAGCAGCCCGACGCCAACCATGATCCGGAAGGCGAAGAACGGGATGATCACGGGCGGCCAGTCCGACCGCGGAAAGTCCTTCAGGCCGCGCACGGTGCCGGCGGGGTCATGTGTCAGGATCAGGCTGCCCAGGACAGGGATCTCGATCGCCAGGTGGTTCACCGCCGCCGCCTGGTCCGGAATCGCGAACAGGGTCAGCGGTACGGCGGACCCGGTCTCCCACCGCGCTTCGATCGCGGCGAGTTTCGCCGGCTGCTCGCGCAGGGTCACCAGCCCGGAGGCGTCACCCAGCACGATCTGCGCCGGCACCAGCCCCAGCAGCAGCCACAATGTGACGGACAGCATTTTCTGCGCCTCCGGCACGAAGCGGTCGCGACGCAGGTACCAGGCCGACACGCTGAGCACGACAAAGCCGGTGGTGATATAGAAGCCGACGACGGTATGGCCGAGCTTGGTGGGGAAGGAGGGGTTGAAGATGATGGCGAGCCAGTCGCGCGGCATGAAGACGCCCTCGACCAGGGCGTAGCCGGCCGGGGTCTGCATCCAACTGTTCACCACCAGGATCCAGAAGGTGGAGAACAGCGTCCCCGCCGCCACCATCACCGCGGCCACGCAATGCGCCCAGGGCGGCACCAGTTTGCGGCCGAACAGCAGCACGCCGAGGAACGCCGCCTCCAGGAAGAACGCCGTCAGCCCCTCATAGGCGAGCATGGGGGAGACGATATTGGCCGTTGCATAGGACCAGCGGCTCCAGTTGGTCCCGAGTTGGAAGGGCATAATGATGCCAGAAACGACGCCCATGCCAAAGGCGACCGAGAAGACCCGGGTCCAGAAACTGGCAATCCGCACATAAACCGGCCGGCCAGACAGGAAATGTGCGGTTTCCATCACCGCGATGAAGGATGCGAGGCCAACCGTCATCGCCGGCAGCACGATATGCCAGGCGATGACCCAGACGAATTGCAGGCGCGACAACAGCAAGGGGTCGAATCTCATTCGTCCGGGGGCCCTCCGCGCGTTCGGCGATACCGACCATAGGGAGACCGGCACATGGGGTCATACACGTTTTTGTCATTGCCAAACGGAACGGCTTACCGTGATATCACGATCAGTTGTGCAGCCTGTGCTATGACGCCGCGGACTTGTTAACGTCCGGCCCGCGCTTGATCTGAAGGAGGCCAGCATCGATACCGATCTTGCCGACCCGCCGTCCCGTAGCCAGTTCACCCTGTCTTCGGATGCCCGCGCGATCCTGGAGACCATGGGCGACGCGTTCTATGCGCTGGATGGTGCATGGCGCATCGTCTATGCCAACCGCCGGGCCCTGGCATTCTGGGGCGTGGCCGAACAAACCGTCCTCGGGCGGGTCATTTGGCAGTGCCTGCCCAGGCTCGCCGGCACGCCGAACGAGTCCGCGCTGCGCCAGGCGGCGGCCGCGCGCGAATCCGTCAGCTTCGAGGCGCCGTCGCCGGTGAACGGCATCTGGGTGCGGGTCAACATCGTCCCGTACGGGGATGGCGTCGCGGTCTATTGGCGCGACATCTCACCGCGCCGGATGGCCGAACAGATCCTGCACGACAGTGAGGAACACCTGCGCCTGGCGCAGGAAGCGGCCGGCATCGCAACCTGGGAATACGACCTGCACACCCGGACCATCCGCTGGTCGCCGCAGATGTACGCACTGCTGGGCTGCGATCCGCGCGACCGGTCGGCGCGCGGCAACTACGCGCTGTGGCTGCGCGCGCTGCACCCCAACGACCGGCTGTGGATCCAGCTCGCGGGTCGGCGGTGCGCCAGGGTCACCGAATCCTTCACCCTGGATTTCCGGATCATCCGCGCCGACGGCGAGGTCCGCTGGATCAGTTGCCGCGGCAACGTCCTGCCCGACGAACGCGGCCGGCCCGCCCGCATGCTCGGGGTCAATATCGACATCACCGAGGCAAAGCTCGCCGAGGAAGCCCTGGAACGGCGGGTCGCCGAACGGACGCAGGCCCTGCGGGAGTCGGTGGAGGCGCTGCAACGCTCGCGCAGCCGCTACAGCGCGGTATTCAATCACTCGCCGGTCGATCTGGCGCTGCTGCGGGTCGAACCCGACGGCACCGTGATCTGCGAGGAAGCCAATCCGGCCTGGACCCGGCATTCCGGCTTCACCCAGGAGCAGGTCGTCGGACACAGTTTTCGTGACATTTTCAACCCCGAACAGGCGGAATTCGCGCTGGCGCAATACCGCAAGGTGATCGAGACCGGCGAAAAGGTCGAATACGAATACACCACCGTCTTCCCGGCCGGCGAGGTGACCCGCCGCAGCTTCCTGGTGCCGCTGCGGGACGGGGACGGCCGGATCACCCATGTGCTGTTGAACTCCGTCGATCTGACCGAGACGCGGCGGATCGAGGCGCAGTTCCGCCAGGCGCAGAAGATGGAGGCGATCGGCCAACTGACCGGTGGGCTGGCGCATGATTTCAACAACCTGCTGACCGCCGTGTCAGGCAACCTGGAGATCCTGGCCGGACGGCTGACCGATGAGACGGATCGCCGCCACGTGGCCGCGGCCCTGCGCGCGGCGCAGCGCGGCGGTTCGCTGACCCAGCAGTTGCTGGCAACCGCGCGCCGGCAGAGCCTGTCGCCGCAGCCGGTGGATGCCAACGCGGTGATCGTTCGGATGACCGACCTGCTGCAACGTAGCCTGGGCGGGCTGGTGCAGGTGGAGCAGCATCTGGCACCCGACCTCTGGCACGCGCAGGCCGATCCGACTCAACTGGAACTGATGATCCTGAACCTGGCGATCAATGCGCGCGACGCGATGCCCGACGGCGGGCGGATCCAGATCGCCACGCGGAACCTGTCGCGCGCTGAAGCCGGGTTGCCGCTGGAGTTGGATCCTGGCGACTACGTGGTGGTCTCGGTCACCGACGACGGCGCGGGTATGCCGCCCGCGGTGGCCGAACGCGCGTTCGAGCCGTTCTTTACCACCAAGCCACCGGGCAAGGGCAGCGGGCTGGGCCTGGCGCAGGTCTATGGCCTGGCGCGGCAGTTCGGGGGAACCACCCGGCTGCGCAGTGTCGTCGGACAGGGCACCGCGGTGGAGGTGTTCCTGCCCTTCGCCGAGGCCTCGACGGCGACCACGGCGGCCGCGGCCCCGGTTGCGGACCCGGCGTGCGGCGATCGCCGCACGGTGTTGGTGGTGGATGACGACGATGCGGTGCGGGAGGTTGCCGTGACCTTCCTGGAGGATGCCGGCTACAAGGTTCTGCAGGCGGATGGCGGTTGCGATGCCCTGGCGCTGCTGCAGCGTGCTCCGGTGGACGTGTTGCTCGTGGATTATGCGATGCCGGCGATGTCGGGCACCGAACTGGTGCGGCTGGCGCGCGAGATCCGTCCCGACCTGGCTGTGGTTTATGTCACCGGCAATGCCGATCCGCTGGATGGCGAGGCGGCCCCGGTTCGCGATGCCGTGCTGATGAAACCTTATATGGGGGCAGCACTTTTGCGTGCTGTCGGACAGGCGGTGGTGGAGCGGCAGGGTGCCGCGGCGTCAGGCTGACGGCGGGTTTCCCGGGTCAACCCGGATGCAGGCGACCGCGTGCTCCGGCCCAACCGGCCCCAACGCCGGTACCGCGGCGGCGCAGGCTGCGACCGCCATCGCGCACCGCGTCCGGAACACGCACCCCGATGGCGGATCGGCCGGGCTCGGCGGATCCCCCGGCAGCAATATCCGCGTCCGCCGCCGCGCCGCATCAAGGCTTGGCGCCGCCGAGAGCAGCGCCTGCGTGTAGGGATGCCGCGGCGCGGCGAACACCGACGCGACCGGCCCCGACTCCATCACCCGTCCCAGGTACAGCACCACCACCCGGTCGCACAGGCTGCGCACCACCGCCAGATCGTGGCTGATGAACAACAGGGCCAGCCCCAACCGCGCCCTCAGATCGGCGAGCAAGGCCAGCACCTGCGCCTGCACCGACACATCCAGCGCCGAGACCGGCTCATCGGCGACCAGAAACGCCGGCTCCGTCGCCAGCGCGCGCGCGATGGCGATCCGCTGGCGCTGCCCGCCGGAGAAGGCGTGCGGGTAGCGATCGGCGTTCTCCGCCGGCAACCCGACCTGCGCCAGCAGTTCCGCCACCCGAGCCCGCCGAAGGGTCGGGGGCACCAGCCGGTGGATCGCCAGCCCGTCGCCGATCTGCGCCCCGATCGGACGGCGCGGATCGAGGCTGGAGTGCGGGTCCTGGAACACGATCTGCATCCGCTGGCGCAATTGCCGCCGCTGTGCGGGACCGGCGCGCGCCAGGTCGATGCCGTCGAACCAAACCTGCCCCCGCGAGGGCGGCAGCAACCCCAGCAGCAGCCGGCCCAGGGTGGACTTGCCGGAGCCGCTTTCGCCCACCAGCCCGACGGTTTCGCCACGGGCCAGCGACAATGAGACGTCGGTGACCGCTTGCACCGGCCGGGACGGGAACAAGAACCCGCGGGTGGCGAAGCGGCGGGACAGGTTCTCCGCGGTGACCAGCGGGCTCATGGGAGGTCCTCCCAACGAAGGCAGCGGGTCTGCCGGTCGGTGGTCGCGTTGCGCAAGGGTGGGGGCTCGGCTTCGCAAGCGGCGATCCGGTGCGCACAGCGTGGTGCGAAGGCGCAGCCCGGCGGCAGGGCATGCGGCAGCGGCACCGTGCCGGGGATGCCGTCCGGCAGGCCACCGTCGTCATGGGGCGCGCTGCGCAGCAGGGCGGCGGTGTAGGGGTGCAGCGGCTGGGTGAAGACCGCTTGCGCGGGGCCCTGCTCGACGATCTCGCCCGCGTACATCACCGCGACACGGTCGGCGATCTCGGCGACGACGGGCAGGCTGTGGGTGATGAAGATCAGCGCCATGCCACGTTCCCGCCGCAGGTCCGCGAGCAGGTCCAACACCTGCGCCTGGATGGTGACATCCAGCGCGGTCGTTGGCTCGTCGGCGATCAGCAGGGCGGGGTTGTTGGCAATGGCCATGGCGATCATCGCGCGCTGGCGCATGCCGCCGGAGAGTTCGTGCGGGAACGAGCGAATGCGGCGGGCCGGATCGGGGATGCCGACGCGTTGCAGCAGGGCAACGGTCCGGTTTGGGGCGGCGGGAATAAGCGACGACTCCCCCTCCCCTTGTGGGAGGGGGTTGGGGGGAGGGGGTGGTGGAAGGTTGCCTGTGGCGTCGGCGCTTCGTACCCACCGACCCCTCCCCCCAACCCCCTCCCTCAAGGGGAGGGGGAGTCTTTGAATTTGCCTCAGCCCTCTCCCTTTCGCCCGCAGCGCCTCCTTGATCTGGGCGCCGATGCGGT
>Ga0302279_10003482_pt1 | contig 19566 bp, 18 predicted proteins | sample III_Bog_N3_3_FD_194541 | JGI IMG/M metagenome (GOLD analysis project Ga0302279, IMG submission 194541) | Peat permafrost microbial communities from Stordalen Mire near Abisko, Sweden - III_Bog_N3_3 | ecosystem: Environmental > Terrestrial > Soil > Wetlands > Peat | place: Sweden: Abisko...
CTCCCGGGCCAGGAGGCGCGCCTCCCGAGCCTGGAGGAGGTCGGGAAGGGCCAGGAGGCGCGCCTCCCGAGCCCGGAGGAGGTCGGGAAGGGCCCGGAGGACCGCCTCCCGAGCCCGGAGGAGGTCGGGAAGGGCAGGGAGGACCCCCTCCCGACGCGGGAGGGCCCTCTCCTCGCCCAAGGAAATCCCGACCCGGCGGTTCGAAGGTGCCGAGGGAGCGGAGGAGCCATGAGAGCCTATCGAGCGACGGGGGTGGCGCTGGCGGTCGGGGCACTGACGACGTGCGCGTGGGTCACGCCCGCCTGGTCGTGCGGCGCGTATTACGCCGTCGAGATGCCCCAGCAACCTGCACCAAAGCCCAAGGCCAGGCCGAAGCCCACGCCGGACATGGCGATGGGCATCGCCGAGGCTTCGATCCCCGCGGAGGACCCTGGCAAGGCGGCGGCGGCGCTGGCGGAGGCGTTCCCGGGGCTGCGGACGACGCCCATGGATGCCTCGCGCCAGCAGCTCAAGGCCCTTCACCTGATGGCCGTGGCGCTCGCGCGCGTCGACGGCGCGCTCTCGGTCCCGGGGGCGTTCTACGCCGATGGCCCCAAGACGCGCGCGGCCAACCTCGAGTGGTCGATCGCCGCGCTGCGCCGGCTGAACGAGCAGCGCGCGAACGATCCGGTGCTCCAGGCCGAGCTCGGCGAGGCGCTCGCGCGCGTGCCCGCCCACCAGGACGAGGCGCTCGCGATCCTGGGAGCCCTCGCGGCCAAGGACCTCATGGGCAGCGCCCACGGCTACGCGGAGCTCGCGCGCCTCCGCGCGCAGAAGGGCGACGCGGGACCGAGCCGCGAGGCGGCCGTGCGTTGCCGCGCGATGACCAGGTCGCCCGCCGTGTGCCCCGCGACGCTGCCGGATGCTCCCGTGGCTACCAAGGTGGCGCTGAACGGAGCGTGAGCGTGCGAGCGCTAGCCGCGGCGGCCATTCTCCTCGCGTACGCGTGCCTCCTCGTCGGTTGCAGCAACGAGGCGCCGACGCCGAAGGTCGTCCTCGTGGCCGGCGACGCCGCGCGCGGTCACCTTCTCATGGCGCAGCTCGAGTGCAACCGGTGCCACCAGGGCGCCGGGCTCACCGCCGCGCCGGCCGAGAAGCAGTGCATCCAGTGCCACCGCGACATCCTCGACGGCAAGAGCCGCGGCCCCACGCCGAAGGTCGACGCTCGCTGGCACGATCGGGTGGCGGGCCTCGGGGACGCGCCATCGCTGGAGAGCGTCGGAGCGCGCTTCCGCCGTGGCTGGGTCGTCGGCTTTCTCCGGCACCCGCACGATCTCAGGCCGCTCCTCGTGCCGACGATGCCCCGGCTGCCGCTGACGGAGACCGACGCGGAGGACATCGCGACCTACCTCGTGCCGGAAGACGACCCGCGCAAGGAGCGCGAGGTGGACGACGCGCTCCTCGCCGCGGCAAACCCCGCCATGGGACGCGAGCTCCTCATCAACAAGGGGTGCGGCAGCTGCCACTGGATGACGGGCGTGACGGCGCTCGGCGGGACGCTCCTGCCGGTCGGCGTCACCGTGAGCGAGCCGTCGCGCGCGATGTCGCTCGCGCCCGACCTCCGCTTCACGCGCGATCGGATGAGCGCCAGAAACCTTCTGCGCTGGGTCGCGGGTCCGGCCGAGGTGAAGGCGGATACGTTGATGCCGAAGATCCCGCTGACGGACGCCGAGGCGAAGGACATCGCCGCCTACATCCTGAGGACGCCGCTCGCGCCTCTGCCCAAGGTAGAGGCCCCCACCGTGCCCGCGAACCTCGCCCGGCCGGTCTCGTACGACGAGGTGAAGAGCAAGGTCTTGCAGCGGACCTGCTGGCATTGCCACTCGGATCCGGATCTGGAGCGCGGCGACACGGGGCCCGGCAACACGGGCGGCTTCGGCTTCAAGCCGCGCGGGCTCGACCTCGCGACCTACGAGGGGGTCTTCGCGGGGACGCTGGACGACGACGGGCAGCGCCGGAGCGTCTTCGCGCCGATGCCCGACGGGACGCCGCGCCTCGTCGCCGCGATGCTCGCGCGCCACCGCGAGCTCGCGGGCGACGAGACGGCCGGCATCCGCGGGATGCCGCTCGGGCTCCCGGCGCTTCCGATGGAGGACATCCAGCTCGTCTCCACGTGGATCGCACAGGGGCGCCCGCGCTGAGCAGGACCCGGGCGTCACGCCGGTCACGACCCGCGCGGGCCTCTTCTTCCGGTCCCCGGCGAGGTAGCGGCGGCCGACGGCGACGCGGTGGTCGTCGACGTGCTCGAGCGGGGAGGTGCGTCGAGCTTGCGCGAGATGTCGATCGCCGTGGCCACCGTCAGGACGGCGAACGGGAGGCCGACGCCGAACATGATGATCGTGAGCAGGTACTGCGCGAAGCCCATCTCGCCGAGCGGCTGCTCGGGCCTGTCGCCCCGGTAGACGAGCGGCACCTTCGTGCCCACGGAAGGCGACTGCCAGTTCTTCGCCATCGCGCTCCGCCCCGTCACGCTGCGCCCGTCGCCGAGGACCACGCGGTAGTGTGCGTAGTACATGGTCTGCCCGCGGCTCACGTAGCTGCCGAAGCCCGTCACCTCGCCCATCACGCGCGTGCCCCGGCTGACGTCGCTCCGTACCCGGAAGAGCCAGACCCCGCCTATGGTCCACATCACGAGCGTGACCAGAGCGAAGATGGCAGGTATCAGGAACGCGCCCATCGCGGGAGCATAGGGTCGCGGGTCGCGCGCATACAACTCGGGTGCCGGCTTCGAGCGGGCGCGCGCGCCCGGGCACGAGCGGGAAACAACGCGGGCTCCGCGCGTGTACGATGCTCTCTCGTGCTCGAAATTGGCGCAACGTTCGACCGCTACACCATCGAAGCCACGCTCGGAGAGGGCGGCATGGGCAAGGTGTACCGGGCGCTCGACACGCGGCTGCACCGGCGCGTCGCGCTCAAGCTCCTCAGGCCCGAGCGCATGGGCGAGCCATCGAGCAGCGGCGGGGTGCCGTCCGGCGCGCTCGACCTGCTCCTGCGCGAGGCGCGCGCGGCCGCCGCGCTCGAGCATCCCAACGCCGTCGCCATCTTCGACGTCGGCGAGGTCGGTGGCGTCGCGTACATGGCGATGGAGCTCATCGAAGGGCGCTCGATGCGCGCCCTCATCGCCGACGCCGGCGTGCCGTGGGCGGCGAGGCTCGGGTGGCTGCTCGGCGTGGCGAAGGCGCTGGCCGCCGCGCACGATCGGGGCCTCGTTCACCGCGACGTGAAGCCCGAGAACATCATGGTGCGAAGCGACGGGGTCGTGAAGGTGCTCGACTTCGGCATCGCCCGCCACAGGCGGCCCAGGCCCGTCGTCGAGGTGGCCACCGCGCCAACCCTCGAGCGAGGGCTGGCGACGCTGAGCGGCGCGGGCAACCTCGTCGGCACGCCTTGCTACATGGCGCCCGAGCAGATGCGAGGCGAGGCCGTGGACGGTCGCATCGATCAGTTCGCGTGGGGCGTCGTGGCCTACGAGGCCATCACGGGCGCGCTGCCTTGGGACGCGACGGGCGATCCGCTCAAGCTCGTCGCCGAGATCCTCTCGAAGGATCCCGCGCCGCCGAGCCTCCGCGCGTCCGGTCTCTCGTCGCACCTGGAGGCTGTGGTCCTCAAGGCGATGGCGAAGGTGCCGGCGCACAGGTTCGCGACGATGCACGAGGTGGCGCGCGAGCTCGAGCCACACGTCTCGACGATGCCCATCGCCGCTGCCTCGAGCTCGGGTCGCCCGCTGGCGGCAGTCGAGGGCGCCTCCGCGCGCGACACGCAGATCTCGACCAAGGGCGGCCTGGCGCGGGTGGGCCCGATGCACGCCCGGTCGGCGTCGCGCCGGCGCCGTGCGAGGGCGTTGTTCGTCGTGCCCGTGCTCGCGGTCGGCGTGGTGCTCGGGCTCGCGATCGGGAGGCACGGAGGAGGCCGTCCCCCGAGGGTCCAGGTCGACGCTGCGCCGCCGGCTCCGGCGACCGCCATCACGGACCTGCCGTTGCCTCGATCCGCCGTGCCGGCCGCGCTCGCGGCCTACAAGGAAGCGCTCGTCGGGTTCCAGGATGGGAGCACCGAGCGGACGTTCGCCGCGCTCCGCAAGGCCTCCGAGCTCGATCCCAGCCTCGGCGCGCCGCGGCTTCGGCTCGGCCTCGTCATGTTCTGGAGGGGGCAGTCGACGGAGGCGCGCGAAGAGCTGCACCAGGCCGCGCTCCTGCGCGACACGCTGGACGAGCGCGACAGGACGCTGCTCGACGCGCACCAGCCCCTCCTGGTCGACCGCAAGGCGGACTCGGCGGAGGCCGCGCGCCGGATGGCCGAGGCGGTCCACCGCTTCCCGAACGACGTCGAGATACGGCTCTACTACGGCTCGATGCTCCTCGAGCGCGGAGAGATGGGCGACGCCATCATCCAGCTCCGGCGCAGCACGGAGCTCGACCCTCGGTTCGTGGTCGCGTGGCTCATCCTCGGGCAGGCGCGCGCCCAGCGCGGGGAGCTGGACGAGGCCCTCGGTGTCTGGGAGACGTGCGCGACCCTGGCGAGCTCCGGCATCGCTTGCCGGGACTACCGCGCCAAGGTCTTCGCGCAGCGTGGAGAGTGCGCGGCGGTGGAGCAGGAGGCGCGCCAGATGAAGGCGAGCGATCCCAGCTCCCCGCTCGGCTACCGGGAGCTCGCCCGGGCCCTCGCCGCCACGGGTCACCCCGTCGATGCGATCCAGGACGAGCTCGCGCGTGCGTGGTCGAGAGTCTCCCCGGAGACCCGCGACGTCGTCCAGCTGAGCGATCGGGTCAAGATGGACACGCTCGCCGGCGACTTCGTGGAGGCCGAGCACTACGCACGCGAGCTCGAGCAGCGCGTGGCGGACGAAGCGGGCATGAGCGGCCACGCGCGCGCGGCGTACTCGCTGGCGCAGGTGGAGCTCGAGATGGGCCACGACGCGGACGCCGCGCGGACCGCGCAGGGCTACTTCGATCGGCTACCGACCTGGATGAGCGAGGCGGTCCTTGACGACACATCCATCCTGCCGGATCCGACGCCCCTCATGGCCGCGATACTGCTTCACACCGGTCACAGCACGGCCGCCGAGGCAGAGAGCCGTCGGGACGCCTGGCTCGCGCAGACGTCCGCCTCGGCGCCGCCGTTCTTCCAGCGGTACATGTGGTTCCCCGCCTACGCGCTGCCGGCACGGAGCGCGGACGAGGCAGCCCTCGCCCTGTCGGTGCTCGAAGCCTACGAGCCTCTCCCCGCCAAGCAGTTTTACTCGATGCCGGAGGCCCTCGCGGGCAAGGTGTACCTGCTCGCGAACAAGCCCGCCGAGGCCCTGCCGCGGCTCGAGCGCGGGGCGAACGTGTGCAGCGCCCTGGACGAGCCCATTCTCCAGACGCAGGCGCAGCAGGACCTCGGCGTCGCGAGGGAGGCGGCGGGGAACAAGCCGGGGGCGTGCGCGGCCTACCGGGTGGTGCTCGCGCGCTGGGGCGACGCCAGGCCTCGGAGCGTGACGGCCGAGAAGGCTCGCGCGCGCGTGAAGGCGCTGGGCTGCGGCCCGACCTGACGGCGGACCGGACGATTTCGCGCAACCGTCCCGGCGCGGCGCCGATGGGAGGTCATGAACACGAAGGCGCGGTCCGCCCTTTACGCCATGCTCCTCGCGGTCGCTGCGTGCGGCGGCGGCCCGGGTTCCCAGGAAGACTCGAGCGACGCCTCCAGCGACGCCTTCGCGGTCGCCACTCCGGTCGTCCTGGCCCCGACAGGCTGCCAGCAGACGATGTGCGACTTCCTCTACGCCGTCTGCGAGTCCGAGGCGTCGGCGGCCGGCACGGAGCCAGACCCGTGCCCGGCCAGCCGCGACGCGTGCCGAGGCACGGAGAACAACGCGCTCTGCACGGACGACCTGGGCGACCCGGCGCCCGACGGCGGGCCCCCGTGCAACGCGGACCTCAGCGCGGCCGCGTGCGCCTGCGGCACCGACCCCACCTGCGGTGAGGCGCTGCTCGACGCCAACGCGGCCTGTGCACAGTGCAACCAGGGAAGCTGGGCGACGACGTGCCTGGAGCTCGCGTGCCCTGGCCCGCTCGGTGACTTCACGACGTGCGCGAGCAACGCGGGGTGCACCGACACCGCGAGCTGCACGTCGTGCTCGGCAGAGGCCCAGGCGCTCGCCCAGTGCGAGGACGCGGCCGCCGCGGATCCCAGCGACCCCGGCGGCTGCTATTCGGGCTCGCACGCCTGCTGGGTCACGCCCACGTGCGCCTGATCGCCGTGGCGACGCGCCGTCGCGAGCCACCGAGCACGGCGCTACGCGCGCCCGTGGTCACGATCGCGTCAGGCACACGGGGCTCCTCGTTGCGCAGCGCCGGGGGGCGCCCCAAGTAGGGGCCGCGTCGCGATCGTTGCGAGGCGATGTTGCTCCGGTCCGCGGGAGCGAGCGGTCCAGACGTTCTGGCAGCCGCAGTTACCTCCGGAGCCTCGATGCAACTCGTCTCGCGTCGGCGCAAGATGGATCGCCTGTCGCAGGCGCTCCTCGCTGCGATGCACCTCGCCGTCCTGCTCGCCTTCTTCGTTCCTTTCTCGTGGGGCCTCGTCGCGCTCGCCGTGGGTGGCTACGCCGTTCGAATGTTCGCCGTCACGGCCGGCTTCCATCGCTACTTCTCGCACCGCGCCTTCAAGACGTCGCGAGCGTTTCAGTTCCTTCTCGCCCTCCTCGGGACGGCCTCGATGCAGAACGGCCCTCTGTGGTGGGCGAGCTGGCACCGCCGCCATCACAAGGACTCGGACACGCCGCTCGACCCCCACTCGCCGGCGCAGCGGGGCTTCTGGCACGCCCACATCGGCTGGGTTCTCGACGGCACGGAGGAGACCCGGCGCGATCTGTCCAACGTGAAGGACTGGAGCCGCTTCCCCGAGCTCCGCTTCCTCGACCGCCACAGGTGGCTTCCGCTCCTCGGCTACGCGCTCTTCTGCTTCGCCGTCGCGGGCTCTGCCGGCGTCGTGTGGGGGTTCTTCGTCAGCACGATCGCCCTCTTTCACGCGACGTTGCTCATCAACTCCCTGTCGCACGTCTGGGGAAGCCGTCGCTACGAGACCGGCGACGACTCGCGAAACAACCCCCTGCTCGCCGCCATCACCCTGGGCGAGGGCTGGCACAACAACCACCACCACTACCAGAGCAGCGCCCGGCAGGGCTTCTTCTGGTGGGAGGTGGACGTGACGTATTACGTCCTCAGGGCGCTCGCGTTCCTCGGCGTCGTGTGGGCGGTTCGTGCGCCCACGGAGTCGGCGCTTCGTGGTCCGCTCCGGCAGTGAATCACGGGTTCATTCCGCTGCTCGCCCACTGCTGGATGATTGCAATCGAGCTCGCCGGCACCGGGTCGCGCGGAGTGGGCGGCATGTGGCCCGAGGTCATGTCGCTGATCGCCTGAGCCACGAGCTCTGCCTGGTTGCCCGAGTTGAAGGGGTACGTGGTCAAATCGATGGTCTTGCCCGCGTGGTGGCACTCGCTGCAGTACTGGAGAAGGATCGGCTCGACAGTCGTCTCGAACGGACCGTTGGCAGGAGGGGGAGGCGTGGCGGCAGCGTCGGAGCCGGGGCTTCCGGGAGCACCCGGCCCCGCGTCGTAGCCCGGGCTGCCTGGGCTCCCCGGGTTGCCGGGGCTGCCCGGGTCTCCCGTGTTGTTCGATCCTCCGTTGCCGGAGTTGCCGGAGTTGCCGGGCGAGGGACTCCCCGACGGGCCGCTGCCGTTGTTGTCTCCGCTGTGGCCATTGCCTGGGGTCCAGGGCAATCCGCTGAGCGGCGAAGATCCTGAATCGCAGGCTGACATCACGAGCATTGCGCCGATGGCGCCCAACAACGTTCGGTAGCGCACGGTACCTCCTCCTGTCGACCACGCCGCGGACGCGTGGTCCAAGTCGAGGCGCCGGGCCGTGCAAGACGAGCACCACGGGGCCCTTTGCGGCACGAGCGCCATCGTGCAGCGCGGGTTGATCTCCGGGCGGATGAATCTCCGTTGCGTGTGCATGCGCGCGAGCCTTCATTTGCCGGGCTTCGCGGCCCTTCGTGAGCGCCTTCGCCGGCGGCGCGAGCGAGCGGGCGACGTCATCGCCTGGTGGTGCGGCGGACCACCGGACTGCGCCTTCGATCCCTCGAAAGCCCCACCCGCGGTCTCGTCGCTACTTCTGTTTTTCTCGCGAAAGCAGCGAGCGCGTCGTCCGCGCACATCGAGGTTCGCTTCTTGCTCGCCACGGCCGCCCCTCAGGAGCATGCGCTATGCACATTCCCAGAAATGCCGGCCTGGTCGTCGTCCTTCTCGCCGCTTGCTCGGCTCCCTCTGCACGCGAGCACGCCGCGGAGAGCAACGTCGCGGCCATCAAAGTCGAGACGCAGGCGGCGATCGTGTCGCCGATGCCCGCGGCCCAGCTCCAGGCGGTCCAGGCCGCGCTGCCGAAGGTCGCGTGGCCGAAGCTACAGGCCATCTTCGGCTCCGCGACGACCTACTGGTACGACGCGAATAGTATGCTCCCGTCGTACCAGGAGACGGGACAGCCTGGTGGTGGCGCCAACGCCAACTCGGCATGGCACAACCTCATCGCGAACACGGGGTCGAGCGATCCGAACAGCAACCCGGAGGTGGGGGCGGCGCTGGTCTACGACGAGGCTGCCGATCACTGGAACTTTCCGTTCGCGACGACGGCCGGGGCGGACAACGCCACCAACCTCTACGTCGTCAATTTCTTGAACCTGCCGCTCGACTCGAACGGCAACATCGTCCCCATTCCCATCTCCACCGCGAGCGACAGCCTCCACCTCTGGTGGCAGTGGCAGTACCCCAACGGCGCGGTCGTGGGAGAGATCCTCTTCATCCAGGACGGCTCGAACCTCTTGCCGTGCGAGGTGCGGATGCGTGAACGCTACGCCGCCGGATGGGCCACGAACGTGTTCCGGCCCTTCACCGAGGCGGGCGAGCTGGCCACGGCCATCCAGAGCCAGCGCCCGGCGTGGGCGTCGAGCCCGCAGCTCTCGGCGCTCGTCCAGCAGCTCCAGGGCGGGACGGGCCTCTCTCCCTTGACGCTCACCGCGACCGGGCTCCCCGGGACGTTCAGCCAGGCGGGCTTTCTCGATCCGCTCCCCGACTTCGGCGACGACCAGCTCGTACGCGACCTGCTGACGCAGACGACGTTCGTGACCGCCTACGACGAGGTATGGCGCGAGAGCGCCGATCAGTCGCAGGTCGCCTACGCCCCCACGACGACGGCGACGGACCTCTCCATCGTCCCGAACAACTACCAGGCGGGTCTGCTCCAGGTGAACGAGGGCTCCTGCGTTCGCTGCCACCAGAGCACCGGCGACGAGCTCGGCAACTGGTACCCGGGCTTGACGCTCTACGGCGACGTGTGGGGCACAGACAACGTGTTCTCCTTTCACGTCTTCGATCAGAGCTACTACCCCGACCTCGATCTCGATCAGGGCAACGGCATCCAGGACAACCGGCACATGAACCCGGCGCTGGTCTCGATGGGGATGATCAAGCAGTTCGATCCTTCGACCGACACCGGCCCGCCTTACTACAACCGCACGAGCGCGGCGGACGCAGGCGCCTACGAGCCCGGCTCCGGCGGTCCGTAGCACCGTTCTAGGGCGATGGGGGGGCGCGGCGGGCGTGGACGTCGAGCAGGACGCCGATGTTCTCCGGTACGAAGCCGTCGAGGACGCCCGCCAGCCGCACGTTGAAGGGCTTGCGCGGCAGATCGAAGACGGCGTGAAGGTGCAAGGTCTCCGCTTCTTGCTCGAGGGTCCCGTCGAAGCGAAGGGCCCGCTCGACCCCGTGCAGGCGCAAGGTCCCCTGCACGCCGCACGCGCCTGGCGCGGACGCGCGCTGCACGGTGCCGTCGAACGTGGCCTCGGGGTAGGTGCTCACCTCGAGCAACCTGTTCTTCACGAAGGAGGCCATCCCGATTCCGCCTCCCTGCAGCGAGCTCGTGTCGACCTCGGCGTGAAACGCGAACGAGCCGTCCTCGGTCGGCGTGGCGCGTGCCCGGAAGCTTCGAAAGGTGAAGACCTGGTCGACGAGCGCGTTGTGGGCGCGTAGCTCGAAGCGGGCCTCCGACGGAGTCACGACCCAGGCTCGCGCCGTGGGAGCAGCCGGCGTCGCCGTCGGCCCGAGCACCGCGGGGACCGGCGCGCTGACGACCGCGCGCTGAAGGTGAGGCGCGCAGCCAGCCAACGCCAGCATGCACACGAGCGCCGCATTCGCGCGTCCGGTCATGGGCTCAGCGGGCGCGGCGGCATGTGGACATTCTATCCACGCCGCTCGCTTCTCCCTACCCGCGCTCACTCGTTTTTGCAGGTCCCTTGCGAGGTCGGCCGCTTGCCCTACTCTCGAGGGATGCCCGTCGATCCCAGCTCACCAGGCTCCGCCCCGGCTTCCCGGCCGGCGCCGACCAAGAATCTGTGGCTGGGCTGGACGATCCTTCTCTTCCTCGTCGCGTACGGGATCGACTACGTGCTCGCGCGCGGAGAAGGCAGGCTCGGACGCACGGTCGACAGGCTCTTCTGGGAGAAGGGCACCGGGCTCTTCTACCTCCTCTTTCTCTACCGGGCGCTCCAGCAGATCCACAGCGCCTTCTCGCTCATCCTGAACACGAGCGCCCTCGTCGCCGTCGTGAGCGGCGTCCTCCGGCCCCTCTGGAACCGCAAGCGCCGCATCCAGCCGGGCGCGAAGCTCTCGGCCTTCGCCCAGCGCCACCCCGTGCTCGTCAACCGGGTCCTCCCCTGGGTGCCAGGGTCGTTGTGGGTTCTCGTGACGAGCGCGAACGGGCACGTCGGGGACCTGGGGCACATCCTCGGGTCGGTCGTCGGCCTCGTGGGGATGGCCGCCGCGGTTCGCGTGGGCATGGCCAGGTTTCGCAGGGGCGCCCCCGAAGCGCAGGAGAAGCAGGAAGAGGAGGACCAGGGATCGTTCGCCGCGGTCGCCGTCACCAGGGCGACGCAGGCAGTCGTGGCCGGCCTCGCCCTGGTCTCCATCGGCATGGCGGGCTACGCGGCCGTGGGGCGCTCGGGCGGGATGCTCGGGGCCTCCATCTTCGGGTACGTCCTCCTCGCGCTCGGCGCTCCGACGCTCTTCCGGCGCGTCTCGCGCGTCATCGTGGGGATCGACGGCGTGCTCGTGGTCGGTAGCGATCGCGCGCGCTTCTTCGGCTATGCCACGCTCACCGACGCCCGCCCGAACGGGGCCGACATCCTGCTCGTCCGCGGAGAGCGGACCATCCTGAGGCTCCAGCTCCACGACGCGGACGCCAACCGCGCGGCCGGGCTTGCCAAGAGGCTCCGCGCCGCGATGGATCGCGCCGCGATGATGCGGAGCGAGGGCGCCGATCTCCTGATGCAAGCCACGCAGGCCGCCGCATCGACGCGTACGCTCGGGTCCGGGGCACGCGGCTACCGGCAACCCGCCATGGCGCGGGAGCACCTCTGGGAGCTCGTCGAGGGCCCCATCTCCGACGCGACGGCCCGTGCGGCGGCCGCGGCCGCGCTGGCACCCGACATGAGCACGGAAGAGCGCGCGCGGCTTCGCGTCGTCGTGGACAAGTGCGCCGAGCCGCGGGTTCGGGTCGCGCTGAGCCACCTGCTGGAGGAGCAGCAACAAGAAGAGGAGGAAGAGGTCGACGCGCACGCGGCGCGAATGATGGGGGCGCCGATCGTCCCCTGAGGGCGCCGCCGTTCGGCTCGCCATCCCCGCCCTCGATCCGCAGGGCCTGCCGGCACGCGCATCCCCTGCGCGGCTGGACTGCGCGCTTGCGAGGGCTTTCCCGCGTTGCGCGGCGGCACGGCCGTTGCTGAAGGAGCCGGTGGAGGGAACACCATGAGCCAGAGCACGACGGATCTGAAGAACGACATCCAGAAGAGCCTCGATCACATGCGCACTCTTCGCGACGAGATTCGCGTCAAGATCCACCTCGCCGGGATGGACGTGAAGGACGAGTGGAATCACCTCGAGCCACAGCTCGAGCAGGTCGAGCGCGCTGCGAGCGAGTTTAGCGAGGCCACGCGCCACGCGGTCTCGGAGACGGTGAAGCGCCTGACGAGGCTCCGATCCTCGCTGAGCTGAAGACGCGGCCGCCCCGCGCTCTACAGGGTCCAAGCCGGGGGCGACTGCCCGCGAAGAAGGGCACGGAGACTCTCGTGGGCGCGCGCGTAGTAGCCGTCCGCGTCCGGAATGAACGCCCGGAGGGTGACGTCGTGGACCTCCTCGATGGCACCTCCGGGGGAGAGCTTCGTGCCGCGAACGGAGCTCTGCTCGCGCCGGAACAGGGCACCCACGCCTTCGAACGGAAGCGCGACCAGGCACGTCACCTCGGCGGCGGCAGGTCGAAAGGCGCCCAGGTGCTGCGTCGCCACGACCCCGAAGATCTCCTGGAGCTCCCGATCGAGGATGCCGGGAGCGTGCTCGTCTGCGCGCTTGCGCAGGCCCAGCCGGCGGACGTCCTCCGCGCGTAGCACGAGGCCGATCTCCTCGTCCGCCTCGCGCAGCGCGTCGGTGCTCGTCTCTCCGGCCGAGAGGTGGCCCGTGACGGCGACGTCGAGCGCGCCGGGCCACGTGTCTTTTGCAAAAGCACGTTGCTGAAAGAGAACGAGCGGCTCTTGCGGTGGCCCGAGGACGACCCAGACGTGGATGCTGCGGTGCCAGTCGCCGTCCCGGTGAACGAGGCCCCGCGGCTTCTGCACCCCGAGCGGCCGTCCATCCTGGTCGCACACGTCGAAGAGCTCGCCCGGGTCCTGGGCCACGGCGCTGGGGCTCACGGGGCTCGTCTACCGCGGCGTCCAGGCCTCGTCGAGGGGGGCCGCACGCCCGCCCGCGGAATGGGGAGGCTTCCGCCGCGCGTTTGTACGGTCGATGGGGAAGTTCTACGCGGTCGCGGTGCTCGCCGTTCTCGCCGGTCTCTCTGCCTGCACGCGCGGTGGCGCGGGCTCGTTCGTGGGGGGGGCGGAGGCGCCGCCCGCTCTGCCCGACTCCGCGGAGATGCCGCCGGCGCCTCCCCCGGTGCCGGCCCCCGTCTCGCTCGAGCGCCCGTCGCCGGCCGCGCGCGAGGGAGGGAGCGTCGTTCTCGCCGTGGCGAACGGTCGGACGCTCGCGCTGGTAAGCGACCGCGACGCTGACGCCGTCCACGTCGTCGACGTCGAGGCGGGCGCCCTCGTCTCGTCGTTTCCGGTCAGGAGCCCGGGGCCGATGGTGCTCCTCGCGGACGGCCGGCTCGCGGTCACGTCGGGAGAGCGCGCCTTGGTGCTCCTCCTGCGCCTTCACGAGGATCGGCGGCTTCGCGAGGAAGGCTCGTGGGCGACAGGACGCGAGGCCTCCGCGCTCGCGCTCCGCCCCGACGACGAGAGCCTCCTCGTCGCCGCCGCGCGCGACCACGAGCTCATCGCCCACGACGTGAAGACGGGCGCCCAGCGGCATGTCGCCGCGCTGCTCGAGTCCCCCTCTGCGATCGCGTTCTCGCCCGACGGGTCCCACGCGCTCGTCGCGCACGCGGCCGCGAGCGACGTCCTCGCCATCGACCTGAAGACCGGCGCGTCCCGCAAGCAAAGCCTGGACGCATCCGGTCAGGACGTCGAGCCCGCGGGCATCGACGTGTCGGACGACAAGGGAAAGACGTGGTCGTTCGGCAACGGCATGATGACGATGCACCTCGCCTCCGTGCGATCCGAGCTTCCCGTGCGCGCCCGGCACGCGGGCGCCTTCGCGGCCCTCGCCTCCGTCGCGAAGAGACCCGAGCGCGAGCTCGTGGCGCACGAGCTCATGGTGCCCATCGCGGACGGGCCCGCCGTCTTCAGCGAGGAAGAAGCGGCTCTCGCCGGCTACGGGGGGTCGGCGAACCTGAGCGGCAGCGAGTCCCTCGCCATCTCGACGCTCGACCGCGCGACGGGCCGCCGGCTCTCCATCGAGCGCGCCGACGGGACCTGCCGCTTGCCTCGCGGCGCGGCCTACGACGAGCCCCGCAAGCGCCTGCTCGTCGCGTGCGCGGGGAGCCGCGCGGTCTTCGCCTTCGTGCACTCGGACAACGTCACGCGCGCCCACACGAGCATGTCGGACGACACGCTGAAGCTGAAGGACGCGCCGCCGGACATCGGGTACCTGACCCGTACGACCCCGAGCTTCCACGTCGTGAGCGTCATGGCGCTCCCCGGGCCACCCGACGGGCTCGTCCTCGACGTCGCGGGGGACCGCTTGATCGTCTCGAGCCTCTTCGGGGGAACGCTCGCCATCTCCAGGCTCTCCGAGCTAGGCAAGACGCCGGCGGTCGTCGTTCGCTTCACCCCGTCCGCGGGGCCGTCGCTCTCGGCGGAGGCCGCGCGCGGTCGTGCGCTCTTCTACAGGTCGAACGACGCCCGCGTCGCCAGTGACGGGCGCGCGTGCGCCTCGTGCCACGTCGACGGGGGCAGCGACGGGCTCCAGTGGAAGACGACGCGCGGCATCCGCTCCACCCTCGTGCTCAAGGGAAGGCTCGAGCGGAGCGGACCCTTCGGCTGGAACGGTGAGAGCCCCACCCTCGAGCGCCACGTCGCCGAGACCATCCGGACGAACCTGGGTGGCAAGGGCCTTCCGCCCGCCGACGTCGCGGACCTGGTCACGTTCCTGAGAGCCATGTCCGCCGATCGCGAGGTCGTCGCCCAGGAAGACGGGCGCATCGCCCGTGGGCGGGCCATCTTCGACTCGCCCGGGACGGCCTGCTCCTCGTGCCACGTGGCCGAGCTCGCGACCGACGAAGAGCGGCACGACGTGGGCAGCGGCGGATCCTTCCTGACGCCCTCGCTCGTCGGCCTCGGCCGATCGGCCCCGTACTACCACGACGGCCGTTACCGCTCGCTCGACGATCTGCTCGCCAGGAGCGACGGAAAGATGGGCGCCGTGAAGGGCCTCTCGCCGGACGACCGCGACGCGCTCCTCGCTTACCTGCGCGAGCTCTGACCGGACGTCACCACTTGCCCGTGTTCGGCATCGACTTCCACGGCTCGGCGGGCGGCAGCGGGGGCCCTTCCTGGAGCAGCTCGATCGAGATGTTGTCGGGCGACCGCACGAACGCCATGTTTCCGTCGCGCGGAGGGCGGTTGATGGTGACGCCCCCGTCCTGGAGCTTCTGGCACGTCTCGTAGATGTTCTTCACGCGGTAGGCGAGGTGCCCGAAGTTGCGGCCACCGCTGAGCTCTTCCGGGTCCCAGTTGTGGGTCAGCTCCACCTGAGCTTCCTCGTCCCCCGGGGCGGCGAGGAACACGAGCGTGAACCGGCCGCCCGGGTTGTCGATGCGGCGGAGCTCCTTCAACCCGAGCTTGTTGCAGTAGAAGTCCAGGGAACGCTCGAGGTCGACGACGCGCACCATCGTGTGCAGGTACTTCATGCACACGGCGTTACGCCCTCGTCGCGCATGCCGCAAGGCGCACGGTCGCACACGCCGAGTGGCGGGCTCGGCAGTACGTGGAACCTCTTCCATGGCGGCCGGCTCCCTGGCACTCTCGCGGCACCGTGCCGCTCCTTCGATCCGCGATCCTCCAGACGGCAGGTTTCTCCCACGCCTTCCCCACGCGCGACGTGACGAACGAGGAGCTGCTCCTCGGCGCCGGTGGCGAGCGCCTCGTGCGCGTGAAGCAGGTCCACGGCGCGCGCGTGGTCGTCGCGAGCGAGGCGGCCGGGCAAGAGGCCGACGCGCTCGTGTGCCGGGAGAAGCTCGTCTCCGTCGGGATCGCCGTCGCCGATTGCGTCCCCGTGCTCGTCGCGGACGAAGCGTCGGGGGACGTGGCGGCCATCCACGCGGGGTGGCGCGGCGTCGTCGCCGGAGTCGTCGGCGCCGCGCTCGATCGGCTCGGCGGCGACCGCTGGGTCGCCGCCATCGGGCCGAGCATCGGCCCCTGCTGCTTCGAGGTTGGCCGCGAGGTCGCCGATCAGGTGGGCTTCGTCGTCCGCGAGGAGGGAGCGAAGGCGTACGTGGATCTGCGCGCCGCGGTCCGCGCAGAGCTTCGGGCCCGCGGCATCCCGGACGAGCGGATCGAGGACGTGCCCGGCTGCACGAAGCACGAAGCGCGCTTCCACTCGTACCGGCGCGATGGCGCGGGCAGCGGCCGGATGGTCGCGACGATCACCGCGCGAGGCCCGCGCGCCAGCTGACGGCGGGTGCGCCGGGGACGCGCGCGCCCTCCCGGTGCAGAACGGTCGAAGTGTCGCGTACCGCCGGGGCACGAGTTCTGCTCACCAGGCTGCCGGCTCCGATGGCCGAGCGAGAGGAAGAGGTGGCGGTGGACCAGAGGCCGCGGCTGAAGCGCGCCGCGGCGCGCGGCGGGCTGCGCCTCATGCGCATCGCGGCCATCGCCGCGCTCGCCTTCGTGCTGACGAGCTTCGACTCCGTGCCGCGCGCGAGCGGAGCGGGCGCAGGGGCGCGCCCTCCGCTCGGGTCCGTCGCGGCGCTGAGCGACCCGCTCGGGTCCTGGAACGACGGCGGCGCGAAGCGAGCCATCCTCGAGTTCGTGCGACAGACCACCGCCGCGGCGAGCCCCCACTACCTGCCGCCAGGCCGGAGGGTCGTCACCTTCGACCAGGACGGCACGCTCTGGGTGGAGCAGCCCCTCGACGTGGAGGCCATGTTCGCCCTCGACCGCGTGCGCGCCCTCGGCGCCGGTCACCCCGAGTGGAAGAAGGTGCCCGCGCTGCGCGCCGTCCTGGACGGTGACTCCGCGAAGGTCGCCGCGTTCGGCGCGCAGGACTGGGAGCACGTCATCGCCGTCACCCACGCGGGCATGACGACCGACGAGTTTGCGACCGCCGTGAAGCAGTGGCTCGTGACCGCGCGCCACCCGCGCTTCAACCGGCCCTACACCGACCTCGCCTACCAGCCCATGCGCGAGCTGCTCGGCTTCTTGCGGGCGAGCGGGTTCCGGACGTACATCGTGAGCGGCAGCGGGCAGGACTTCGTCCGCGTCTACAGCGAGGAGGTCTACGGGGTGCCGCCCGAGCAGGTCATCGGGTCGACCATGGCCAAGCGCTACGAGTACGAGGACGGAAAGCCCGTGCTCATGCGCCTGCCGGACGAGCTCTTCGTCGACGACAACGCGGGCAAGGCGATCAGCATCGACCTCTTCATCGGCGCGAGACCGGACGCAGCCTTCGGCAACTCCGCGGGCGACAGGGAGATGCTCGAGTGGACCGGGTCGGGGGGCGGCGCGCGCCTCGAGATGCTCGTCCTCCACGACGACCCGCTCCGCGAGTATGCCTACGGGCCCGCCGATGGCCTCCCCGCCACCAGGGTGGGGGCGTTCCCGGAGTGGCTCATGGCCGAGGCCAAGTACCGCGGCTGGACCGTCATCAGCATGCGAAACGACTGGCGCCGGATCTTCGCGTTCGAGTGATCACCGGCGCGGTCGCACCGCGTCCTCGAACGCGCGGGCGATGCGGAGCGCTTCCTCGGGGCTGACCTGGGGAGCCCTGGGCTTGCCGAACCACGTCCTCACGTCCCACCGCGAGCCCGCGAACGGACGGGAGGGACGAGAGGCGGGCGCGTCCTCCACGGGACGGCGGACACGAATCTCGCCCTGCCAGCCGGCGTCGCGGGCGGGCTCGCCCCAGCCGGCGCGGCCGGCCGGACGGTCGGAGAAGGAATGCGAGGACGACTTGGCGCCGAACCGCGCGCGGAGCATGGGAACGATCTGCCACGCTGTCGCGCCGTCGAACGGAGGGAACGGGACCAGGTTCAGCCCGATCATCCAGAGGTTCGTCACCGTCAGCACGTAGGCGAGCTCGGCCACGAACGCGGAGCGCGGCGGGCCCACGAGCGCCAGCGCCGCATACGTCACCCCGAGGACGACCGCCTGCATGGCGACGCCGCCCCACGCGATGAGCGCGCGCTCCCAGGCCGTCGCCTGCCCGGACCAGCGGCAGACGCCGCCGTAGGCGTGGAGGTCGATGCCCTCCACGTGCAGGCCGAAGCGCTTCACGGCGAGGGCGTGCCCCATCTCGTGCAAGAACACGAGGAGGACGAAGCCAACCCACGCTCCGGGCTCGAAGCGGAAGCCCGAGAAGAAGAGCGCGCCGAGCGGGACGAGCAAGTGCATGCGCACGGGCACCCCGCGAAAACGACCGATCTTCCAGTAGCCCTGCTCAATCATCTCGCGAAGAAACATGGGTCTGGCGGAGCTCCTCCGCAAGAGACCTCCCGGCGGCATTCCGCCTTGGGGGCCGTCCGCTCAGTTGTTCGGTCGCGGGCCGATCGCCATGAGCTCCCTCAGCGCCTCGGCAAGAGAGAAGGCGTCGGTGTAGCGGGCGCTGGGCTCCTTCTGGATGAGGCGCGAGCAGAGGTCGACGACGCGGGGATCGATGCCGGCGCGGAGCTCCTCGACCGGGCGCGGAGACGCGATCCTCTGCATCTCGAGCACCACGACGGCGTCACGGCCCCGGAAGGGCCGCTCGCCGGTCAACAGCTCGTAGAAGATGATCCCGAGCGAGTAGAGGTCGCTCGCCGGTCCGATGACCGATCCCGCCGCCTGCTCGGGTGACGCGTAGTGGGCGTCCCCGGCGAACTGGTCGGACGGCACGACCCGGGGGTCGCCGTCGGCTCCGCTCAGGTACCAGCCCGTCACCTTCGCGAAGTCGTCGCGGCCCTCCCGGTGCATGAGGAAGATGTTGGCGCTCGTGAGGTTGCGATGGATGATGCCTGCGGCGTGCGCCAGCGCCAGGACCCCGGCGACCTGCGCCACGATGTCCAGGGCTCGGCCGACGGGCAACGCCCCTCGTGAGAGCACCTGCGAAAGGGATTCGGCCACTCGTCCTCGACCCCCACGTAGAGCACGCTACGCGCGCTCCCGCCAACTCGGCGGCGGGATCAGGCGGGGGAGGCGACGGCGTTCGATGCGACGGCGCTCGACGACGGAGGCTCGATCGGCGCGGCGAGCCACGAGAGCATGGCGAAGCCGAGGACGAACCCTGCTGCCAGCAGCACGGTCGCGACCACGCCGTTCACCCGGGGCGGCGGAACGACCGGAACGATGTCCTGCGCGGTGGAGGTGGCGGCGGTGGCGGGTCGCGGCTGGGTGAACGGCCAGAACTCGCTCTCGCGGACCTGGCTTCGTGCGGCCGGCGGGGTCGACCTGCGCGTGCCGGGCTGCCCGCCACGGCGGGCTGCTCGCAGCGCGTCGTACCGCGCGCGGGCGCCTGCATCGAGAAGGATGGTGGCGGCGAGGTTGAGCCGCTTCGCGCTCGCCTCGGCGGAGGCTCGCTCGCTCGGCCGTCGCGCGTCGGGGTGGGTGTCGAAGATGAGCCGCCTGTAGGCGGCCCGGATCCGCTGCCGTGTCGCACTCGGGGTCACACCGAGCACCGCGTACAGGTCCAAGCTGGCTTCCCAGGCGCCGATCTTCATTCGTCAGGTCAGACGGGCGAGCTCGCGAATCCATTGGGCCCGTTCGACCAAAAAAGAGCCGGGGAACGCCCACGGTGGGCGGCGCTCACCGTGTCACCCGTACGGGTGGCGTCGGCCCCGGGCGCCCCTGCGGCGCAAGGCGAGGGCCGCGAGGCCGAGGCCG
>Ga0302279_10003484_pt1 | contig 19565 bp, 19 predicted proteins | sample III_Bog_N3_3_FD_194541 | JGI IMG/M metagenome (GOLD analysis project Ga0302279, IMG submission 194541) | Peat permafrost microbial communities from Stordalen Mire near Abisko, Sweden - III_Bog_N3_3 | ecosystem: Environmental > Terrestrial > Soil > Wetlands > Peat | place: Sweden: Abisko...
TGGGCGAGCTGCGCGCGGCGGCTCGTCGTCTCTGCCCTCAAGCGGCCCCCCGAGGTACACCATGAGAACAGAAACGCAGGTCCTGACCGTCGTCCTCGCCTTCGCGCTCGCCGCATGCGGCCACGAAGCCAAGCCCGCGCAGACTCCCTCCACCGGGCCGGACGGAGTCGCGACCACGAACGCGCTGGCGCCGCAGAACCAGCGTCAGAGCGCCGTCTCGATGAGCGGCGATCTCAAGTGCGTCTGCGGTATCGAGGACTCGGGCGCCGCGCCGAAGTTCGATTTCGACTCGGCCCTGCTCAGCTCGCCCGACCGGAGCGAGCTCGATCAGCTTGCGACGTGCATGACGAGCGGGCCGCTCGCGGGAAAGAACATTCAGCTCGTCGGCAGGGCCGATCCGCGCGGCGAGGCCGAATACAACATGAACCTCGGTGCGATTCGGGCCAACGCCGTCGAGCATTACCTCGCGCAGCTGGGGGTCTCCGGCAGCCGGCTCGCGACGACTTCGCGCGGAGCGCTCGATGCCCAGGGACACGACGATGCGACCTGGGCGGTCGATCGGCGCGTCGATCTCCGGCTCGCAGGGCGCTGACGCACCAACCGAATTTGCGCTCGTCAGCACGAGCGCGTTCTCGCGCCCCCGGGGACTTCATCTCCCTCCGGGGGCGCTTCTTTCTGCATCAGTCGTTGGGCCCGACGGCCGCGTGGTAGGCCGCATTGATATCCGTCTCGTCCACGAACCCGAGGATCTCACCCTCTTCGTTCGTCACGGGGACCTCGCGGATTCCGTGCTCGATGATCGTGTCGAGCGCCGTGTGAAGGTCGGCAGATTCCACGATGGAAACCGGCGGCATCATCAAGTCGTGGGCGATCGTCATCGACGCCAGCAGCGGCTCCGCGGCCAGCGTACGCAGCACCGCGGAGCTCACGAGGCCGACGAGCTTCCCTTCACGCGACAGCACTGGGAAAGTGTCTTGCGACGCACTCTGCGCGATCATCGCGGCAACCTGAGCCCCAGGTGTCTCCGGGTCGAACGTGAGGTACCGCCTGCCGCGAGTGATGACGTCGCGCACTGGGACGCCGCTCAGTACGTCGAAGACGAGCTCGTCGCGGTGGGCGGGCGAGTCGCGCTTCGTCCCAACCTGCGCGTGGTAGAGAGAGCGGTTACGGAGCGCGACGAAAGCGATTCCTTCGGCGAGCATGAGCGGCACGAGCAAGTCGTAGCTCCCAGCCAGCTCACACGTCATGACGAGCGAGGCGATCGGCACGTGCGCGAGCCCGCCGTAGAGCGTCCCCATACCGACGAGGGCGAAGGCACCAGGATCGATCCGCGGATCGTGCAAGAGGATCTGGCAGGCGCGCCCGAATGCGCCGCCGAACACGCCTCCCAGCACGAGCGAGGGGCCGAAGTCCCCTGCGCTCCCCCCGCTGCCGACGGTGAGTGCAGTCGCGACGATCTTCGCCGCGCCCAGCAAGAGCAGGAGCTCCACACCGCTCCACCCGGGCGGTAGCCACGCGCTCCCGGTGATCGCGACCTGCGCCTCCCCGTACCCGCCGCCGAGCAGCCCCAAGCCCGTCGCCAGACGTCCCACGTGCGGGCTGACGAACACCAGGGCGAGCGTTGCGAGAACACCGAGCGTCAGCCCTCCGGCCGCCGGCTTGGCCCACTCCGGCAAGCGCGCCTTCGCCGCTGTGCGCTGCACGTAACGGAGCGCGCCCAGGAACCCGACCGCCACGAACGTGAGCAGCACCGCCAGCAGCGCGTACAGCGGAAGGTGCGCGAGGACGAGTGGGTACTGCGCCGCGTGGGCGAAGAGCGTCGCTTCGCCGAAGAACGAGATGAAGACGGAATAGGCGATGACGCTGGCCAGGACGGACGGGATGAGAGCGTCGGACTCGAAGTCGTCGCGGTGGAGCACTTCCACCGCGAGCAACGCAGCGCCGAGCGGTGTGCGAAACACGGCCGCCATGCCCGCGGCGGTGCCGGCGACCAAGAGGATCCGTCGCTCGCGATCGGTGACGCGCAAGTAGCGCCCGACCACGGAGCCGAGCGCCCCCCCGATCTGCATGGTCGGACCCTCGCGCCCACCGGACCCACCGAACCCTAGGGTGAAGATGGACACGATGGCCTTCAGAAAGGGGACGCGGCGCCGCACGATCCCTTTGTGTTGATGGAAGGCGTCGATGATCGCGTCGGCGCCTCCGCCGCGCGTCTCGGGCGCGAGCTGCGAAACCAGGCCGCCGAGCAGCGCGCCGACGGCCGGAATCATCCAGATCAACCAGGGACGAAACGGGGTCTCGCTCTCCCCGCTCGTGACGCGCTCGCCCGCCGCGCGTAGAGGAACGTACCCTGCGGCCCCTTCGAGGACGAATCGCTGGACGAGCTCGACGCCGGCGAAGAAAAGAGAGCCCGCTAGGCCCGCCGCGACGCCTACCAGGGCCGCGTGCAGGAGGGTCCGCCCGAGGAGCTGGAATGCGAGCGGTGAACGACGAGCCGCGAGCGCGCGCACGAGATCGGCCGCTCGGCGCGCCGCAGCCCGCGGCGCGTGAAGCGAAGAGAATCGACTACGGGAGACCAAAATGAATTTCCGTCTTCCCCTGACGTTGGGAGGTCCTTAGAGGCGAGCGCGGCACAATGCAAACGCCGCGCGTTGCGCGGCCACACGGGAAGACCTCCATCGTGCGGGTCGCCAGGAAACATACGTGTCAAAAAGGGACGTCCCGATTTGACCGGAGACCCCGGAGGACGCTGGAACGATGTGTGCCTCGTCGAGCGCACCATGAAAACTACTACGCTCACCGGACTTTCAGTCCTGGCCATCGGCGCGGTTGCGCTCGCGTGCAGCAAGAACTCGCAGCCATCAACGGCATCACCCGTCGTAAGCGCATCCACTGCGCCGTCTGCGGCTCCCTCCGCAGCCGCCGCGGTCAACCCTCCGTTCGAAGGCGAGATCGTCCTCGCTGTGAAGGACGAGATGGCGATGAAGCTCCCGACATCGATCACGTATGACGTGAAGGGCAACAAGGTGCGTTACGCCGCCGCGGCGGCGCCCGTGTACGCAGTCGGGGATCTCGATGCCCAGCAGGTTTATGCGATCGACGACGGACAGAAGAGCTACGAGGCGCTCGGCGTGAAGCCGGCGCCCAACGCGAAAGCCCCACCAACTCAGACGGTGCAGAAATCGGGGAAGGTCGAGACGATCGCGGGCCTTACCTGCGAAGACTGGACAATTGCTGACGGCGTCGAGAAAGTCGACGTCTGCGCGTCGAAGGGGATCGAGTACTTCGATCTCGCGAGCGATGCGAAGACCGGAAGCACAGAAGCACCTTGGGCGGTGGCGCTCACGACCGAGAAGGCTTTCCCGCTGCGTGTCGTCGTGCGCGATAAGGCGGGAAAGGAGGAATACCGCGCCGAAGCAACGCGAGCCGATCGGAAGAAGCTCGACGACGCCCTGTTCCAGCTCCCCAGCGCCTACAAGAAAGCTGATCTGGCGAAGGAGACGAAGCTGGCTTCGCTTCCGTGAAGAAGTCGTAGGACGCTTCGTGTACGCGCGTACTAAGAGTGGGAGGAGGAGCGCGGACGTCGAACCTAGATGAAGCTCGTTCCGAAACTGAGCCTCGCGTTCATTGGAGGGGTCTCGATCATCCTCGCCGTGAACGGTTATCTACGCGTTCGACGAGAAGTCGCGCTGTTCGAGTCGGACCGCATCCGCGACAACGTACAGATCGGCAAGACGCTCGCGGCCGCAGTGGCTGCGGTCTGGGAGACCGACGGCCCCTCGCGTGCGCTCGAAATGGTCAAGGAAGCGGATGCTCAGGAGGGGCGAGCGCGCATTCGGTGGGTTTGGCTCGATCGCGACCCGAGCATGCTCCCCCTTGCTCTCCAGACCGCGAAACCGATCCCTCGCGGAGGCTCTCTCTCCCTCGTCGCTACGAATAGCGATGGGGAGGACGAGCGATACACATTCGTCCCGGTCGATCTCGCGGGATCGAACCGTGGAGCGCTCGAGGTGTCCGAGCCGCTGGCGACGGAGCGCGCGTACATCCGCCGGACGGTCCTCGACACGGTCGCGACGACTCTGATGCTCGACGCCTTCTGCGCCATCGTCGCCATGCTCCTTGGCGCGTGGATTGTCGGGCGCCCGATGGGAGCGCTGGTCGAGAAAGCGCGCCGCGTGGGTCTGGGCGACTTCACCGGGCCGCTCCGCCTCGAGCAGAGCGATGAGATTGCGGGCCTGGCCACCGAGATGAACGCCATGTGCGAGCAGCTCGTAGCCGCAAACGAGCGCGCAGCTTCGGAGATGCGCGCCCGCCTGGAGATGCTCGAGCAACTGAGACACGCCGACCGCCTGATGACGGTAGGCAAGCTCGCCTCCGGTCTCGCTCACGAGCTCGGGACACCGCTGAACGTCATCGAGGCGCGCGCTGCGATGATCGTCAACGGAGAGACGACGGCGGAGGAATCGCTGTCCTACGCGCAGGTCATCGTCCGCGCCGCGGGTCGAATGACGCGCATCATCCGCCAGCTCCTGGCATTTGCACGCCCCCGAGGAGTGGAGAAGACGCGCTGTGACGTTGCCAGCGTGGCGCAGCGAACGGTCGAGCTCCTGCAGCCCCTTGCGGCGAAGCGCAAGGTTACCCTGCGTCTCGCGGGGCTTGCTCCCGCCTACGTCGAGGCCGATGCGGGTCAGATCGAACAGGCGATCACGAACCTCGTGATGAACGCAACGCAGTCGATCGACCGCGCAGGAGTCGTGGAGGTGGACATCGACCGAGCCCGAGCGAGGCCTCCGGCCGATCATGGGGGACCCGAAGGCGACTACCTCCGCATCCACATCCGCGATGAGGGTCACGGGATTCCGCCCGAACACCTATCCCGTATCTTCGAGCCCTTCTTCACGACGAAGGACGTCGGGGAGGGGACGGGCCTGGGTCTCGCCGTGACCTACGGCATCGTGCGGGAGCACGGAGGTTGGATTGCCGTGACGAGCGAGGTCGGTCGGGGGAGCACGTTCACGATTCACTTGCCGGCAACGCCGAGCGAACCCACGCTGGGGGACTCATGACGAAAGTGCTCATCGTCGACGACGACTCGGAGCTCTGCGAGACGATCGAGGCCGGCTTACGAAAGCGCGCCTACGGCGTTGCATGGGCCACGCGCGCAGAGGACGCGTTCGAGCGCCTGCTCGCCGAGGACTTCGACGTCGTCCTGACCGACTTGACGATGCCTGGAGTCGACGGCATCGCGCTCTGCGAACGCATCGTCGCGAATCGTCCCGACGTTCCAGTCGTCGTGATGACGGCGTTCGGGAGTCTCGACTCGGCCGTCGCGGCCATTCGAGCCGGCGCTTACGACTTCATCAACAAGCCCGCGCAGATCGATGTCTTGGCCATCGCGCTCGACCGCGCGGCAAGAACTCGCGCGCTCCGCGAGGAGGTGCGGCGCCTCCGATCCACGGTCACTTCGGGCCCAACCGACGACTTCATCGGTCGGAGCGAAGCCATGAGGGCCGTCAGCGACCTCATCGAACGCGTCGCCGATTCGGAGGCCACGATCCTCGTGACGGGCGAGAGCGGGACGGGAAAAGAGGTGGTCGCCAACGCGATCCACCGTCGCAGCCGCCGGGCGCACGGCCCGTTCGTCGCCGTCAACTGCACCGCGATGCCCGAGACGATGCTGGAGAGTGAGCTCTTCGGACACGCACGAGGCGCGTTTACCGACGCACGCGAGGCGCGCGCCGGTCTGTTCGTTCAGGCCCGCGGGGGCACCTTGCTCCTCGACGAGGTCGGCGACATGCCGCTCGCACTTCAGCCGAAGATCCTTCGCGTGCTCCAGGAGCGGAAGGTGCGCCCGCTCGGCTCCACGAACGAGGTCGCCATCGACGTGCGCGTCATCGCCGCTACGAACCGCGATCTCGAAGGAGCGGTGGAAGAGAAGCGCTTCCGCGAAGATCTCTACTTCCGCCTGAACGTCATCAACATCCCGCTCCCGCCGCTGCGTTCGCGCGCGGGCGACGTGCTCCCGCTCGCCCAACACATGCTCGAGATCTTTGCCAAGCGCAGCGGCAAGCCGATCACCGGCATCGCACCCGCGGCCGCGGAGAAGCTCGTGGCGTATAGCTGGCCGGGCAACGTGCGCGAGCTGCAGAACGTCATCGAGCGGGCGGTTGCGCTCGCCCGCTTCGAACAAATCGTCGTCGACGATCTGCCCGAGAAGCTACGCGAGTACCGCCCCTCACACGTTCTCATCGTTGGCGACGATCCAGCCGACCTCGTGCCCATGGAAGAAGTCGAGCGACGCTACGTGCTGCGAGTGCTGCTGTCGGTTCACGGGAACAAAGCGGCGGCGGCGCGCATCCTCGGGTTCGAACGAAAGACGCTGTATCGGAAGTTGGAGCGCTGGGGCGCTCCGCCGTGACCGCCGGGTGAGGAGGCACGAGAGCTGCATCGATCGCGATGCGTGCTCTCCTCGGTAGGTCGTCCCGCTTGCATCGTCGTCGCCGATGACGATCCCGACATGCGAAGTCTCGTCGCACAAAGTCTGCGACGCGATTCGCACGACGTGTTCGAGGTAGGGGACGGTGCGAGGCTCCTGGTTCGCATCGGGCGGCAATACCGGCAGAGCGAGCCAGAGCCGCACATCGATCTCATCGTCACCGACCTGCGCATGCCGCTCGTCACAGGCCTCGCCATTCTCCGCGGGCTGCGCGCGGCGCATTGCACGACGCCAGTGGTCCTGATGACGGCCTTCGGCGACGATCTGGTCCGGCGCGAGACTGCGGACCTTGGCGCCGTGCTTCTCGACAAGCCGTTCGCGATGGCCGACCTGCGCGCGACCGTGCTCGACCTGTTGAGGAGCCGAGCGACGCGGTGAGCGGAACGCCGGATCAGTCGTGATGTGCATGTTCCGTCGCGCACAGCGAGCGCGCGCTTGTCTCCTCGCGTTCTCTCTCCTGCTCGTCCCCGCGACGGCCCGCGCCGAGCTGCGCATGAAGTGGGACTGCTATCTCCCGGGCTCGAACGTCGACTGCGTGACGCTCGAGAGCAGCCTGACCGCGAAGATCCCCTTCTTGAGGCCCGTCGCCGTGAGGAAGGATGCGGATGTTTCGGTCACGCTGTCGAGTCTGCCCGCTGAGAATGCGACACGATTCAAGATCGATCTCGAGGGACCGCGCGTCGACGGCTACCTCACCGACGTGCACACGACCGACAAGATTCCATCGAGCATCGATGCGACGACTGCGATGGTACGCATCCTCACCAAGCTCGAGCGAGGCCTCGATGACTTCATGGACCAGAAGGTCGCTTCCGAGGTGAAGGATGGTGCGCTGACGCTGCGTCTCGTGGATCCCCTGCGGCTGCCGTTCTGCGGTCGGCCGGAGCAAGACGGCTTGAAGTGGTTCGTCGCGCCGAGCGTGGGGACGTACTTCAGCGACGTGGAAGGGGTGGGGATCAACGCGTCGGGGAACGCTTCGCTCTCGTACAACTACTCGGAGTCGGCGTGGAGAACGCAGCAGTGGATTGGTGCGAACTACAGCCGGCAGAGTCAGCCGGTCGCCGGCACGGAAGAAACGGCGAGCATCAGCTTCGTCGGGGGGAACGCGAACAACATCTTGTCCTGGGCGCTGAGCCGCGACAACAAGTGGAGTATCGGCCTGCTCCTCGCCGCCGAGAAGAACCCGCAAGCCAACTACAAGCTGCGCGCGAACGGCTCGCTCGGCATCGAGCTCGATCTGGTACCGCGCCAAACGGTGAACCAGAAGAATCTAGGCGCTCATTGCGCGGTCGGGCCCGAGTTCGAGCACTACGATGCGACGAACATCGAGGGGCTCGATCAGCAGCTGGTCGCACGACAGTTCTGCGATGTGTTCCTGAGCTGGCACTTCGCGCCGGTCGACATCTGGGCCAACCTCGGCGAGACCTCGGTCCTCAAGAGCATCGACTACCGGAGCTTCTCCGCGAGCCTCTCCGCGACGTGGCGTATCACAGACAGTCTGACCTTCTCGCCGTGGATCAACCTTCAGCAGATCAACAAGGCGATCAATGAAGCGCAGCCCACGAACGTCGTGTACAGCGACCCTCGGCAAGAGGTCCAAGCCAGCATGATGGCCGCGATCGAGCAGGGGTACACTGCCCCCTTCGGCGTGCAGTCGGGGCTCTCGATCCGGTACATCGTCGGAAATGGCTCGCTCGCGTCGGAGGACCAGCGGTGGAAGACAACGTCGAATCTGAGATGAGGTCCCCTCACCATGCGAGATCAGCTGCGGAGCGCCGGCATCGCGCGCTCGCGCCGTTGGCTCGTATGGTGGTTCTCCTGTCCGTCGCGCTCTGCGCCCTGGGCCTCGCCGGCTGCGCGGGCCCGGGGCACGTGCAGTACGATGGCGGGCGCTGCCTGAAGGATGGCAGACCACTGACGGCCGCGGAGGTCGAAGCCGACCAGGCGGAGGTCGCTCGTCGGATCGCCTCGCGCCAGCCCTGGTTCGCCGTCATCACGATCAGCGTCGTTCTGCTGGCGGCCGCCGGTAACGCGGAGAAAGCGCTCCTTCTGATTCGTGCGCGTCACGTCGAAGGGCACCGCCCACTTGCCGAGCGGCTACGCGAGGTTCTGGCACGCCACCGCGAGAGCCCGGTCCGCTTTGCAGCGATCGTCGGCGGCTCGCTGGGGCTCATCGCCATCGCCGGCAGCGCGTACATCTATCTCGACATCGACAAGCGCGCGAGCGAGCGGGCGCTCGGGATGCTGCAGTTCTGTCACCTGGCGATGCGCACGGAGGAAGAGGAAGGGGCGCTGGACGAGCAGCGGCACAACCTTCAGGCCATCGAGTCGACGGCCGGCGACATTCGCGCGCTCGTGGGGAAGCTGCCGCCGGACGAGCAGCGGAAGGCGCAGTTGATTGTCGACCAGATGAACACAGCGCTCGCGAAGCAGGGCAAGATCGTGGGTGAGTACGTCGCCCGCACGGACGAGGCACAGAAGGATCTCAGCGCGCACACCGTGGCCATGGAGAAGGGGATCGCCTCGGTCGAAGGGGAGCTCGCGGACCTTCGCTCTCTCCCGGCTAGCCTGAAGGACCTGGAGGGGGCGGCGCACCGGATCGACGAGACCACCGCCTCGTTCGATGCGCGGTTCGCCGAGCTGCGAGCTCGTATCGGGGGGCTCGAGGACAAGGTTGATTCGCTGGTCGCGCGGCCCGCGTGCTCGCTGCCGGTGGTGCAGAGCACGGCGTCCAAAGCGCCCGCGTCGGCGGCTCCGTCGGCGTCGGCACCCGTCGCTGCGCCTCCCCAAGCGCAGGCGGTCCCGTCTCGAAAGATGGATTCGGACGCGGGTGACCCCGCGCGCTGATCGTCAAGGCGTGGTCGGCATCGACACGAGTTCGTCGATGTTGGGCTGAAGCGAGATCTCGATCCGGCGATTCCGCTTCCGCCCTTCGGGCGCGTCGTTCGTCGCGACGGGATCGAACTCGCCGTAGCCGGCTGCCGAAAGCAGGTCAGGCTTCATGCCCTGGTCGACGAGGAAGTTCACGACCTCGACGGCCCGCCTCGTGGACAGCTCCCAGTTCGACGGGAACAGTTGCGTGTTGATCGGCACGTTGTCCGTGTCCCCAGCGACCTGAAAGTGTCGATCCGAGATCGTTCGAAGGATGGTCGCGACCTGCGCGAGCGCCTGTCGTCCCGTGGGCTTGATGACGGTCTGCCCCGAGTCGAAGAGCACGTCGTCCGGCAGCTGGAGCACCATGCGGCCGTTCCGCAGAACCACCTTGAGCTGACCCGCGTCGATCATCTTCTGGAACTTGAGCGCGAGCTGACGGAAGAGTGCGGCGCGCGCATCGGAGGCCGCCTGGGCCCGGCGCAACTCCTCGAGGCGCGCCTTGGCGTCGGCGAGCGCGCTCGCGAGCGACCCCTTCTCCGCGAGCAGCGCGTCGGCGTTCTTGCCGAGACGCGTGAGCTCCTTTCGCAGCTGCTCGTTCTCGGCGATCGCGCCGTCGGCCTTCGCCTGGAGATCGTGCGCGCTCCCCTGCGCGGTCTGCAGGTCCTTGTCGCACGCCGCCGCTCGCGCCTGCAGATCCCTGATCGAGGCATTGAGGTGATCGATCTGGGCCTGCGCGTTCGCAAGATCGGCCGACCGCTGTTGCGCGTCCGCGTGCGCCGTCTGCGCGTCTTTCAGTGCCGCGTCGTACTTGCCCTGCGGGACACACGCGCCCGCGAGGACCGCTATGGCAAGGAGCCCAGCGTGATGGAAACCGTTCATTGTCGTCTCTAACCTCGATTGGATGAGGAGCTGTTTGCCGTCCCGCGTCGGGGCTCCAGGGAGCCGCACCCCGGGAGCATGGCAAACGTCACTCGATGTCTACCCGACGATCGAGCTGCCAACTCGTGTCGTCGGTACCCGTCGCGTCGAGCTTGCCGCGCGACGTTTCCGCCATCTGCGAGCGGGAGACGCCCAGCGCGGCAAGGTAGCTAGCAACGCTCGACGCCCGCGACGAACCGAGCACCATGTTGTATTCGTCCTCGCCGCGCGGATCGGCGCGCCCGACGAGATGCAGCGACCGCCCCTTCAGCGGTCCGCTCGTCACGCAACGCGCGATCTGATCGAGGATGGCACGATCGTCCGCGCGAATCGCGCTGTTGTCGAAGTCGAACTTCGGCGCAGTCTGCTCGTTGTTCAGGTCGATGTTGCATGCCTTTCGTAGTTCGTCGGAGACGACGACCCCCTTGGTCGCCGGGGCAACGCCGCTCGTAATCGTCGTCGATGACGTGGTTTGCGCGACCGGCGACTGTGGCGGAACGGCGTCGTGCGCACAGCCAGCCGCAAGCGCGGAGGCGACGACGGCACCCACCCCTACGACGCGCCCGAATGCATTGAGCTTCATGGCTTCTTCTCCTCCGCGGCGAGTTGATTTCGCCTCTGCACATCTCTCATCGATTGAGCAGGCATCGTGCCAGACGTGATCGCTCGTGTTCTCAGTCGATGGAGCGTCGCCACGACTCATGCGTGTCCGAAAGACTCTCCCGCCAGGGAGCGCGTCGCGCCAACGGCTCGACGCGCGCTCTGCCAGCCAATCCCTCACGCGAGGTGAAGCGCACTTCGGTCACTTATTGCGCCTGCGATCCAATGCGCCCGAGCGGCGTCCGGTCTGCGATGGCTCGTCCGCCCGAGCGGAACCACGACCAAGTCGGGCGTAGGCGCCATGAGCGAAGACTAGCCGTGGCCGCGCCCACGGGCTGCCCACGACGTCCTAAGAGTGACGAAGTACCTTGTTGTCAGCCAGATTGTGGTGGAGGCGCCGGGAATCGAACCCTCTCAATGAGTGAATCGTAAGTTGGCGATGGCGCTCGTCTTTCGGCGTGAAAGGGTTCGATTTCCGGGCGTTGGGCGTCGCGAGATGTCCACTCCAGTCCACGGCCGTCCGCTCGGATCGGTCGTGGTCTTGGAGACTATTTTGGAGACGACCGTGAAGACGAGGGAGCCTCAGAGAATGCCGGCCTCAGGGAATGCAGCCTGCGCGCGCAGAGAGAGGGCTGTCTCCAAGCGTCTGCAGAGAAGGGAAGAGCACCAAGCGAGTCTCTCCGCGTGGATGCGCGGGATTCGATCACACCGCGACGGAGAATTTCTCTCCAATCGCCGCGCAGTAGCGCTGCAGCGTCGAAACCTTCACGTCGCCGCCCGCCTCGAGCTTACTCACGACGGACGCCGCGGTTCCCATGCGGGCCGCGACGACGGTCTGCGAGAGTGCCTTTTTCTCGCGAAGCGCCGCCAGCTTCCGAGCGAGCTTCCGGCGCACTTCGGCCTCAGCCACCATGTGCGGGAACTTGGGGTTGCGCCCCGTCCGCTCCTCGACGATTTCTGCGAGAAAGTCCTTCGCCATCTCGTAAGCCTGTAGCTTCAAAGCTATGGCGTCAAGGCCATCGCTCGGCTCCGGCGAGTCAACGGGGAGATTTCGTCGCCCGCGCACCGGCCTTCCTCTTTGCGGTGCCGCGCAGTCGCCAATCCCTGAGCCGAGTTTCGGCGAGATCGAGCTCGCGAGACGGTGTCTTCTGCGTACGCTTCTCGAAGACGGAAAGAGACAGGAGGACCTGGCTATAGCTCCCCTCCGCTGAGAACAAGAGGCGGAAGCTCCGGCTCGACGCGTCCGCCCTCACTTCGTAGACATCACCGCGAAGATGCTTCGCCACCGCGAGCCCTCGCTCGACGACGTCCTTCATTCCAGCGATGATCGACGCGACCTCTTCGTCGGTGAGGCTCTCGATGAACGTCTTCACGGGACGACCGCCGGCCGCAGTCCGGTAGTCGCGCCATTGGCGCGTGGGTTTCTTCGTCGGTGCCGCCACGCGCGCATCCTACGCGCCGCACCCGGCCTCGTGTAGATCCGGAAAGAAGCAGCAGCGATGACGTCCACGCCTCGGAGATGCGTGATGAGCGAGTACCAGTCCTACGAATTCGTCGCCCTCGATCGACCGCTTACGTCCAAGCAGATGGCGGAGCTTCGTGCGATCTCGACGCGCGCGGAGATCACGCCGACGCGCTTCTGGAACGAGTACGAGTGGGGCGATCTCAAGGCGGATCCAGCCGACCTCGTGGAGCGGTTTTTCGACGCGCACCTCCACTTCGCGAATTGGGGAACGCATCGACTGATGCTGCGCGTTCCCGCCGCCCGCGTGGACCGAAAGGGTCTTCGCGCGTACTTCGTGGGCGACGCGGCACGCGCTCGGGTCGCAGGCGAGCACCTCATCCTCGATCTCCGCAGCGAGGACGAAGATCGGGACGACGACGGGGAGAGCCAAGGCTCGCTCACCACGCTTGCCGCTCTCCGCACGGAGCTGACGCGCGGCGATCTGCGCGTCGCGTATCTGGCATGGCTCCTCGCCCTTCAAATGGGCGACGCTGCCGAGAAGGACGTCGAACCGCCGGCACCGCCGGGTCTCTCCCAGCTCACCGCAGCGCAGGCGGCGATGGTCGAGTTCCTCCGCATCGATGTGGACCTGATTGCGGCGGCCGCACACGGCATCGCTCGACCTTCCGGCGAGCGCTCCGCCGTACGGAAGTGGGCCCTCGCCTTGGCTCCAGGAGTGAAGGACGAATGGCTGCGTCGCGCAATCGACGATCCCGATCTCGCGCTTGGCGCCGAAATCCTACGCGCATTCCGTGTGAAGGCACGACCGGCGCAGGCCAACGGCAGGCGGACGGTCGGCGAACTCCTCGCCCTTGCAGAGGGGTATCGGGAAAAGCGCGAACGTGCCCAAGCCGATCGCGCGGCGAAAGCGAAGAGCGTAGCCGACGTCGCGCGGAAGAAGCGTCTCGACGTGCTCGCGAAGCGCGTCGAGGCCGCGTGGGCGGAGCTCGAAGCGCTCGTCGAGAAGAGTGATTACGAGAAGGCGATCAAGCTCGCGACCGATCTTCGCGACCTCGGCAGTCGCGACGGCGCTTCCGTCCCGTTCACTGCGCGGTTCGAGGCCATGCGCAAGCGACACCTCCGGCGCCGTGGGTTCTTCGATCGCTGGAGGCGCGAGAATGAGCCTCAGCGATCATGAGTGGCGAGCGGGATCAGAAGCAGGCGACGGATTGAAGCAGATCACAGCAAGGGGCTTCGTGATGAAGACGGTCAGGGGCAAGACGACGACGGCTCGTAAGGCGCACCAGGGGCTTGGCGCGTCGAGGTTGGCGGAGATGATCGAGGAGGCGACGGTTGACGCGTACGGCGAGCGCGAGCAAGCGACGGGCTGGTTCACGATGCTCGAGGAGCATCTCGAGCTGCCGTTCGAGACAGAAGTTCTTGGTCTTCGCGTCAACGTCGTGCGGCTCGAGCAGCGCGACGACAATTGCATCGTGGCAGTTTGCATGCGGGGAAAGGCGAGGCAGGCGATCGCCATCGCCGATCTGCCGCTCCCGACGTCGAAACCGAGCGGCGCGGAGTGGATCGTCGCCTACCGGCAGTGGGTTGGCGGGCGGTGAGGCTGCATCTCGCCCCACGACCGTCGCCGCTTGCCAGCGCGCCGAGCACGGTCTAGCCGTGTCGCTCGATGGCTCGCGTTGGACGCAACGAGCCGTGTCCCTGCGGGAGCGGCAAGAAGTTTAAGCGCTGTTGCGCGCTCGTCGAAACGACGACGAAGCGCAACGACCTCCACGATCTCGACAACCGCCTCGCGCTCGCGATGCTCCGGTGGGGGAAGCAGCGCTTCCCGACGTGGAAGTCGCGGGACGAGTACCCCGGCACGCTCGATCACGGCGATGGGGTCGAGCTCGCGCTCGCGGGCCCGTGGATGCTCTACGAGCAGCACGTCGAAGGGCGGCCGATCGTCACCTGGTTCTACGAGGAGCTCGCGGCGACGCTCACGGCGCGCGAGCGCGGATGGCTCGAGGCACAGCAGCGCGCGTCGATTTCGATCTGGGAGGTGCTATGCGTCGAGCGTGATCGAGGGATCCAACTTCGAGACCTCTTCACCAACGATGAGCGCTTCGTGCACGAGGTCCTCGGCTCGCGATCGCTTGGCGTCCGCGACGCGGTGCTCGGGCGCGTCGTCGACTGTGAGAACACCTCGGTGTTCTGCGGGATGTACCCGCGTTCGCTGGCACCGCGTTCCGCGGCGGAGGTCGTCGGCGAAGTGCGCGCCGAGCTGCGCGCCCGCCGTGGTGCGATCTCACGCGACCGGCTTCGCGAGCCGAGCGTGTCGTCCCTCCTCATCGAGGTGTGGGAGGACGAGCTCGAAGCCTTCGACTCGCGCCCGGTCCCAAAGCTGATGAACACTGACGGCGACGAGCTTCTCCTCACCGTCGATCGATTCGATCTCGTCGGAACGCGCGCCGAAGTGATCGCGCGCGTCTCTCGCCTCGAGCACGCGCAATCACCCGACGCGGATGGGGGCGCGATGGTGATCGGCTTCGTGCGAGAGGGAAATGCGATGAACAAAGCTATGCCGAGCACCCTCCTCGGCAGGGTGCGCGTCCACGACGCGCGCCTCACGCTCGAGACGAACTCGATCAAGCGAGCCGATGCGCTCCGCAGCCAGATCGAGACGGCGTGCGCGGGCTTGGTTCGGTATCGTGTCCGCGATCACTCCGATCCCGAGGTACTCCTCGAGCGCGCGCGCAACGCGCCCTCTCGTCCGCCGCCGCCCAAGCTCGAAGGTGCGGGCGCGATCATCCAAGAGTACAAGGCGAAGCACTACGCGTCCTGGCTCGACTCCCCGATTCCGGCTCTCGCGGGGAAGACGCCGCGACAGGCGGCGAAGAGCGCACGGCTGCGGCGCGAGCTCGACCTGCTGCTGCGCGAGATCGAGAACAGCGAGGGACGGCTCCCGGAGGCGGAGCGCTTCGACGTTGCGGGGCTGCGGGAGCAGCTTGGACTCGATACCGGCGTGTAGATCGCGGGGGGCTACGGGAAGGCCTCGGGGAACGGTGCTCTGCGCGAGCGGGGGCCAGCGTTGGCCACTGCCGGAGGGGGCGCTTCTCTGGGTTGCTCCGCCGGGGTCCCGCCGTTCGCTAGATTGACTTGTCCATTAGTAATGGTCGGACTTCTCTGGCAGAAATGATCGCGACTCCCGACTTCGAGCCGTACCTCGAACGTTTGCGCGAGCTGTCCTTCGTGCGTGCGGTCAGCATCGACCCCCGCAAACCGCATGGTGAAGTCGATGCCCTCGTCGTGGTGCGCACGCCGAATCGTTCGGTGCGTCTGCCCGCCGAGCTGAAGCGCAGCCACCTCACGCGCGACCTCGGGCACCGTCTCGTTCACCTGGCGAGGTCCCTCCCGGGCCTCCTCGTTCTCGCGCCCGTCGTCGGACGAGATCTTGGCGAGGAGTTCGCGCAGGCCGGCGTCAATTTCATCGACCTAGCTGGGAACTGCTATCTGCGCATCGGCGAGGGCTACGTCGCTCGCGTTCAGGGACGACGAGTCGCGACGAGCGGTGCGGAGAAAGGTCTTCGAGCGCCCACGGACGAGCGTCGTCCGAGTCGGGCGAAGAGTCGCGGCGAGCAGCGCGCGCACGACTCGCTGAGGTGAGCCGGTGACCGAGTACCTGCTGATGACACGGGAAGACGAGCACGCCCACGCGTCGCAGTCGCCGAAGGCGATGTCGGAGCTCATCGAAGAGAGCGCCGCCTGCGCCGACGAGCTGCGACGCGCGGGGCGGCTCGAGGACAGCGGCCATCTTCGCCCTAGCAAGGAGGGCAAGCGCGTTCGTCGCGAGGGCGACCGCCTCGAGGTCCGCGACGGGCCCTTCGCCGAGGAGGGCAAGGCTCTCGGCGGTTATTACTGGGTCCAGGCGAGCAGCTTCGACGAGGCGACGGAGCTCGCGGCGAAGGCTCCCCTGCTTCCGACCGACGAGATCGAGGTGCGCCCGGTGATGAAGGGCATGTGCCCGAAGGACAAGGAGGCGAAGCCGGGAAAGATCTTCGCCTGTGCGGTGCTCGGGAGCACCAAGACGGAAGAGGCGTGGGTCGACGTGATGGACCGGATCGACGAGGAGACACGCGGTCGCTTCCCGGAAGCGTCGATGCTCGGGGGCCTTCGCCTCGAGTCGCCGAGGAGCGGACGGCGCATCGTGACGCGCGGCGAGAAGCGCGCGACGTTCGACGGGCCGTTCCTCGAGAGCAAGGAGGTCATCGGCGGACTATTCTTCGTGCGCATGACGAGCATCGAAGACGCGGTGCGCTGGGCCGCCGAGACCCCCTTCGTCGTGCACGGCGCGCTGGAGATCCGCGAGCTGTGGCGGACCTGACGTCGATCGTCGACGACACGGTGCGCACCGAGCGCGGGCGCATCGTGGGGGGCCTCCTGCGCCTGTGCGGGAGCCTCGACGCTGCGGAGGAGGCATTCCAGGAGGCGGCGCTCGCGGCGGTGCAAGCGTGGCGCGAAGAGGTCCCCTCGAACCCCGGCGCATGGCTGATGACGGCCGCGAAGAACAGAGCGAAGGATGCGCGACGCCGGCGAGTGGTTGCGGAAGCGAAGGCGCCGCTTCTGGTCGAGGACGAAATGGACCCGCGAGACACGATCGACACATTGAGCGACGACTATCTCCGGCTCATCTTCACCTGCTGTCATCCCGAGCTGTCGATCGACAACCAGATCGCCCTCACGCTGAAGGTGGTCGCGGGTTTCTCGACCGAGGAGATCGCGCGAGCGTTCGTCTGCTCGGAGGCGACCGTGTCGCAGCGGATCTTGCGCGCGAAGCAGACGCTCGCGGACGAGAGCGTCGGATACGCGATGCCGGATCGCAAGGAGCTCGCGGAGCGCGTGGAGGCGGCGCTGGCCGTCCTCTACGCGATGTTCAACGAGGGGCACACCGGGCGGAGCGGCCCGTTGATGCGGCTCGACCTCCAGGCGGAGGCGCTGCGACTCGCGCGGCTGCTCTGCGACCTCGTGCCGCGCGAGCCCGAGGCGTTCGGTGCGCTGGCGATCATGGCGTTCGGCGCTGCGCGCGCGCACACGCGCGTCGACGACGAGGGGATGCCGATCCTGCTCGACGCGCAGGATCGATCGCGATGGAATCGGGAGCTCCTCCGCGAAGGGCTGATGGCTCTTCGGCGCGCGCGCTCGCTGGGAGGGCGAGGTCCGTACGTCTTGCAAGCCGAGATCGCGGCGGCGCACGTGACGGCGCCGAAGTGGGAAAGCACCGACTGGGCGACGATCGTCGCTGCATACGATGCGCTTGCGGAGGTCTCGCCTTCACCGGTCGTGGCGCTGAACCGAGCGGTCGCCGTCTCGATGCTCGCCGGACCCTCTGCGGGCCTCGCGGCGCTGAAGTCGCTCGAGCGGCCGCTCGCGGACTACCACCTCTTCTACGCGACGCGCGCAGACATGCTCGAGCGCACGGGGGGCGACCCACGGTCCGACTTGGCGAGAGCGATTTCGCTCGCGACGAACGAAGGCGAGAAGCAGCTGCTCGAGCGACGGCTCCGCGATCGGCTCGCGCGTATGCAGCTCTCCTGAGCCGCCCTCGCTACAGCGAAGGCGAGCTGATCCCGCGACGGCGGCTGCTGAAGCCGCAGTGGGGGCAGGGTCCGACGTCGAGAGCACTCCCTCGCTTTTTCACGCCGAAGATCCTTGGCCCTACGTGCGACCCGACGGGAGCGTGGTTCGCATCGAGACGTCGCGGACGGTCGTCGACGTGGGCGGCGGAGAGCGCATCGTCCTCTCCATCGCGCGCGACGCGACCGAGCGGCTGCGTTTCGAAGAGCAGCTTCGCCGCGCGCACGAGCGGGTTCAGCACATGGCCTTCGAAGCCGCCGTCGCCGAGGAGCGCGCGCGGCGTCGGCTCGCCCTGATCCTGCACGACGGCATCGGCCAGCAGCTCGCGCTCTCCAAGATCAAGCTGCTCTCCGTTCGAGCGTCGCTCGAGGACCCGCATCGCGCCGCGATGGACGCGGCCGTGACGCTCCTGTCGCAGTCGATCAGCGAGAGCCGTTCGCTCGTCTTCGAGCTGAGCCCGCCGGTGCTCTACGACCTCGGGCTCCGGGCGGCGCTCGCGTGGCTCGTCGACGAGCTCGCGAAGAACCAAGGGATGCGCGTGACCGTGACGGACGACGACGCGGACCCGCCGCTCGACGACACGACGAGGGCCATCGTGTTCCGCGCCGTCCGCGAGCTGCTGCTGAACGTGTTCAAGCACGCCGGCGCGCTGGAGGCGAACGTGTCGCTCGCCCGAACGGGCGACCTGCTCGAGGTGGCCGTGGAGGACAGGGGCGTCGGCTTCGAGACGGGCGCGCGTGCGCCGGGAGACGGGACCGCCGGCTTCGGCCTCCTCAGCCTGCGCGAGCAGATCGTGCACATCGGGGGGACGGTGGAGATCGCGTCCGCGCGGGGGCACGGGACGAGGGCGAGGCTGTGGGTTCCGCTGAAGGGGGAGAGCCGTCCGCCGGAGTGACGCCGTGGCCGCGAACTTCGCGCTCAGACCCCGCACGCCCATTCGGGGGCCGCTCCGCCGTCGGCCGCGCCGACGCGGTCGCACGAGCACGTCTGTACCTCGCTGGGATAAGCCCCGGCGCACTCGGGGAGGGTGACCGTGCAGCCGATGGGATACGCGACGCTCGACGCTGCGTCTCCGGCGCTCCCGTACGGCGCGCACCCCTCGCTGCCTGCGGGGAGGGGCGAGCACGAGTACGTCGGCTCACTCGGCGGGCTGCAGTCGTTGCTGGAGTGGCATCCGATCGAAAGGAAGACAGCGAGAAGTGCGGCGCAAGCGAAGAGTCGGTTCCGCATGGAGTCCCGGACTGCAGCATGCGGACCATCGCGCGTGGTCGGCGTTTCTTGCGGGACGCGCGGGAGCGTCGCGGAGCTCTCCTCTGACTTCGATGTCGCGGGTCGACGCGGCGGGCAGGTGATCCTTGCCCCCTTCGCCGAGGAAGACGGGGCCTCGTCCCGTCCGCGAGTCACACATCCTTCGAAGCGTTACGCTCCGGACGGAATCGCGGACCTACGTGACCAATTCCAGACGCACCCCCAAATCAGTCCGCGTTCCAACGTCACTGTACGGTCTGAAGTGTGCCGAAAACGCTCCATGGACGAAGCCGCTGCGCGGCAGCTTCTCTTCGCAGAGCGCCGCGGTCGCATGGTTGGCAGCGGCGCGGGCGT
>Ga0302279_10003485_pt1:2500-19559 | contig 19559 bp, 16 predicted proteins | sample III_Bog_N3_3_FD_194541 | JGI IMG/M metagenome (GOLD analysis project Ga0302279, IMG submission 194541) | Peat permafrost microbial communities from Stordalen Mire near Abisko, Sweden - III_Bog_N3_3 | ecosystem: Environmental > Terrestrial > Soil > Wetlands > Peat | place: Sweden...
CCATCCTGGCCGAGGTCATTGCCGGGCAGCGGGACGAGGGCGAGCGGCTCGAACGGCTAGGCGGCGCCGGCGTCGAACCCTGGGCCGGCATGCTGGCGCACGGCCTGGCGAATACGTTGCGCGAGGAACTGGCCTGGATGGACGAGAACCTGGCCGGTCTGGCCGCCTAGCCTTGCGCGGCGCGGCCTCTGTTCCATAGATGGGGCCAAGGAGATCTGCGCCCATGTTGTCCAGCAAGGCCCGCTACGCCTTGAGAGCCCTCGTCGAACTGGCCCGCCAGGGCGGCGCCCAGACCACCGCCGGCGAGCTGGCCGAGCGGGCGGATGCGCCGCGCAAGTTCCTCGAGGCGATCCTGTTGGAGCTGGCCCGCCGCGGTGTGGTGGTCAGCCGACGCGGCAAACTGGGCGGCTATAGCCTGGCGAGGCCGGCGGATGCGATCAGCTTCGCCGAGGTGATCCGGATCGTGGATGGCCCGCTGGCGCTGGCCCCGTGCGTCTCGCGGTTGTCCTTCCGCAAATGCGACGACTGCCCGGATCTGGCCACCTGCTCGATCCGCGAGGCGCTGCTGCGGGCCCGGGACGCCACCGCCGACGTGCTGGAGGCCTACAGTCTGGGCGACGCGGTTCGGGGTGGCGGCGGCGAATTGTTCAACCTCGGCAAGGCCGGCTAGGCGGCGCCTCGCTCAGCGGCCATCGCCCTCAGCTGGCGCAATCCCTGGTCGCGCCACAGCCGGCCGCGCAGGACGATGGAGCGGTTGTCGAGCTTGCCCTTCATTTGCCGCAGCCACGGCGGGACCACCTGGCCGTTGGCCGGCCCCTCGATGAACACGTCGCTGAACCGCCGCGCCACCGCCGCCGGCTTGAACGGCTCGACGGCCGCCCGGTAGTAGCCGGTAGACGGCTGCGGCTCGAAGGTGAGCAGGATCCGCATCAGATCGGTCGCCGTGCGATAGACGTAGCGGTGGTCGGGGATCATCCACAGGTGGTTGCGGTCCTTGCCGCCTTCCCAGCAGATCACCGGCTTGTCCAGGGCCAGGAACTCCGCCGGCGCCAGGCCGAAGCCCTCGCCCGCCTTGCGGCCGTGCAGCATGGCGTCGCAGGAAAAGACGAAGTTCGACTTCTCGGTCATGTCGTAGACGGTGGGGATGAACTTCACCCGCTCGGACTGGATGAATGGCTCGGTGTTGAGGAACGCGAAGTAGAGATCGCGCCGACGCTCCAGCGCCTCGGCCACCGCGCCCTTGACGAAGGGGAGGTCGAACTGGTCGTAGCCGCCGTGGCGACCCAGCACTACCGCGTCCTCGGGAAACCCCCAGTCCTTGCGTAGGCTGCGGTCCGGCGGCGTCACGTTGACGATGTGTGGGACCCAGGGCGCGCCGCCCATGTGGTCGGCCATCCACTCAGAGATGTAGGCATAGACGTCGGCGCGAGGCCGATAATGCTGGAAGAGCACGTGCGCGGCGTTGCGCACGCCTTCGACGCGGCGGTCCTGGTCCGGGGTGAAGTTGAAGGCGTAGAGCACCTCGGCGCCGCTCGCCCGCACCTTGCGGCGCATGTCGTCGACGTCGGTATAGGTCACCGGCTCGAAGCGGCGGGCGAAGTGGGCGGCGATCCCCGGGTTGAAGGCGTCAGCGCCCGTCTGGTGCAGGATCAGCGCCTTGTGCCCCAGCTCCTGCTCCACCGCCTCGGCATAATCGTAGATCGCCGAGGTGGTGCCGCGCTCGTTGAGAACCCTGCCGTCGAAAGCGATGGTCGCCATGGCCGCTCCATAGCCCGACCCCGGCGCGATTTGCCAGCGTGGCGCGGGGTCTAGAAGATGCGCGCCAATCACCAAGGGGGGATTTGCCGATGACCGCCGCCGAGGCTCACGCAACCGCGCGGCCGCGCTCGTCGCTGGCGCGGGTGATCTTCGCCAGCCTGATCGGCACCACCATCGAGTGGTACGATTTCTTTCTCTACGGCACCGCCGCGGCGCTGGTGTTCGGCAAGGTGTTCTTCCCCTCCAGCGACCCGTTGGTCGGGGTGATGCTGGCGTTCGGCAGCAATGCGCTGGGCTTCGTCGCCCGGCCGATCGGCGGGGTGGTGTTCGGCCATTTCGGCGACCGGATCGGCCGCAAGCGCCTGTTGATGGCAAGCCTGGTCCTGATGGGCGTCTCCAGCGCGGCGATGGGCCTATTGCCCACTTACGCCCAGATCGGCCTGGCCGCGCCGCTGCTGTTGACCCTGCTGCGGCTGATCCAGGGGTTCTCGGTCGGCGGCGAATGGGGCGGCGCGGTGCTGATGGCCGGCGAGTTCGGCGACGCCAAGGGACGCGGCAGCTGGGCCGGCTGGCCACAGGTGGGCGTGCCGATCGGCAATCTGCTCTCGGCCGGCGTGCTGGCGGTGATGGCGGCGGTGCAGAACCAGGCCGACTTCATCGCCTGGGGCTGGCGAGTGCCGTTCCTGCTGTCGGCGGTGCTGGTGGCGATCGGCTGGTGGGTGCGCTCGACCCTGACCGAAAGCCCGGTATTCGAGGCGGCGGTCGCCAGGGCGGCCCAGGCGGTCGAGGTCGCCCCGGCGCTGCAGGCGCTGGCCAAGCGGCCAGGCGGCATCGCCATCGGCGCGGGCTTAAGGCTCGGCGAGAACATCTGCTACTACGTGATCACCACCTTCTCGATCACCTATCTGACCGAGAAGGTGCACGTCAGCCGCGCCCTGGCGCTGGAGGCGGTGCTGGCCGGCTCGGCCGCCGAGATTCTGACCATGCCCCTCTTCTCCGCCCTCGCCGACCGCATCGGCCGGCGGCCGGTCTACGCCTTCGGCGCCGGCGGCATGATGATCTGGGCCTTCGCCTTTTTCGCCCTCCTGCACGCCGGCAAGCCCGCGCCGGTGATCGCCGCGGTCGTTGTCGGTCTAATTCTGCACGGGGCGATGTACGGACCACAGGCGGCGTTCATCTCCGAGCTGTTCCCCACCCGATACCGCTATTCCGGCGCGTCGATCGCCTATCAGGTGACCTCGATCTTCGCGGGTTCACTGGCCCCGATCATCGCCGTCGCCCTGCTCGACCGCACCGGTTCGGCGAAATTCGTCTCGCTCTATGTGGCCGCCGCCTGCGCGGTCAGCGCCGCCGCCGCGCTGATCGCCCGGGAAACCAAGGGCCAGAGCTTCGCCGAGATCGACGCGCGCTTCGGCGCTTAGAAGAGGGTGCGACCGACCGGCCGCGCGGCCGGTTTCGGGTTGCGTCCCGGGATGGTCACGTTTCAATGGTGAAACGCCGCGCCGTATAAGCGCCAAACCGTGGGCGATGTACGGCGTGCGATGATCGGCGCGGAACCGATCAAGAAGGGGATCCATGCGAGCGTATCTTCAGCGGCTCCCGGCCGCCCTGGCCGGGATCGTCCTGGCGGTTGTCGCCCTGGGCGCCCGGGCCCAGAGCCCGGCCTGCCACGGCGCGCCCAGCGCCCAGCGGGTGTTGATTTCCGTCGAGGGTGTGCGCTCGACTCAAGGGTTCGTGGTCGCCAGCATCTTCGGCGCCGATCGTAGTAGGTTCCTGAAGGATGACGGCGCGATCTTCGTCTTCCGCGACCCAGCTCAGCGCGGCGTAACGCCGCTGTGCTTCTTCCTGCCCGCGCCGGGCGACTATGCCGTGGTGGTGTTCCACGACGCCAACGCCAACGGCCGGCTGGATCTAGGCTTCGTCGGCATCCCGATCGAGGGCTACGGCTTCTCCAACAACGTCCGGCCGGTGCTGCGCGCACCGTCCTTCGAGTCGGTGGCCTTCCAGGCCGTGGCCGGCGATACCCGCTTGCATATCCGCCTGCGCTATCCTTAAGCCCCCGGATCGCAGGCGGCGGAGGACGACGGTGCTGAGGGGCGAGCCAATCCTGGTCACCGGCGCGTCGGGCTTCGTCGGATCGGCGGTGCTGCGAGCTGCGATCGCCCGCGGCGCCAAGGCGCGGGCGATGGTCCGGTCGTCCAGCCCCTGGCGTAATCTCGAGGGGCTGGACTGCGAGATCGTCCACGGCGACCTGACCGACCCGGCGTCCCTGGCCGCGGCGATGACCGGCGTAAGCACCCTGTTCCACGTCGCCGCCGACTACCGGCTCTGGGCCCGCGATCCCGCCGCGCTGCGCCGGGCCAATGTCGAGGGCACGCGGGCGATTATGAGCGCGGCCCTGGCGGCCGGCGTGGAGCGGATCGTCTACACCTCCAGCGTGGCCACCTTGCGGGCCGGCGACGCCGCCACCGTGGTCGACGAGACCGCGCCGCTGGCCGAATCCGAAGCGATCGGAGTCTATAAGCAGAGCAAGGTCGCCGCCGAGCGGCTGGTGCAGCGGATGGGGGCCGACGACGGCCTGCCGATGGTGATCGTCAGTCCCTCGACGCCGATCGGGCCGCGCGACATCAAGCCCACGCCCACCGGCCGCATCCTGGTCGAAGCGGCCATGGGCCGGATGCCGGCCTTCGTCGACACCGGCCTCAATCTCGTTCACGTCGATGACGTGGCCGAGGGACATATGCTGGCGCTGGAGAAGGGCGAGATCGGCCAGAACTACATCCTGGGCGGCCAGGACGTGTCGTTGCGCCAGATGCTGGCCGCCATCGCCGAGCTCACCGGACGCAAGGCCCCGACCGTGAGCCTGCCGCGTGCGCCGCTCTACCCGTTGGCCATCGCCGCCGAGGCGGTGGCTTTCGTCACCGGCAAGGAGCCCTTCGTCACCCGCGACGCCCTGAAGATGGCCTCACACCACATGTTCTTCTCCTCCGCCAAGGCCGAGGCGGCGCTGGGCTACCGCGCGAGGCCCTATCGCGAGGCGCTGGTCGACGCCCTCGCCTGGTTCCGCGCGGCGGGCTATCTCGGATGAGCGTCATCGGGCTGGTCATCGCCGTCATCGGCCTCGCAGCCTGGGCCTACCTGCTGGTCGGCAGGGGCTTTTTCTGGCTTGCCCGCGAGGTGGACGACGCGGACGAACCGGCTGAGCCCGCCCAGTGGCCGGCGGTGACAGCCGTGGTCCCGGCCCGCAACGAGGCCGACGTGATCGCCCGCTCGATCGGCAGCCTGCTGGCGCAGGACTATCCCGGCGACTTCAAGGTGGTGCTGGTCGACGACGCCAGCGACGACGGCACCGGCGAGCGGGCGCTCGCGGCGGCCGAGACGCTCGGCGCCAGGGACAGACTGACGGTTATCAAGGGCGAGGCCCTCGCCGCCGGCTGGACCGGCAAGCTCTGGGCGGTCAGCCAGGGCGTGCAGGCCGCGGACGTAGCGTCGCCAACGTGGCTACTGATTACCGACGCCGACATCGCCCACAGCCCGGACAATCTGCGCCGCCTGATCGCCCGGGGCGAGGCCGGGCGCCTGGCGATGGTCTCGCTGATGGCCCGGCTCTCGACCGCCACCTGGGCCGAGCGGCTGATGATCCCGGCCTTCGTGTTCTTCTTCGACATGCTCTACCCGTTCGGCTGGGTGAACGACGCGCGCCGCAAGACCGCCGCCGCGGCCGGGGGGTGCATGCTGGTCCGGCGCGAGGCGCTGGCGGCGGCCGGCGGCATCGCCGCGATCCGGGGCGAGATCATCGACGACTGCGCCTTGGGCGCACGCCTGAAAGCTCAGGGCCCGATCTGGCTTGGCCTGACCGAACGCGCTGTTTCCTTGCGTCCCTATCCCAGCTTCGGCGAGATCGGGCGGATGATCTCCCGCTCCGCCTACGCCCAACTGGGTTATTCGCCGCTGATGCTGGCCGGCACGCTCGCCGGCATGGTGCTGGTCTACCTCGACCCGCCGCTACTCACCGCCTTCGCCGGCGGCTGGCCGCGCTGGATCGGGCTGGCGACCTGGACGGCGATGGCCGTCGCTTTCCAGCCGATGCTGAGCTTCTACCGCCGCTCGCCGCTGTGGGGCTTTGCCCTGCCGCTGATCGGCGCGATCTACGCCGCCTTCACCCTTGTCTCGGCGGTGCAGGTCTGGCGCGGGCGTGGCGGCATGTGGAAAGGCCGGGCGCAAGCGAAGGCGGCGTCTCAATGAGCGCGGCGGATCTGGCTTCGGGCAAGGGCGCCGGCGACGAAAACTTCCCGGTCGCCTCGCACCTGGTGGCCGCGCGGCACCGGCCGGTGATCATGGCCTTCTACGCTGTCGCGCGCATGGCCGACGACGTCGCCGACCATCCCACCGCAGCGCCGGACGAGAAACTGGCCCGCCTGGACGAGATCGAGGCCTCGCTCACCGGCGACGATGATGCGGTGGCGCAGGCCGCCACCCTGCGCCGGGTGCTGGCCGACCGGCGGCTCGGCCCGGAGCACATGCTCGACCTGCTCACCGCCTTCCGCCGGGACGTCACCCAGACCCGGTACGCCGACTGGGCCGACCTGATGAGCTACTGCCGCTATTCCGCCGCTCCGGTCGGCCGCTTCGTGCTCGATGTGCACGGCGAGGACCGCGCCACCTGGCCGGCCTCCGACGCCCTCTGCGCGGCGCTGCAGGTAATCAATCACCTGCAGGATTGCGGCAAGGATTACCTGGAGCTGGACCGGGTTTACTTGCCGCAGGACGCCCTGGACGCCGCCGGCGCCCAGGTGGAAATGCTGGCCGGCGACGAGGCCGATCCGGCGCTGCAGGCGACTATCCAGGGACTGGCGGGTCGCACCAGCGGGTTGCTGGAGACGGCGCGGCCTTTCGCGGGCCAGATCCGCGATCTGCGACTGGCGCTGGAGGTCGGGGCCATCCACCGCCTGGCCGAGAGCCTGGTCGGCCGGCTGCTGCGTCACGATCCCCTGTCGGAGAAGGTCCACCACAACCGCTGGGAGGCCCTGGGCTTCGCTGCGCTCGGCGCCGGCGGAGCGCTGGGCGGCCGGCTGGGCGGACGGCGCCGGTGACGCCGACTGCGAAGAGGGCTCGGCAAGCGCCGCGAGCCGCGCCATAAGCGGCCCATGACTTTGGTAGCCGAAAACCCCGAAACCAGCGCCGCCCAGGCCTCCGGCAGTTCCTTCTACGCCGCCATGCGGCTGCTGCCCCAGGCAGAGCGCTCGGCGATGTTCGCCGTTTACGCCTTCTGCCGCTTCGTCGACGATATCGCCGACGATCCCGGCCCGACCGAGGCCGAGCGCCGGGCGTCGCTCGGCGCCTGGCGCGATGACCTGGCCGCCCTCTACGCCGGATCGCCCCCTGAGCGGACGATGTTCCTCGCCGAGCCGGTCCGTCGTTTCGGCCTGCGCCAGGAAGACTTCCTGGCGGTGATCGACGGCATGGAGATGGACCTCGGCGCGCCGATCCGGGGCCCCGACTATCCGACCCTCGACCTCTATTGCGACCGGGTGGCCGGCGCGGTCGGGCGGCTGTCGGTGAAGATCTTCGGCATGCCAGACGGGCCGGGCCTCGAGCTGTCGCATCACCTCGGCCGAGCCTTGCAGCTGACCAACATCCTGCGCGACCTCGACGAGGACGCCGAGATGGGCCGCCTCTATGTGCCCACCGAAGCCCTCGCCGGGGCCGGGATCACCTCGCGCGAGCCGCTCGACGTGGTCTCCGACCCGAGGATCGACGCGGCTTGCCGCTGGATGGCGGTGCGCGCCCACGAGCACTACCGTGCCGCCGACGCGGTGTTGAGAACCCGCCCCTCGGGCCGCATCCGCTCGCCCAGGCTGATGGGCGCGGTCTACGCGCAGATCCTGCGGGAGATGGAGGCGGTCGGCTGGGCCCCGCCGCGCCACCGGGTGAAGATCGGCCGGGGCAGGCTGATCTGGATCGTGCTGCGCAACGGCCTCGTCGACTGATGCGGACCACCGACTGATGCCGGCCGGCAAGGTCTATGTGATCGGGGCGGGACTGGCCGGGCTCTCCGCCGCGGTGCGCCTGGCCGGCCGCGGGGTGGTGGTGGAGCTGATCGAGGGCGCCGCGCAGGCCGGCGGCCGCTGCCGTTCCTACCTCGACCCGGTGCTGGGCGTGACCATCGACAACGGCAATCACCTGGTCCTGTCGGGCAACCACGCCACCTTCGACTATCTGGGCGCGATCGGCGCCCAGGAACGGTTGGTCGGGCCTGAGGAAGCCGTGTTCGATTTCTGCGACGTCCGCGACGGGCGGCGCTGGCGAATCAGGCCCAATCCCGGTCCGGTCGGCTGGTGGATCTTCGACGCCGAGCGACGGGTCCCGGACACCAGCCCCGCCGATTACCTCGCCCTGCTCGCCCTGGTCGGGCCACAGGGTCATCGGCGGATCGAGCAGGTGATCGCCACCAAGGGTCCGCTGTGGGAGCGGCTGCTGGAGCCGCTGCTGCTGGCGGCGCTGAACACCGATCCGGCAACGGCGTCGGCCGCCCTGGCGGCGGCGGTGATTCGCGAGACCCTGGCCCTGGGCGGGCGCGCCTATCGGCCCCGGATCGCCGACCCCAGCCTCGACGCCGCCTTCATCGCCCCGGCCCTGGCGTTTCTCGAGCGGCGCGGCGCCAAGGTGCGGCTGGGCCAGCGGGTGCAGGAGGTGGTGGCGCACGAGAGCCACGTCTCCGCCCTCACTCTGCCCGGCGAGACCATCGCCGTCGGTCCGAGCGAGGCCGTGCTGCTGGCGACGCCCCCCTGGGCGACCCAGGCGCTGTTGCCCGAGATCATCGCCCCCGACGTCTTCAAGGCCATCGTCAACGGCCACTTCCAGATCGCCCCCCCGGCCGGCGCGCCGCGGATGGTGGGGGTGATCGGCGGCGCGGCCCAGTGGGTGTTCGCCTTCGACGGCCGGGTGTCGGTCACCGTCAGCGGCGCCGATGCGATGGTCGACCAGGACCGCGACAGCCTGGCGGCGACGCTCTGGGCCGATGTGGCCAAGGTCTATGGCCTTGGGCCCGAGATGCCGCCCTGGCAGATCGTCAAGGAGCGCCGCGCCACCTTCGCGGCGACGCCGGACCAGACGGCCAAGCGCCCCGGCGCCCGCACCCGCTGGCGCAACCTTGTGCTGGCGGGGGATTGGACCGATACCGGCCTGCCGGCGACCATCGAGGGGGCGATCCGATCGGGTCACAAAGCGGCCAGGCTGATGCTCGAAAGCAATCTTGGATGAACGTGAGAGCCGATATTGGCGCGCCGGCGCCGGACGGGAGCGCGGTCGCGACCGACGCCCTGGATGCCGCCGTCGGCCGGGCCAAGGACGCCCTGCTGCGGCTGCAGAAGCCGGACGGGCACTGGGTGTTCGAGCTGGAGGCCGACGCGACCATCCCGGCCGAATACATCCTGTTCGTCCACTACCTCGGCGAGACGCCGAACCTGGAGCTGGAGCGCAAGATCGGCGTCTACCTGCGCCGGATCCAGGGCGAGCACGGCGGCTGGCCGCTCTATCACGCCGGCGCCCTCGACGTCAGCGCCACGGTGAAGGCCTATTTCGCCCTGAAGATGATCGGCGACGATCCGGACGCGCCACATATGGTCCGCGCCCGCGAGGCCCTTCATGCTCACGGCGGCGCGGCGGCCTGCAACGTCTTCACCCGCATACTATTAGCGCTGTTCGGTATCGTCTCCTGGCGCGCCGTGCCGGAGATGCCGATCGAGATCATGCTGCTGCCCAAGTGGTTCCCGATCCACCTGAACAAGATCTCCTACTGGGCGCGGACGGTGATCGTGCCGCTGCTGGTGCTGCGGCGGCTGAAGCCCCGGGCCAAGAACCCGCGTGGGATCGGGGTCGACGAGTTGTTCCTTGAGCCGCCGGCCAGCATCCGCAAACTCGCCCGCGGCGCGCACCAGAAGGAGCCGTGGGCCAGCGGCTTCTTCGCCCTCGACGCCGTGCTGCGCATGGTCGAACCGCATTTCCCGAAGGGCTCGCGCCGGCGGGCGATGGACAAGGCGGTGGCCTTCGTGGGCGAGCGGATCAACGGCGACGATGGCCTCGGCGGCATTTTCCCGGCCATCGTCAACAGCGTGATGATGTACGAGGCCCTCGGCTACCCGCCGGAGCACGAGCACCGCGCCCTCGCCCGAGCCGCCGTCGACAAGTTGCTGGTGGTGAGCGAGGACGAAGCCTACTGCCAGCCTTGCTTCTCGCCGGTTTGGGACACGGCCCTGGCCGCCCACGCCCTGCTGGAGGCCGCCGATCCGGCCGCCGAGGCCGCCGCCGTGCGCGGTCTGGAGTGGCTGAAGCCGCTGCAGGAGCTGGAGGTGGTCGGCGACTGGGCCGAGCAACGCCCCGACGTCCGCCCGGGCGGCTGGGCCTTCCAGTACGCCAACGCCCACTATCCCGACCTCGACGACACCGCCGTGGTGGTTATGGCCATGGACCGCGCCCGCCATCGGGCCGAGGTCGCCGGCGGCTATGACATGCCGATCGAGCGCGGAACCGAATGGGTGGTCGGACTACAGAGCAGGAACGGCGGCTGGGCCGCCTTCGACGCCGACAACACCTATCACTACCTCAACAACATCCCGTTCGCCGACCACGGGGCCCTGCTTGATCCGCCTACGGTGGATGTCGCGGCCCGCTGCGTGAGCATGCTGGCCCAACTTGGCGAGAATTCAGACAGTCCACGGATGAAAGCCGCCCTCGCCTATTTGGCGCGCGAGCAACTGGCTGACGGCAGCTGGTTCGGCCGCTGGGGGGTCAACTACGTCTACGGAACCTGGTCGGCGCTCTGCGCCCTCAACGTCGCCGGGCTCGGCGCCGACAACCCCATGGTCCGCCGCGCCGCCGACTGGCTGATCGCCATCCAGAACGCCGACGGCGGCTGGGGCGAGAACTGCGACAGCTACAAGCTGGACTACCATGGCCACGAGGCGGCCCCGTCCTGCGCCTCGCAGACCGCCTGGGCGCTGCTTGGGCTGATGGCCGCCGGCGAGACCGATCATCCGGCGGTGGTTCGTGGCGTCGCCTGGCTGCAGGCTCACCAGGCCGCCGACGGCGCCTGGCCGGAGGAAAGCTACACCGGCGGCGGTTTCCCGCGGGTGTTCTACCTGCGCTACCACGGCTATGCGAAGTTCTTCCCGCTATGGGCCTTGGCCCGCTACCGCAACCTGACGCGCGGCAACCAGCGGCGCGTGGCCTTCGGCATGTAATGACCGAAACCATCGATCGATCCGAGATCCTGGCGGTGGTCGGCATGACCCGCGAGGCCAAGATCCTCACCGGCGGTCCGGTGCTGATCGGCGGCGGCGACGCCACCGCGCTCAGCCACAAGCTGGAGGCGATTCTCAGCCACGGTTGCGCCGGGGTGATCAGCTTCGGACTCTGCGGCGCCCTCGATCCGGCTTTGAAGGTCGGCGACATCGTGGTCGGCTCGGCGGTGGCCGACACCCAGAACGCCTACGAGACCGACCAGGCCTGGGCCGAGCGGCTGTGCGCCACGGTTCCGGGAGCGGTGCTGGGCTCCTTCGCCAGCGCCGACGGCCCAGTGGCCAGCGTTGAGGGCAAGGCGGCGCTGCGGCTCGCCACCGGCGCGGCGGCGGTCGATCTGGAATCCTATCTCGTCGGGCGGCTGGCGCGCTGGTTCGGGATCAGGTTCGCGGTGCTGCGGGCGGTCTCCGACGCCGCCGGCCGCGCCCTGCCCCACGCGGCGCAGGTGGGCCTGGGCGCCGACGGTCGCCCGGCGATCGGCAAGGTGTTCGCTTCGCTGGGATCCAATCCCTGGCAGATTCCGGCGCTGATCCGCACCGCCCTTGAGGCCGAGGACGGCTTCCACGCCCTTGAGCGGGCCCGCAACCTGCTGGGGCCTGGGCTAGGCGGCGCTCCCGATCGCTAGTTGCGGGTCGGGATGGTCACCATCATCCGCTCGTAGCCCTTCACGAAGGTCGAGAAGGTGCGCTTGGGCTCTTCGAGCAGCTGGATGTCCGGGAAGCGCTTGAGAATCTCTTCCCAGATCACCCGCAGCTGCAGTTCGGCCAGGCGATTGCCGACGCAGCGGTGGATGCCGAAGCCGAAGCTCAGGTGCTGGCGCGCGCGCGGACGGTCGATGACGTAGTCGTTGGGGTTCTCGATCACCGTGTCGTCGCGGTTGCCGGAAATGTACCACATGACGACATTGTCGCCGGCCTTGATCTGCTTGCCGCCGAACTCGATGTCCTGGTTGGCGGTGCGGCGCATGTGGGCCAGCGGCGTCTGCCAGCGGATGGTCTCGGAGACCATCGACGGGATCAGCGACGGGTCGGCCCGCAGCTTGGCGTACTGGGCTGGGAAGTGGTTCAGCGCATAGACGCTGCCGGAGATGGTGTTCCGGGTGGTGTCGTTGCCGCCGATGGTCAGCAGGATGATATTCCCCAGATATTCGAACTGGTTCATCCCGCGGGTCTCGGGGCCGTGGGCCAGCATCGAGATCAGGTCGCCGCCGGGAGGCGCATTGATCCGCTCGTTCCACAGATTGAGGAAATAGCTGCCGTACTCGAACATCTCGGCGCGCTTTTGTTCCCAGGTGTCGACCAGGCCCTTGCCCGGGCGAGCCATCACTACGTCGGACCAGCGGGTCAGCTTGCGGCGATCGGCCTGCGGCATGTCGAACAGGGTGGCGAGGGTCATCGCGGTCAGTTCCATCGACACCTTGTCGACCCAGTCGAACGGCTCGCCGATCGGCAGGGAATCGAGGATGTCGGCGCAGCGCTCGCGGATCAGCGGCTCCATCACCGCCAGGCTGGCCGGCGAGACAGCCGGGCTGACGGTCTTGCGCTGCACGTCGTGCTTGGGCGGGTCCATGGCGATGAACATGCTGGGGCCGCCGCTGCCGTCGCCGAACGGGCCGCCGGGGCCCTGGCCGCCGCCCTCTGCCATCATCCGGTCGATGGCCGCCTGGCTGGGCGGCAGGGTGATGCCGCCGGCCGACGAGAACGCCTGGTGATTGGTGTCCACGGCCATGATGTCGTTGTAGCGGGTGATCGCCCAGTGCGCCTCCAGGTCGCCGGCGGGGGCGTAGTGCACCGGGTCCTCATGGCGCAGACGCTCGAAATAGGGCCACTGGGCGTCGGCCTCGAAGATTTCCGCGCTGGCCGGATTGAGCGTCTCGAGCGGCTGGGCGTAGGCCGCCTCCCGCGCCGCCGACGCCGCTTCCTTGATGTCGATCGAGCCGTCGCTCATGGGTGCGTCCTTCCGCGGAGGGTGTCGATCAGCGATCGGCCCGACCATGCTGACGCCCGCATGATCACGGGCGCGGGTAATCGGCGATAAGTTATCGTGCTGGCGCCGACAGTCAACGCCGCCGACGGTCGCGCTCGAATTCGTGTCCCCTGCGTCAGCCGACGCGCGCCACCTTGCGGGCCTTGGGGTTCTCCGCCTTGATCCGGGCGAGGTTCTCTTCGACGTGCTTGGAGAACACGAAAGCGGCCGGTCGCTGCTTGTCGAGCGGGATGTCCTGGGCCATCGGGCCGTCGGTGCGCACGCCGCGCAAAGTCACCCCGAGCGCCTTCAGCGGATGCTTGGTGATGTCGGCGACGGCGCTGGCCTCGAACCCGCAGTGGACCATGCAGTCGGCGCACTTCTCGTAGTTGCCGACGCCGTAGTCGTCCCACTTGGTGTTGTCCATCAGCTCGCGGAAGGTCTTCTCGTAGCCTTCGCCGAGCAGGTAGCAGGGCTTTTGCCAGCCGAACACATTGCGCGTCGGGTTGCCCCAGGGCGTGCAGTGGTAGGCCTGATTGCCGGCCAGGAAGTCGAGGAACATGGTCGACTGGGTGAAGGACCAGGTCTTGTTGCCCTTGGCCCCGTGCTTGAAGATGTCGCGGAACAGCTGCTTGGTGCGGGTGCGGTTCAGGAAGTGCTCCTGGTCCGGCGCGCGCTCATAGGCATAGCCGGGCGAGATGGTGACGCCGTCGATGCCGATGGCGGTCATCTCGTCCAGGAACCGCGCCACCCGCTCCGGGTCGGTCCCGTCAAACAGGGTGCAGTTGAGATTGCACTGGAAGCCCTTGGACTTGGCCAGTTTGATCGCTTTCACGGCGATGTCGTAGACGCCGTCCTGGCAGACCGAGTGGTCGTGCATCATCTGGTCGCCATCGAGGTGGATCGACCAGGTGAAGAACGGGTCGGGCTTGTACTGATCGATCTTCTTGGTCAGCAGCAGGGCGTTGGTGCAGAGGATGACGAACTTCTTGCGAGCGAGGTAGCCCTCGACGATCTTCGGCATGTCCCGGTGCAGCAGCGGCTCGCCGCCGGCGATGGAGACCACCGGCGCGCCGCACTCGTCAATCGCTTCCATGCACTGGGCGACCGACAGGCGCTGATTGAGGATCTCGTCCGGATAATCGATCTTGCCGCAGCCGGCGCAGGCCAGGTTGCAGCGGAACAGGGGCTCAAGCATCAGCACCAGCGGGTAGCGTTTCGTCCCCGACAGCTGCTGTTTCATGATGTAGGCGCCGACCCGCGCCGTGACCGCCAGCGGTATGCCCAAGAATCAGCTCCTTCAGCGCGCCCAACGCGACTCTGGGCCAATGGGCCGACTTAGGCGACGGTGGCGCGACGATCAAGGGGCGTAGACGTCGCGGCGGCCGCTTCCGCGCCGCCGGTCTGTTTCGATGGCAGAGGCGCCACAGGCGCTTGGCCGCGACGCCGCTTTGCGGCTAGAACCGCCGGGGCGTGACCCGCGCCGGATGGAATCAGCGAGGATCGGCGGTTGAGTTCGTCGGAACAGGCGCGCGGGGGCCGCGTCAGACGCTGGGTGCTCGTCGTCGGGGCGGTCGGCCTCGCGCTCTCCACGGCCTGGATCATCGGCGTCGGGTTCGACAAGACCCTGGCGGCCTTCGTCAAGATCGGCTGGGTCGGCTTCCTGGCCATGTGCGCCACCTATCTGGTCCCGATCGGCACGCTGGCGACGGGTTGGCTAGTGCTGGACCCCAAGGCCACGCTGCGCAAATGGCCGGCCTTCTATTTCGCCCGCCTGGTGCGCGACACCTCCGGTGAGCTGCTGCCGTTCTCATCCCTGGGCGGGTTCGTGTTCGGCGCCCGGGCGGCCATGCTGGGCGGGGTTGAGCCGGCGACGGCGATCTCCACCACCGTGGTCGACGTCACCGCCGAATTCATCAGCCAGCTCGGCTACGCGGCCCTCGGGCTGGCGCTGCTCGCCTACCGCCCGCAGTCGTCGGCGGAGAGCCAGCAGATCCTCTCGACTTCGCTGTTCGGCCTGGCCGCGGCGGTGGTCGCGGCGATCGTCTTCGTGCTCGTCCAGCGCCGGGCCTCGGCCTACATCGAGCGCGCCGTCGGCCGATGGGCGCCCAGCGCGCTGGCGCAGACCAGCGCGGTCACCGCGTCCCTGCACGCGCTCTATCAGCGGCCGGGACCGCTGACCTTGAGCACCATCCTGCACTTCATTTCCTGGGTCGTCGCCGCGCTCGGGGTCTGGGCTGGACTGTGGGTGGCCGGCGAGCACCAGAGCGTGCGCACCATCCTGGGGCTGGAGAGCCTGATCTACGCCGTGCGCAGCATCGGCTTCGCCGCGCCGATGGGCCTCGGCGTCATCGAGACCGGCTATGTGCTGGTGGGCGGCCTGTTCGGCCTGCCGGCGGACTTCTGCCTGGCTCTGTCGCTGATCAAGCGGGCCCGCGACATCGCCGTCGGGCTGCCGGCGCTGGCGCTCTGGCAGGTGCTGGAGGGTCGTCGCCTGTTGAGCATCCCCAAGGCCGACGCCCCGCTGACCGCGGCCGAACTGGCCGCGCAGAAGCGCAACGACGCCGACTGATCGCACTCAGCGCATGAAACGGTAGCCGACGCTGGGTTCGGTGAGGATGCGTTTGGGCGAGGACGGCTCGGCCTCGATCTTCTGGCGCAGCTGGCCGACCAGCACCCGCAAATATGGCAGATCGTCGGCGTGCGCCGGGCCCCAGATGCCGGTGAGCAGTTGTTTGTGGCTCAGCACTCGGCCGTCGCCCTCCACCAGCCGGGCCAGAAGCTCGTACTCCTTCGGCGATAGCCTCAGTGGCTCGCCGCCCAGGCTGACCATGCGCTTGACCAGGTCGATCTCCAAGTCGCCGGACTTGACCACCGCATCGACGCCGACGCGCTCGATCTTGTGGCGCAGCGCCACTCTGAGCCGGGCGAGGAATTCGCCGACCCCGAAGGGCTTTTGGATGTAGTCGTCGGCGCCCAGGTCCAGGGAGGCGATCTTCTCGGTTTCCCGCTCCCGCGCGGACAGCACCAGCACGGGGCCGGCGTAGAAGGCCCGGGCGGCGCGCAGCAGATCCTTGCCGTCCATGTCCGGCAGGCCGAGGTCGAGCACGACCGCGTCGGGCGCCGCGGTGGCGATCAGCTTCAGCCCCTCGGTTCCGGTGTCTGCCCGCAACGGCTCGAAGCCGGCGGCGGTCAGCGCCGGCCGCAGAAACCGGTGCATCTGCGGCTCGTCGTCGATCACCAGGATGCGGGGTTGGTAGGCGCTCATAGCAGCCAGTGCGGGGTTTCTTTTTCCTTCTGCAGGCTGATCAGGATGCGCGTGCCGCGTCCATCGTGAATCGGGCTGGCGGCGGCGATCCGCCCGCCCATGGCCTCGACGAAGCCCTTGGCGATGGCCAGGCCCAGACCCGTGCCGGTGCCCCGGTCGCTGGCCTGGTCGAGCCGCTGAAACTTCTCGAACACCTGCTGCAGCTGGTCGGTGGGGATGCCGCGGCCCTCATCCTCGATGCTGATCACCACATTGCGCTGATCTTCATAGACCGCCGCCTCGATCTGCGATCCATCAGGGCTGTAGGCGATGGCGTTCTCCAGGATGTTGACCAGCGCCTGTTCCAGCAGCGCCGGGTCGGCGGGGACCGTGCTGATGGTGGTCGGATAGTCGCGGCTAAGTTTGCGCTTGCCGAGCCGGCGGGTGACCCGCTCGGCGGCGGCGGAGACCACGTCGCGCAGGTCGGTGGCCTCGGTGCGTGGGGCCACACCGCCGCCCTCCAGCCGGGTCATGTCGAGCAGGTCGCCGACATAGCGGTTCAGCCGCTCGGCCTCGTCGCGGATGCTGTCCAGCAGGTCCGCCTGGGTCGCCTCGTCCAGCGAGCTCCGGTACTCGATCAGGGTGGTGGTCGAACCCAGGACGCCGGCCAGCGGCGTGCGCAGGTCATGGCTGATCGAGTTGAGCAGCGCCGCGCGCAGGCGCTCGGAGCGGCGCAGGGCGTCGGCTTCGGAGGCCTCGGCGGCCAGTTCCGCCCGCTCAAGGGCGATG
>Ga0302279_10003488_pt1 | contig 19539 bp, 16 predicted proteins | sample III_Bog_N3_3_FD_194541 | JGI IMG/M metagenome (GOLD analysis project Ga0302279, IMG submission 194541) | Peat permafrost microbial communities from Stordalen Mire near Abisko, Sweden - III_Bog_N3_3 | ecosystem: Environmental > Terrestrial > Soil > Wetlands > Peat | place: Sweden: Abisko...
GGTAGAAGGCGACGAGGACCGGCCGCCCTGGCACTGGTCGGCGATCGGCGCGCTGGGGGTGTTCGTGTTCTGGCTGCCCCTCATCCTCGCCCTCAACGGCGCGCTCCCCGGGCCCGGCGCGGTCTGGATCGCCCTCAACGCCGCAGCCTTCGCGCTGGCGTGCTTCGTCTCGGGCTTCCTGGTGGGTCGCTACGGCGGCAAGGCCGGGCGCCGCGAGGCCATGGTGGGCGGGGCGGCCGCGGCGGCGACCGCGTGGCTGGTCGCCGCGACGCAGGGGGTGCAGGGGATCCTCACCTGGGCGCTGCTCCTCGCCGTGCTGGTCGCGCTCGGCGGTGGCGCGGCGCGCGCCGGCGGCGCCCTCGGGCTCGCCGGCCGCAAGGCTTAGCCTCACCGCGACGCGCGAGGCACCAGGATCGCCACGGCCGAGCCGGCGAGGATGATGGCCGCGCCGACCAGCTCCTGGCCGGAGGGCACGGCGCCCATCAGCGCCACGGCGATGGCGATCCCGCCCAGCGTCTCGCCCGGCGACACCAGCGCCACGATCGCCGGGGGGAGCGTGCGCGACGCCGTCTGCACTGCGGTGTGCCCGAGCACCGTCGGGATCAGCCCGAGCGCCACGATCGCCACCACCCCGCGCGGCCCGAGCGGCCACGCGGGCGCCGCGAACGCCGTCGGCACCGCCGCGAGCATGACCGCCAGCACCAGCGACGCGCTGGTGTAGACGAGGGCCGCGTAGCTCCGCGCCGGCAGCGCGTCCTTGAGCGCCCGCGCCACCGTCAGGTACAGACCGAAGAGCACCACCGCCGCGATCACCCCCAGATCGCCGACGAGCCGGTGCTCGCCCTGCCCCGCGCCCTGGGCCACGATCACCGCCCCCGCGGTGGCCACCGCCACGCCGATCTGCTCCGGCCGGCTCGGCGCGATGCCGAGCAGCGCCCACGCGCACACGACGACGCCGAGCGGCTCGAGCGACACCAGCGAGACCGCCGCCGGGAGCGAGGTGTGCTCGAGCCCCCAGAGGAAGCACGCGAAGTGCACCGCGAGCAGCGCCCCCGCGAGGAACACGGTGGCCCGCTGGCGAGCCGAGAGGGCGCGCACGGCCGCGACGACGGCGCCGCGATCGAGCGCGAGCAGGACCACGGTCGCGACGGCGAGGCGACCGAAGGCGACCACCAGCGGGTCGGTCGGGCGCGCCCAGCGCGCGAGCGGGCTGGCCACCGAGAACGCCGCGCTCGCGAAGATCACGAAGGCGGCGGCCTCGCTCCTCGGCCGGGGCTCCGAGCGTGACCCGCTCACGCCCTCAGCTCATCTCGCCCACGCGCGCGACGCCGAAGGCCGCGCGGGCGGCGTCCGTGCGAGCGCCGGGCGAGTCCGCGGCCGAGCGGGGCGTGCGGCCGATGGTGATCATCAGCTTGGTGAGCGCCGCCTCGGGCGTCATGTCGCCCGCGCCGATGGCGCCCGCGCCGCGCGCCGAGGCCCCGCCCTCGTACCGGGCGAGATCGACGGCGCCGCGCGCGGTCTGGCTGACGATCACCACGGGCACGTCGCGCTCGCCGGCGTCTTCGATCACGGGGATGAGCGAGTTCTCCAGGTGCGGCACGTTGCCGGCGCCGAAGGCCTCGATCACCATCCCCCGCACCCCGGCCGCCAGCGCGCCGTGCAGCAGCGCCGGCGAGAGCCCGGGGAAGGTCCGCACCGCGATCACCCGCGGCTCCAGGCGCGGGTCGAACGGCTCCGGCGGACGCGGCGGGAGGACGTGCGGCGCGATGTGCACGCTGAGGCCCAGCTCCGCCAGGGGCGGGCAGGCCGGCGAGCCGAACGCGCTCATCCCCCAGGCGTCGATCTTGGCGGCGCGGCACCCCCGCAGGAAGCGCGAGTCGAAGGCGATGCCCACCTCGGGGATGCCCAGCGTGGCGAGGTGGCACGCGTCCACGAGGTTGGCGCGCGCGTCGGTGCGCACGTCCACCAGCGGCTTCTGCGAGCCCGTCAGCGCCACCGTGCGGTCGAGCCCGGGCAGGAGGAACGCCAGCGCGCTCGCCGTGTACGCCATGGTGTCGGTGCCGTGGACGATGACGAAGCCGTCGTAGCGGGGCAGCGCCTCGTGCACGGTCTGGGCGATCTCGACCCAGTGGTGCGGCTGCATGTTGCTGGAGTCGAGGTTGAAGAGGATGCGCGTCTCGATGTCGGCGATCTTGCCGAGGATGGGCAGCTCGGCCAGCAGATCGCTCTTGTAGACGTCCGGCGCCAGGGGCTCCGAAGGAGCCCGGGGGTTGGGGCCGCTCGCGGCCCCATCGAGAGCGGGCGACGCGCCGGGGCTGCGCATCATCAGGGTGCCGCCGGTGTGGATGAGCAGGAGTCGCACGGCGCGGCGACGATAGTCGCAAGCCCGCCGGCTGCCAACCGGCCCTCTCAGAGCCCTCTCAGAGCTTGTTTAACAGCCGTCGCGAGCGGCCCGAGGCCAGGAAGGCCGAGGGAGCCGTACTCCTGTACGGTGACCGAGGCCGACCGACGCATCGGGTCGCGAGTAGGCTGATAAACAAGCTCTCAGCCCCCATCCGGGGCGTCGGGGCGCACGCACGCGGGCGGCGGCGCCGGCGTCTGCCCCGGCGCCGTCACGCACGAGGAGAGGTTGAAGAGCACGAACTCGAGCGCCGCCTCCTGCGGGGAGAGATCGACGTCGGCGCACTCTTCGGGCACCGGCAGGCTCGGCTGGTCGCCGGAGGCCGCGCCCACGTGGAGGTCCGTGTAGACCACCTGCCCGCACTGGTCGGCGGGCGCCGCGCCGAGCGGGGTGTTGAAGGTGAAGTACTGGGTGGCGCCGGGGGCCGGCGCGCTCGGGTCGGCGACGAGCCACGCCTGCGACGCGGTGTTCATCGGGCCGACGTCCGCGTTGTGCCGCGCGGCGACGATGGGCAGCTCGCCCCCGACGAGGGCGCCGTTGCTCGCGAGCCAGTGCGCCAGCGCCACCCCCTGAGGGAAGGGCTGCCCGCCGGGCACGGTCGTCACGATCTGCGCGTCGATGTCGCCGATGCTGTTGCCGTGCGGCGTCCAGGTCGCCAGGTTGGCCTGCCCGAAGGGTCCGCTGTCGAACCAGGCGTAGTGAAAGTGCGAGGCGAAGACGCGGCCCCCCGCGGCGGCGTAGTCGAAGAGCGCCTGCTGGTTCATGTTCGCCGTCTCGGCACCCTCGCACGAGAGGAAGACCATGTCGAAGCGGCGCAGATCCGCGGCCGAGTCCCACAGCGCCTGGCTGCTCGAGGGCCCCCCCGGCGCGGTGTTGGGCGCCGTGTGGGCCCCGCCCGGTCCGCCCGGACCGCCGTGGCCGCCGCTGCCCTGGAAGACGTGGATGCGCCCCGCCCCGTCGGCCCCGCCCCCGTACTCGGCCGCGTCGATCCCGACGCGGAGGAACATGCACTCGAGCGTGTCCGCGCCGCCGGTCGAGACGGCGATGCTGGGGAGGTCGCCCTCGGTGTGGTTGCGCGGCAGGGTGAGCGAGTGGTCCGGCTGCGGGTTGTCCTGGCAGGCGACGACGCTGGGCAGGACGAGCTGCCGCCGCCACTTGCCGACCTGGAGCACCAGCGGGACGTTCGCGCCGGCCGGGACGCCGCTGAGCGTGAAGCGGCCGTCGGCATCGGTGAGCGTCGTGGCGAGGGGGTTGCCGGTGTAGACGCCGCCGCACGCGTCGCAGCTCGCGCCGGGCGCGATCGGATCGGGCGTCGAGCTCGGCGCGTACACGACGACGTTGTAGAGCGGCCGCTTGCCCGCAGGGTCGTACACGGTGCCGCTGACCGTGGTGGTGCCCGCCTCGCACGCGGACAGCGTGGTGCCCGGCGGCATGGTGGTGATCACGCACGGGGGAGTCGGCGGGATCGGCGGGGTCGGCGGGATCGGCGGGACCTCGAGCCCGGTGCGGGCGCCGCACGCAGGCGCCGCGAGCGCCCCGCCGCCGAGGACAGCGAGGAGCACGAGCCCGCGGGCGGAGGCGATGCGCATGCGTCGATTCATTGCTCGATCGCCGCCCCTGTCAACGAAGGGACGGGCTCCGCCGCCAGATGGGGGCGTTGCGCCCGGACGACCGCGGCGATGTTTCGCGGGCGCGCTCCGTGGACGCCCGCGCGGCGGCCGCTTATGCCCCTGGGACCATGAAGGCAGCCGTCCTCGAAGCCGTCAAGACCATCGTCGTCCGCACCGACGTCCCCGAGCCCACCATCGGCCCTCGCGACGTGCTGGTGCGCGCCCGGGCGTGCGGCATCTGCGGCACCGACGTGCACATCTGGGAGGGCGACTTCTTCCCCACCTTCCCGCTCGTCCCCGGCCACGAGCTCGCCGGCGAGGTGGCCCAGGTCGGCGCCGAGGTCACCGACCTCGCCGTCGGCGATCGGGTCATGGTCGACCCCACGGTGACCTGCGAGGAGTGCCACTTCTGCATGATCAACCGGCAGAACCACTGCCTGCGCTGGAACGCGGTGGGGGTCACCCGCGACGGCGGCTTCGGCGAGTACGTCCGCGTCCCCGCCAAGAACTGCTACCGCTTCGCCAACGTCTCCTTCTCCGCCGCGGCCTTCTGCGAGCCGCTGGCCTGCGTGGTCTTCGGCCAGGACCGCGCCCGCATCGCCCTCGGGTCCCAGGTGCTGGTCCTCGGCGCCGGGCCCATCGGGCAGCTCCACCTCCAGGCCAGCCTCGCCAACGGCGCCGCCTCGGTGACCGTGGTCGACAAGGTCGAGTCCAAGCTGGACCTCGCCCGCGAGCTCGGCGCCACCGCCACCGTCCGCGCCGACGAAGGCCAGGAGCGGGGGCTCCGCGCCATCGACCGCCATGGCTTCGACGTGGTCATCGACGCCACCGGCGTCGCGGGGGTGATGGCGCAGTCGATCCAGTACGTGAAGAGCGGCGGCACCTACCTGGTCTTCGGCGTCTGCGGCCCCCAGGACAGGATCGAGGTCTCGCCCTTCGAGATCTACCGCCGCGACCTCACCATCGTGGGCAGCTTCGCCATCCGCCGCAGCTACGACCGCGCCTTCCAGCTGATGGAGCACGGTCGGGTCAAGGTGGACCGCCTCCTCCACGAGTCCCTGCCCATCGAGGAGCTGGGGCGCGGGCTGGCCATGATGAAGCAGGGCACCGCCGGGATGAAGCTGCAGGTGGCGTGGTGAGGGCGATGGGCCTGCTCGTCGGGGTCGACGTCGGCACCAGCGGCCTCAAGGCCGTCGCCGTCGACGGGGAGACCGGCCGCACCGTGGCGTCGGCCACGCACGAGTACCCGCTCTCCACGCCCCACCCCGGCTGGGCCGAGCAGGATCCGGTGGACCACGAGCGCGCGCTCGGCCTCGCCCTGCGCGAGCTCACCGCGGCGCTCGGCCCGCGGGCCGGCGCGATCCGATCCATCGGCCTCACCGGGCAGATGCACTCTGCGGTGCTCCTCGACGTGGCCAAGCAGCCGGTGCGCCCGGCCATGCTCTGGTGCGACACGCGCAGCACCACCGAGTGCGAGGTCATCCGGGCGACCCTCGGCGACGCCGGCCTCCGCCGCGCCGTCGGCAACCGCGCGCTCCCGGGGTTCACCCTGCCCAAGCTCCTCTGGCTGCGCGCGCACGAGCCCGAGGCCTACGCCCTCGTCGACAAGGTGCTCATGCCCAAGGACTGGGCCGGGTGGCTGCTCACCGGCGAGATCGGCGCCGACGTCAGCGACGCCAGCGGCACCCTCGCCTTCGACCCCGGCGCGCGCCGCTGGAGCGACGAGGTGCTCGACGCGCTCGACGTGCCGGCCTCCCTGTGGCCGGAGGTGGGCGACTCGCCGTCGATCCTCGGCCACCTCTCGGCCTCGATGGCGAGCCTGACCGGCCTGCCCGCGGGCATCCCCGTGGCGCGCGGCGCGGCCGACAACGCTGCCGGCGCCGTCGGCCTCGGCGTGGTGCGACCGGGGCGCGCCATGGCCTCGCTGGGCACCAGCGGCGTGGTGCTGGCGCACGCGGCCACCTACCAGGTCGAGCCGGCGATGCGCCTCCACACCTTCTGCCACGCGGTGCCGGGCGCGTACTACGCAATGGGGGTGATGCTCGCCGCGGGCGGCGCGCTGCGCTGGTACCGCGACGTCCTCTGCGACGGCGAGAAGCTCGGCGCCGAGATCCGCGGCGCCGACCCCTACGAGATCATCCTCGACACCGCCAGCACCGCGCGCACGGGCGCGGGCGGCCTGATCTTCCTCCCCTACCTGATGGGCGAGCGCACCCCCTACGACGACGCCCTGGCGCGCGGCGCGCTCGTCGGCCTGACGGCGCGCACCACCAAGGCGGAGATCTCGCGGGCGGTGCTCGAGGGCATCACCTTCGGCCTCTGCGACTCGCTCGATCTGCTCCGCAAGACCGCGAGCTTCGAGGAGATCCGCCTCACCGGCGGCGGCGCCCGGAGCCGCTTCTGGCGGCAGATGATGGCCGACGTCTTCGACACGCCGGTGGCGGTGACCACGTCGACCGAGGGCCCCGCGTTCGGCGCGGCCCTCCTCGGCGGCGTCGCGGCGGGCGCGTTCGCCTCCGTCGAGGAGGCCGCCGAGGCGCTCGTGCACGTCACCGCGCGCGTCGCGCCCGACCCGGTCAACGCCGATCGCTACCGGGAGATCCACGCGGCCTACCGCGGGCTCTACCAGGACCTCCGCGATCGCTTCCGCGACCTCGGCCGGCTCGACTGACAGCGCCGCCGCGCCCGCCGTCGAGTTGGCCGCCCGGTGGGCACGTGACACAATCCTCCCATGCGGAGCTTGTGGCGCGGGCTGGGCGTGATCGCCGTGGTGCTGCTCTTCGCGACGGCCGCGGGCGCCGCGCTGCCCCATTTCGCCTTCGCGCTCCTCGCGCCGCACACCGCCCGGCGCTCCGCCGCCGCGCTCGACAAGCCGCTCGAGCGCGCCATCGACGGCAGCCTCGACCGGGCCACCCCCGACTCGGTCGAGAGCGCCATGGACGTGGCCCTCTCCGCCAGCGACCGCCTCCTTCACTTCGGCCTCCAGCACACGACCAGCCTCTCGTTCGCCGCCGCCGAGCGCGAGGGCAACTGCATCGAGTACGCCCACCTCTTCGCGCGCATCTTCGACAAGGCCGCCGCCCACGCCAAGCTCGACGCCCGCGCCTACGTCGTGCACAGCGCCAAGGCCGAGGTGTTCGGCCACAAGGTGCCCATGCCCGGCTGGTCGGATCACGACTGGGTGCTCATCCAGGAGGGGACCGGCGACGACGCGCGGCGCTGGTACGTGGATCCGACGCTGCACGACGCGGGGCTGGGGTGGGACATCTCGGCGAACGTGCGGGGAGCGGTGAAGGTGCCGTAGGTCGGCGGGTTCGAGCCAGCCGGGGTCTCCCGCCGTCAGGCAAGCCTTCCCGCCGCTGGGCAAGCCCTCCCGTCGCCGGGAAACGTGGTCCCACCTGGAGGCGTTCCTTCCCGCCGGCAGGCGCTCCTTCCCGCCGTTGGGCAAGCCCTCCTGCGGGAAGGCTAGCCTTCCCGTCCGAGGGGGCTCTTCTTCCCGGCGGCAGGCGCTCCTTCGCAGCGGCAGGCGCTCCTTCCCGCCGACAGGCGCTCCTTCGCGGCGGCAGGCGCTCCTTCCCGCCGACAGGCGCTCCTTCGCGGCGGCAGGCGCTCCTTCGCGGCGGCAGGTGTGCCGTCCCGCTGGCAGGCGCTCCTTCATGGCGGCAAGCGCTCCTTCGCGGCGGCAGGCGTTTCTTCGGGCGGCCCGGCGCTCCTTCGTGGCGGCAGGCGCCTCTTCGCCGTGGCAGGCGCTCCTTCGGGCGGGCAGGTGCTCCTTCGCAGCGGCAGGCGCTCCTTCGCAGCGGCAGGCGCGCCGTCCCGCCGGCAGGCTTGCCCTCCCGCTGGCGGTCGGCTGGCTCGGTGAGCTAACCGCCGCTCACGGCTTCTTCGCCGCCGCCGCCGGCTCGCCCGGGCTGAACGTGATCGGGTACACCACCGACACCTTGCCCCCCTCCGGCTGCGGAAAGCTCAGCCCGCCGAAGGCCCGCGTCACGCAGGCGGTGACCTTGGCGTCCGGCATCGCCGTGCCGGCGCCCGCGGCGACCGAGGTGACGGCCCCGCTCTCGTCGATCACGAACGTGACGCTGACCGTCCCCGCGAGCGTGGGCTTGGCCTCGAGGCCCTTCTCGTAGCAGAGGCGGAAGCGCCCGAAGTTCTGCCGCACGATGCGCTGGATGACCTCGGGCGGGAGCCGGCCGTTCACGGTCGTCGCGCCCATGCGCACCTTGGCGCCCTTGTGGGACGCGCCGTGACCCAGCGTGCCGATGCTGCCCAGGCCGACCCCGGAGCCGCTGCCGCTGCCGACGCCGGAGAGGCCGAGCCCGCCAGCGCCGAACGATTCGCCGACGCTGTCACCCCACATGTTGCCCTTGGCGCTGGTCGGATCGTCGTCGCGCCCCCACGGCGCCGTCGGCGCGTTGGGATCGCCGCTCCCGCCGCTGCTGAGCAGGCCGATCATGCCGTACTCCTCGGCCTCCTTCGGCTTGGCCTCGGGCGGGGGCGGCGCGGCCTTGGGCGCGGCGGTGGCGGGAGGCGGGGTGAGATCCACGACCACCGGCGGCGCGAGGGGAGCCTGCGGCGCGAGGGGCGCGGCCTCGGCGCCGGCGCACGCGAGCGGCGCGAGCGCGAGTGTCAGCACGAGGAGGGACTTCATCCCCCGACGGTGCTCCCGCGCTCGGGGTCGCGTCAAGAGGACGCCGCGCTCAGCGACCGCGCTTGATCCGCTCCTGCTTCTTCATCCCCTTCTTCACCAGCGCCGGGCCGAGGAGCTGCACCGCGGCGGGGGCGGAGTTGGCGAGCCGGGCCAGCAGCGCGCGGGTCCGCGGGATGGCCACCTCGAGCGGGCGGTGCGGGAGCACGGTGTCGACGATGAGCCGCTCGATGTCCTCGACCGTGAGGGGCCGCGCGCCGGAGAAGGTCATCGCCGCCTCGTCGTAGGCCACCTGCTTGTCGAGCATGGGCGTCTCGACCGCGTCGGGCATCACCAGGGTCACGGCGACGCCGTGGGCGCGCAGCTCGGCGGCGGCGGCGAGGGTGAAGCCACGCACGGCGAACTTGGAGGCGCTGTAGAGCGAGAGCCCGGGGACCGGCGCCAGCGAGGCGAGCGAGCCGACGTTGACGATGTGGCCGGACCGCGCCGGGATCATCCGGCGGGCGGCGGCGCGGGTGCCGAGGACCACGCCCTTGGCGTTGACGTCGAAGTGGAGGTCCACGTCGCGCAGGGTGACCTCGGCGACGTAGCCGGGGTGCAGGTAGCCGGCGATGTTCATCACCACGTCGAGCGGCCCGTGGACCCGGGTGGCGGCGTCGAGCGCGGCCTCCCAGTCGTCCTCGCGGCGCACGTCGAGGCGCTGGGTGAGGACCCGCCGGCGATCCCAGCGGCCCGCCTCGGCCGCGGCGGTGAGCGCGACGAGGTCGAGGTCGGTGGCGACGAGGCGGTGGCCGAGCGCCGAGAGCGCGCCGGTGAGGTGCCGGCCGATGCCGCTGGCGCAGCCGGTGAGGACCATGACCCGGGAGGACATGGCCCTCCCATCTCACGGCGCCAGGGCGCAGACCACCCCCGCGGGCCCCTGCGCGCACGCGTCGGCGCGCCCGTCGCCGTCGACGTCGACGAGCTGGAGGCTCGGGCCGTACGGTGCCCACCCGGCGGCGTCGCTCATCTCGGCGAGCCAGACCGTGGGCGCGAGGAACGAGGGGCCGTTGGAGAGCGCGCAGAGCAGACCGTCGGCGCTCCGCCCGCAGACGTCGGCGCGACCGTCGCCGTTGAGGTCGGCGACGCGGATCGTGGCCGCGTCCACCGCGGCGCCGAGGGCGGCGACGGCGGCGGGCGGCGGAACCGCGCGCGCGGCGTCCGGCAGGGCGGCGTGCGCCGCGAGCGAGGAGAAGCGGAGGACCGGCGCCGCGAAGACGAAGCCTCGCGCCGCGAGCGCCGGGATCAGCGCCCGGGCCACCTGGAGCGCGTAGTCCGAGCCGACGTGGCCGACCCGATCGTGGAGGAGCACGATGCCGTGGCCCGCGGCCTCGGCGGCGGCGAGGTAGCGCTGCGCGACGACCGACGGCTTGACGCGGGAGGCGCCCCCGGGGGCGGCGCGCTCGCACTCGAGGGCGGGGCGCTCGGAGCGGCAGTAGAGCGACCCCTCCCAGTCCTTGCCGTCGACGTCCCAGCGCACCGGCCCGACCAGCCGCGCGAGCCGGGGATCGCCGTCGACGACCGCGGAGGCCGAGGCGCTCCAGGCGCCGCCCGGCGCGCGAAAGAGGCGGAGACCTCCCCTGGAGAACGGCTCGATCGCCTCCTGGTTGCCGCGGAGCTGGTGGTCCACCTCCGCGGCGGGGGCGGCGCCGAGGAGCACGTGATTGAGCGTGTGGTTGGCGACGTGATGGCCGAGCGCCACCAGCGCGCCGAGCACCGGGATCGCCTGGTGGCCGGTCGCGAAGACGTGCGCGCCCTGTCCCGGCTCCTCGGAGACGCCGGCGATCCACGCGCCCACCACGAAGAACGTCGCGGGGACGTGCTGCTCGTGGAGATACTGCGCGAGCGCGAGCGTGCCGGTGTCGGGTCCGTCGTCCCAGGTCAGGGCGAGGACCCGGTCGGGAAACGAGCGCCCGTCGAGCGAGGGGCGAGCCGCGCGCGGCGCGGGTGGAGGGTCGGCCTCGACGGCGCCCGCGTCGCGAGGGCTCTCGCCCCGAGGCGCTGGCGACGGCGACGAGGGGCAGCCGCACACGCCGGCGGCCAGCAGGAGCCGCAGGAGGGCCAGTGCCCGCGCCCCGCTCATGCGCGCGCCGTCACCGCGCGGAGGATCTGCCGCTGCGCCACCGCGAACACCACCAGCACCGGCACGCTGAGCATGACGTTGCCGGCCATCACGATGTGCCAGCGCACGCCGGTGCCCTGCTCGCGGAGGAGCGCGACGGCGAGCGGCAGGGTGCGCACGCTGTCGTCGGTGGTCATCACCAGCGGCCAGAAGTAGTCGCTGTAGTGGAAGACGAAGCTGAAGAGGAACAGCGAGGCCAGCGTGGGCCGGATCATCGGCGCCAGCAGCCCGTAGATGATGGTGAGCTCCCCGGCGCCGTCCATGCGGGCGGCCTCGATGATCTCGTCGGGCACCGAGAGCAGCGCCTGCCGCACCAGGAAGGTGCCCAGCGCGCTGGCGCCGAAGGGGAGCACCAGCGCGCCGAAGGTGTTCACCAGGCCCGCGGCCCCGAGCATGGTGAACACCGGCACGAAGGTGACCTGCGCCGGGATGAGCAGGCACGCCAGCACCAGCGCGAAGGCGGCGCGCTTGCCCACGAAGTGGAGCTTGGCGAGCGCGTAGCCGGCCGGGAGCGCCAGCGCCATCTGGAGGAAGGCGATGGTGAGCGCCATCGCCAGGGTGTTGAGGAAGTAGCGGCCCACCGGCACCGACTCGAGCACCTCGCGGTAAGCGCCGAGCTGGAACGACGAGGGGAGCGGGTACGCCGGCGCGGCGATGATCTCGGGGAGGGTGCGCAGCGAGGTCAGCGTCATCCACGCGTAGGGGCCGAGCCAGAGCAGCGCCACCACCACCAGCACCAAGGTGGAGAGGGCGGCGCGGCCGCGGTGACCCCGCTCGATCACGCAGTCCCCTTTCGGGCGCCTGAGGCGCGCCGGAACGCCCAGAGCTGGAGGCCGGTCAGGCCGAGGAGCAGCGCGAAGAAGACCACGATGAGCGCGCTGGCGCGGCCCACCCGGAGGTTGACGAAGACGTCCTCGTAGATGGCATAGACGAAGATGGTGGTCGCCTTGACCGGGCCGCCCTGGGTCATCACTCGCACCACGTCGAAGGCCTGGAAGGAGAGGATCAGGCTGGTGGTGCCGACGAAGGCGGCGCTGGGGCGGAGCGTGGGCCAGGTGACGTGGAAGAAGCGCTGCCAGGGGCCGGCGCCGTCGAGCGCCGCCGCCTCGTGCAGCGAGCGAGGGACGTCCTGGAGGCCGGCGAGGAAGATGACCATGGAGTAGCCGGTGATCTTCCAGACGCTGACCAGGGCGAGCGTGGTGAGGGCGACGTCGGGGTCGCCGAGCCAGCTCCGGGTGGGCAGGTGGAGCTTGCGGAGGACCACCGTGAGCAGCCCGGCGTCGGCGTCGAGGATCCACATCCAGAGCAGCGCTACCGCCACCCACGAGACCACGTACGCGCTGAAGACGGAGGCGCGCACGAACGCATAGAGGCGGCCCGGCCGGTCGAGGGCCACGGCCAGCGCGAGGCCGAGCGTGACCGAGAGCGAGACGACCACGGCGCTGTAGCTGAGCGTGCGACCGACGGTGCCGGCCAGCTCGCCGCTGGAGATCAGCGAGCGGTAGTTGCGCAGGCCGACGTAGGTGGGCGGGGTGAGGAGATCCCAGGCGTAGAAGCTGTGGTGGAGCGCGAGGGCGAGCGGGTAGAGGAAGAAGAGGCCGAAGACCAGCGCCGTGGGGGCGAGCATCAGGTACGGGTGGAGCGGCGAGCGCGGCCTCATGGCTCCACCGCGACGCGACGCGCCTCGTCGAGCACCGCGCGGGCGGCCTTGCCGGTGAGCACGGCCTCCTCGAGGCGGGGCTGCACGGCCTCGCGCTCGATGCGGAAGAGATCCGGCGACCACGGCCAGGGCTCGGCGCAGGCGAGCTGGTCGAGCGCGATGCGGTCGCTGGGGTGATCCCGGTAGTAGCCGCTCGCCTCCAGCTCGGCGATCCCCGCGCGGGAGACCGGAATGTAGCCGGTGCGGGTGGCCCAGGCGTTGGCCTGCGCGGGGGCCATCATCCAGCGGAGGAAGGCGAACGCCGCCTCTTGCTCGAGGCGCGGGCGGCCCCTGGGCATCACGAACAGGGTGCCGCCGGTGGGCACCGAGGCGCGCACGCCGCGCGGGAGCCTGGCGGCGCCGACCGGGAACGGCGCGTTGTCCTCCAGGTAGCGAAGGAACGCCGTGGAGGTCCAGATCATCGCCGCGCGGCCGGAGAGGAAATCGGTGTTGGCGACCTGCCAGGCGTTGTAGTCGCGGCCGGGGGGCGGCTTCATGCTCCGGTCCTGGTGGACCATCGTCTGCCACAGCTCGAGGGCGCGCACGCCGCTCTCGCCGCCGAGCGTGGGCGCGCCGTCGGCGCCGATGAGCGAGCCGCCCGCCTGGCCGACCAGCGCGAGCCAGAACCACCAGTCGATCGGGCACTCGAAGCCCCAGCGCCCGTCGCGCGTGGTGGCGCGCGAGGCGACGAGGCGGAGCTCGTCCCAGGTGGTGGGCGGGGTGAGGCCGAGGTCCTGGAAGAGGGTCTTGTTGTAGTAGGCGATGGGGGTGGAGCGGTTGAAGGGCAAGGCGACCAGGGGACGCGCGTCGCCGCCCACGAAGCCGCGATCCTGGGCGAGCGCAGGGACGAGGTCGAGGCTGTCGCGACCCGCGCCGTCGAGAAACGGCTCCATCGGCTCGAGCACGCCGGCCTCGGCGAGGTAGGGGACGACCTCGCCGATGACGTGGGTGAGCGTGGGCCCGGCGTGGGCGGCCAGGGACGTGCGCAGCTTGGCGAGGGCCTCGAAGTAGTCGCCCTGGTAGGTGGCGTGGATGCGGAAGCGATCCTGCGCGGCGTGGAACTGCTCGACGAGGGCGAGCAGCACCTTGCGGTTGTTGCCGCCGTAGGCGAACCAGAGCGAGGCCTCGACGCGGCCGTCCGGCGCCCGCCGCGCGCAGCCGGCCGACCCCGACGGGGCCAGCGCCGCACCGATCGAGCCGGCGAGGGCGCGGAGGGCGTCGCGTCGAGGGAGGCGCTTCATTCGCAGGGGCGATCCGCGGCGACCGTACCGCCCGCCTCCCGCACGGGCAAGCGCGGGCTGGTCCGGTCGAGCGCGCCGCGGCGCCGGGAAACTTGGCCCGGCAGCCTCGCTCGACGGAGGCTCGCCCGCATGAGCCAAGGTCTCGAGGGCTGCGCCGTGTGCGGCGGCCAGGCGCCGCTGGGGTCGAGGATGAGCAAGGTCGTGGTGGAGGGTCGCGCGCTCGACCTGTGCCGCACCCACGCCGCCACCGTGGTGAGCGCGAGGCCCGCGACGTTCCACGACCTGCGCGAGCTGTTCATCGGCGTCGGGGTCGATCTCGGCGCCGGGGCGCCCGCGAGCGCGACCTCCGAGCGCCGCTCCCCCGTCGAGCGACGGGCTCCCGAGGATCGGCGCGTGTTTCCGCCCCGGCCCGAAGGCCGGCGTCTGGCCGACGGCGGGCGCCGCACGGGCGATCCGCTCGACTGACCGGTGGCGGGGCGCCCAGGAGAGCGGCACGAATTGCGCAAGCTGCTGCCCCAACGTGGGCAACTGTGCGATAGTACCGGCAGGTAGCTGTCGTGGACCATGTGCGTCGTGTCGTGATCGGGCTCGGATCCAACCTCGGGGATCGCCAGGCGAACCTCGACGCGGCGATCGCGCGGTTCCGATCGGATCGTGCCTTCCACGTGCTGCGACGCTCGCCCGTGTACGAGACAGCACCCGCCGGCGGGCCGCCCCAGGGCGACTATCTCAACGCCGCGCTGCTGGTGGTCACCGCCCTCCACGGACGCGCCATCCTCGATCGGGCGCTGGCCATCGAGCGCGACCTGGGCCGCGAACGCTCCGCCGAGACCCGCTGGGGGCCGCGCACGATCGATCTGGATCTGCTCTGGATCGAGGGCGAGTCGATCGAGGAGGAGGGCCTCGAGGTGCCCCACCCGCGACTCCCGGACCGCCCCTTCGCGGTGCGCCCGCTGCTCGACGTGGCCCCCGACGCGGTCGACTTCCGCACCGGGGTGGCGTTCGCGTCGCTGCCCGCCGCCACCGCCCCGATCACCCAGGTAGCCGAAGGCGGCCGATAGCCACGCACGAAACCCCACCGGGGGATCGAGGAACGAGGCCCGATCGCGGGGTCAGGGAAATGGGGCGAAGCCCCCCCGCGGGGTCGGGGCCTCTTGGCGAGACGGCGGGGCGGAGCCCCCATGTTGGCTACCGGCGCTCGATCGCCCACTCCACGGCCCGTCGCGCGCGCACGACGCCGGCGCCCTGGCGCTCCATGTCCAGGTTGGCGAGGGGCACGGCCGTGCCGACGAGGCCCTCGCGGAGATCGGCCGGGGTCAGCCGCGGGTTGGCCTCGAGCATCTGCGCGGCCACCGAGGCGATGATCGGCGACGCGAACGAGGTGCCGTCGACGTGCTGGTAGTCGGGGGAGATGTACTTGCTGCGGTTGATGCGGCCGGCGACGGCGTCGATGACGGACTGCACGCTGGCGCGCTCCTCGGGCGTGGCGACCTGGCGGGTCTCGGAGAAGCCGTACTCGGTGGACGCCTCCTCCAGCACGGAGAGGAGCTGGAAGAGCGGCGCCGCCTCGCGCGCGACGAGCGTGCCGGGGAGCATCGGGGCGGGCACCCAGATGGCCGGGGCGAGCAGATCGGGCTTGTGGACGCCGGGGTGCGGGGAGCCGTGGCTGGAGGGCCAGTGGGTGTGGCCAGAGAGGCTCTCGTCGCCGGCGTTCTTGTCGTCGGCGCCGCCGGCGGTGATGGCCTCGGGGCACGAGCCGGGGGCGCGCGGGACGGCGCCCGGCTCGTTGCCGGCCGCGGCGAAAACGGCGATGCCGGCGGCGACCACCTCGCGCACGGCGGCCTCCACGTCGGCCACGTCGGGGTCGTCGCTGCGCACGCCCAGGGACACGTTGAGGATGCGAATGCCGAGGTCGGGGAAGCGGAGCGGGAAGCGGATGGCGTGCGCCACGTGCTTGCCGAGGATCCGGCCGTCGTCGATGCTCGCCTTGATCAGCACCACGTCGGCCTCGGCCGCGAGCCCGCGGTAACGGCCGCCGGAGACCCAGCCGTTGCCAGCGGCGCAGCAGGCCGTCATCGTGCCGTGCCAGGTCCACGGTTGCGGGGTGAAGAACTCGTGCCGGATGGGGTCGGTGCGCGCCGCGTCGGCGTAGGCCTTGATGCGACGCCGGGGGCGCGTGAGATCGGGGTGCGGGTAGAAGCCCGAGTCGACGAACGCGATGCACACCCCGCGACCAGCGTACCGGGGGTGTGCCTGGAGGCGCTCGGGGAGGGAGAGGATCTGGGGGCGGGCCACGGCAGGGATGGTCGGGGAACGCTCTCGGGCGTTCCCCAGGATGATTACTGCATGAAGGCTGGCAGCTTGACCCCGAAAATACGCCGCGGCTCGGCTTTGTCGGGCTGAGCGGTCTCGGCGCTCGCCACCTTGGGCTCGGGCGGGAGAGGCGGCTGCCCGGGCGGCGGCCGGTAGCCTTGCTTGCGCCACGTCGCCAGCGCGATGGTCTCGTTGGCGTAGGGCTGGCTCATGCCGGGCTTGGGGCACTGGTCGCGGACCCAGTAGACGTCGTACGCCACCAGCTCGTCCTCGGGCCGCCCGGTGCGCAAGTGCCAGGCCTTGAGGTACTCCTGCAAGCCCTGGCGGTAGATCACGTTGCGATCGAGGCGGATGCGGTTGAAGTAGTCCTGCTGGATCTGCCCGAGGCCGAGGCCGTCCGAGCGGGTCAGATCGAGCTCCGGCTCCTTGCCGGTGAAGGGGTCGATGCGCCGCCCGTCGATGGTGCGCCCGTCCACCACCACGGTGCCGTCGTCGGTGATCGGGTTGGGGGCGAACATCCCCCAGCCCTGGTAGAGGCGCGGATAGCCGATGGTCGCCTGCATCACCCGCGGCATCGGCAGGTGGTCGCGGATGGCGGCGGGGATGGACTTGTTCTCGTTGACGGCCTGCCAGACGGCGCACACGGCGAAGTAGACGAGCACCGCCTCGCGACCGAAGGCGCGGTAGCGGCGGAGGGATCGAGCGAGCGGCGACGGCTCGCGCGCCCGCTGGGAGCGGGCGTCCTGATCCGGGAGGGTGAGGCCGAAGAAGCGGGCGACGCCCTCCCGCCGCGTCGAGGCGAACGCGAAGAGCGGGCCCACGATCACGCGGAGCACCGGGAAGGCGTACTTCCCGCCCGGGAGCGCCTGGGCGATCTCGCGCAGCCCCGCCGAGCCGGTGAAGAGCGCGCCGCTCGCGTCGTCACGCGCGGCGAAGAGAGCCTGACGCGCCTCGTCCGCCGAGCTCTCCTCGAAGCGGAGGAGATCCATGCCGTTGAGCCGCGACAGGAGGCGCATCACCGCGAACGCGAGCGGCGAGCTCCGGTCGTAGACGACGGTGCGAGCGTGGGCGCGCCGGCGATAGAAGCCGTCGAGCAGGTCCCACTGCTCGCGCCCGAGGAGCGTGAACGACCAGCCGATCATGAACCAGGCGAAGGGCCCGAGGCGAAACATCAGCCCGAACAGCGTGTGCAGCGTCCACACGCCGAAGATGGCCAGCGTGCGGGTGAGGCGCTTGCCGAAGGGCCAGAGGATCCACGGCACCAGGAGCCCCTCGAGGCACATCACGCTCCAGGTGATCCCCCGCGTCGCCCACATGGGGAGGATGTTGCGGAAGAAGACCGCGACGCCGGTGACCATCCGGTTCAGGTAGAGGACGTAGTGGACCGTCTCGCCGGTGCGCCAGATCTCGCCGCTCTTGTTGATGACGTTGAAGAAGTAGACGACCGCCAGGTTGAGCACGACGAGGAAGACGGCGAGCGAGACGTAGTCGTCCGTGGCCCACGCCGGGAGGTAGCGCGCGTCGAGATCGGCCGGCGTCCGCTCCTGCCGCTCCCGGTAGGACCTCCGCAGGGCGTCGACGGAGAACCGCCGCTCGACCGGGAGGAAGCAGGCGTAGAGCGTCACCAGGTTGACGACGACGTACCCGCCGTTCTCGACCATCACCAGGCGGTTGTCGAGGCTGGTCACCACCACGAACGAGAGCACGGCGAAGAGGCGCGCGTGCCAGCCGACGAGCAGGCAGAGGTGGCAGAAGAGCGCGAGGGCGAAGGCGACGTGCACCTCTCCGAGGGTGGAGAAGGCGTGGTAGAGGCTGAAGTTGAAGCCGCTCGACGGCTTGAAGAGGTGCCAGTGGTTGGTGAGCACCCCGTCGTTCGAGTAGAAGACGCGCGCCGACGCCCAGTGGCGGAGGCAGTCGAGCGAGCAGAGCACGCCGACCATGATGCGGAAGAGGCCCGCCGTGCGCGGGTCCATCCGGCCGTAGTGCTCCCTCATCCAGGCGCCGCCAGCGCGCACCGCGCGCACCGCGCGGCGGGCGCGGCCCGGCCGAGGTGCTTGCGCAGCCGGCGCTTCTTGCTCCCCTTGCTCCACGGTGATGGCTCAGCGCTTGAGCATGTCGGGGCGCACCACCGGCAGCGTCTTGGTCGCGTTGAGCCGCCCCCCGCGTGACTGCGTGAACAGCTTCTCGCGCGCCGAGAGCGCCTCCGCCCGCGGCTGCCCGGGCGCGGGGATGGGCTGCTTCATCCAGTAGGCGTCCAGGCCGACGAGCTGGTTGTCACCCTGGGGGTCGTCCCAGGCGGGCCCGCCCTTGGCGATGTAGTCGCGGAAGGCGCGCTGGTAGTCGAACCAGTCGTGCTCGTGGATGCGCCACAGGTACTCGTTCCAGAGCTGGCCGAGGCCGGTGCCGCGCATGGCCCCCGGGTTCTGCTCGGGCTCCTTGCCGGTGAGCGGATCGACGCTGCGCCCACCGCGGGTCTGGGCGTCGATGACCATCACCTCGTCCTCGGCGGGGGGCGCGGCGAGCACGTCCCAGCGGGCCAGCATGCGCGGCCAGGCGGCCACCGCGGCGAGCCAGGCGGGCTGCGGGATCCGCCAGGGGAGGTCGTTGACGGCGGTGCTCTGCGCCAGCGCGGCGGCGAAGACCACCGCCACGGCGAGCTCGCGCCCGAGGCCGACGACGCCGCGACGGAGGCGGGTGGAGGGCGCCGGGGCGCGGACGGGGAGGGCGAGCGGGGCCTCGGCCGGGGCCCCAACCGGTGTGAGCGGCGCGTGATCGTCGATGCCGCAGGCCGCCTTGCCGAGAGCCACGCTGATCCGCTGCCGGCGCGCCGCGACGAAGTCGTAGAGGGCGCCGAGCCCCTGGACGATGCCGGGCAGCTTCATCGCCCAGGCGAGCAGCCAGCCGAGCGGCAGGGCTTGCACCACCTCGGCGACGGCGCGGGCGCGGGTGTGGACGTGGCCGTCGGGGTCGATCACGACCACCGTGCCGGCCACGAGCTCGGCGGTGACGGCGGCAGGCAGCTCGCGACGCGCGACGCTGCCGGTGAGGGAGCGGGCGTTGAGCCCGTCGAGATCGTCGTTGCCCTGGAAGGTCAGGTTGCCGCGCAGGTCGAGGCGTTTCAGCAAGCGGCTGAGCATCAGGCAGACGCCGCAGTCCACGTCGTAGATGACGGTGCGGGCGCGGCGGGCGCGCGGGTGCTCCTCGAGCCGGTCCCAGGAGCCCGGGGGGACGAGCAGCGCGGCGGAGGCCGCGAGCGTCCAGCCGAGGGGGCCGAACGCGAAGAAGACGCCGAGCGTGAGGCCGGTGAAGAGGACGAGCGCCACGGCGAGGCCGCGGGTGAGCCGCCAGGCGAAGGGGAGGAAGATCAGCGCCGGGATGGCCAGCTCGGAGAGCCGGAAGGCGCGCGACCAGGCCGCCAGGGCCACCGGGCCGAGGACGTCGCGGGCCGAGGCGCCGACGCCGCTCA
>Ga0302279_10003495_pt1 | contig 19514 bp, 13 predicted proteins | sample III_Bog_N3_3_FD_194541 | JGI IMG/M metagenome (GOLD analysis project Ga0302279, IMG submission 194541) | Peat permafrost microbial communities from Stordalen Mire near Abisko, Sweden - III_Bog_N3_3 | ecosystem: Environmental > Terrestrial > Soil > Wetlands > Peat | place: Sweden: Abisko...
CAGGGCTTCCGCTGGCTCGCCTGCCAGGACGCCGCGGCCAACGTGATCGCCTACCTCCGCCAGGAGCCTTCCGAGCGCCGCCTCTTCGCCATTGTCGGCCATTTTGGGGGTGCGGCCCGCCACGGCTACCGCATCGGGGTGCCCCGGCGCGGGTTTTGGAAGGAAGTGATCAACAGCAACAGCGAGTACTACGGCGGGTCCGGCTTGGGCAACGGCGGGGGCTGCCCGAGCGACGACATCCCGTGCGACGGATTGAGCCAGTCTCTTTGCCTGACCTTGCCCCCCCTCAGCACCTCGATTTTCGTCTGGCAACAGGAGTGAAAAGGATCGTCAATTCCATTGACGGCGGGCGTTGGCCGCGGGCATGCTTTTTGTGGCAACCTTTCTTCCTTTTTGCCGTCCAAGCCACGATCCCACACTGAATGAAATTTCGTTACCTCCTGGCCCTCTTCCTTTTGGTCTGTGCGAACGCCCCCCTGTGGGCGGCCGACGACGACGATTCGGAATCCAAGGGCCCTCCCCCGGAAGAGATCCCGGATTTCAACCATCTGGACGAGTACATCTACACGCCCAAGAGCACCCTGAATTACGGATTTCGTTATTCTGCAGGGATTAAAGCTAATTTCTCCGGCAATGGACTGATTGCCTCCCCGGAAGCGGCCCTGGACCATACCACGCCCGACATCTCACGCACCTACCATGACGGCACGGTCAACCCCGACGGGCGGACCATGACGGTGGATACCGGCGACGGCATTTCGATCGTCGTGCCGATCATACCCGACGGCAAAACCAACACCTGGAGCTACGTGAGCCCCAGCCAGATCACCTCCGATGGCTTTCTCCAGCTGCACCAGTACTCGGCGCAGACCATGGACAACGAATTCCATACCACCAGCCGCAAGGGCGACATGGGTTGGGAATTGACCTCCGCCCGGGACATGGGCCGGCTGGCCAAGCGCCTGACCTGGAGCCTGGTCGGGGGCATGAGCGTCAACGACATCCAGTCGGCGACCCAGTCCTCGGTCGCCGCCACCCTCTACACCGTCACCGATACCTACAACCTTTACGGCCAGACGCCGCCGGCGGCCCCCTACACGGCCCCCTCGACCAGCACCCAGACGGCGGTCGATCAAAATGGCAATCCGACCACCGTCATCGGCGGGGTGGGCCAGACCGTGACCGTCGACACCACGACGTTGATCAGCAGCGCCCCCATTGCCTCGACCGCTAGTGCCACGCCCATCACCGCCGCCTCGGGTGAGGTCATCAACCACTTCAAGCTCCACGGCTCCTACGTCACTTTCCGCGGCGGCCCGGAACTGAGCTACGAGTTGAGCCCGCATCTCCACCTCAACATCAGCGGCGGTCCCGCCCTGATCTATGCCGGGTCCCAATTCACGGTCGACGAGGTGCTCATTCCCGCCACCGGGGGCGACATCATCGACACCCTGAGCGACACCCAGCAAAAGCTCCTGCTCGGCTACTACGCCGATGCCACCCTCCAGTACGATTTCACCGACCGCAGCGGGCTGTATTTTGGCGCCTTTTACCAAAACGCCGGGAGCTACAATCAGAACGCCAACACCGGTTCGAACACCGCCGCGAACTCGGCCTATGGCAGCACCCTGGGGGTGGGCAGCTACAACACCAAGGTGGATTTCAACGAGACCGAGGGCGTCCGGACCGGGGTCAGCTTCCGCTTCTGAGTTTTGGCCGGATGAGCAAGCCGCCCGCCTCGTCTGCCCCCTGGGCAGCCGGGACCCTGGCGGCCTTGACCGGGATTAATCTTTTCAACTACCTCGACCGCCAGATTTTGCCGGCGGTCCTGGTGCCGTTGAAGGCGGAACTGGGCTGGAGCGACAGCCAACTGGGCGGGGCCGCGGTGGCCTTCATGCTCGGGTATTTCCTCACGGCGCCCATTTTTGGCTACCTGGGCGACCGCTGGCCCCGCAAGGGACTCATTGTCCTGGGTGTTGCGGTCTGGAGCCTGGGGACGGTCCTGTCCGGTCGCGCCCACGGCTTTGGCGCCATGGTCTGCTTCCGCGTCCTGGTCGGGCTGGGGGAGGCGAGCTACGGCACGATCAGCCCCGCCTGGATCGCCGACCTGTATCCGTCCCCGCGACGCAACACCGCCCTCTCCGTCTTCTACCTGGCGATTCCGGTCGGCTCGGCCCTCGGCTACCTGCTGGGCGGGGCCGTCGCCGCGCGCTGGGGCTGGCGCTCGGCCTTCCTCTGGGCCGGGGCGCCGGGCTTCCTCCTCGCCCTGGCGCTGGCGGCCCTGCGGGAACCCGCCCGGGGAGCTCCGGAGCGGCCGGCGGGGGCCGGGGCGGCCTATGCGAGCCTGGGGGCCAGGCCCGATTACCTCCTCACCGTCGCCGGCTACGTGGCGCAAACCTTCGCCCAAGGGGGCTTTGCCTTCTGGGGGCCGACCTTCCTGGTGCGGGTTCACGGGATGGCGCTCGCCCCGGCCAGCCGTTTTTTTGGCCTCTCCCTGGTGGCGACCGGGCTGACCGCCACTCTGCTCGGCGGCTTTGTCGCCACCGCCTGGCAGCGGCGGCATCCGGCCGGCTACGCCCGCCTCCTCGCCCTCAGCGCCTTGGCCAGCGTGCCGGTGGCTTTCGCCGCCTTTATGCTGCCGGACCCGGCCCAGGCGCGCCTGGCATTGGTTGCGGCCATGTTCCTGATCTTCCTGCCCACCGGGCCGATCAATACCCTGATCCTCGAGACTGTGCCCGCGGCCCTGCGCGCCACGGCGATGGCGGGGTCGATCTTCGCCATCCATCTTTTCGGGGACCTGTGGTCGCCCGAAATCGTCGGCTACTTGTCCGACCGCTTCGGCGACCTGCAGCGCGCGATCCTCTGGACCCTGCCGGGCGCCCTGGCGGTCGCGGCCATCTTCTGGGCGTGGCTGGCCGGGCGGCAGGCTAGGCCGACTCCAAGTCCCTGAGCACGTCCGCCACCGAGCGGAGCTTTTCGGCCGGGAAGAAGGAATTGAGCTGGGTGATGACCTGCTGGATGATCCCGTCCGGACAGGAGGCTCCGCCCGTGATGAGGATGCGCCGCGGAGCGGTGCTGCCGTCCACGGTCCAGAGAGGGCGGATTTCCGAGCAGCCGACGTGAAGTTCGGGGGTCTTGCCGGGAAAGATGTAATGGGCGATTTCGTCCGGCGAGCGGATGTCGCTCTCGCTCTGGATGAAGAAGGCCCGGCAGCCGAGGCGCTCGGCGCAGAGGCGGTAAAGCTGGTAGGTGTTGGAGGAGTTCTTGCCCCCGACGATGAAGGCGGCGTCCAGCGGGTCGTCCAGGGCCCGGGCGAGGGCGTCCTGGTTGACCTGGGTCGCGTAGCAGAGGGTGTCGGTGCGCCCCCCCCCGCCCACCCGGGCGGGCTGGCCGGCCGTCGCCGGGCCGAAGGCCTCGAGATAGAGCTGGCGGAGATAGGCGATGATCTCCTGGGTCTCGTTCATCAGGAGGGTCGTCTGATTGACCACGGCGATCCGCTGCAGGTGCCGATCGACGTCAAAACCCGGGGTGTGCTTGCCGGCGAAGAGGGTGTAAAAGCGGGCCCGGAAGGCCGGATCGGAGCTGGCGATGATCTCGCCCAGGAGCTTCGTCTCCGCGAGATTGCGGACAATGACCGCCTGGGCATAGCGGCGGGTGTTGGAGAAGGTCGCTTTCGTCTCCTCATGCTCGTGCTTGCCGTGAATCACCACCGTGTAGCCCTCCCGGCCGTAGGCCCGGGCCGCCTTCCAGACCTTTTCTACCAGCATGCAGGTGGCGTCGTAGGCGAAGATGCCGATCCCCTTGCGGACCAGGCGGCGCTTGTCCTCGTTGGTCGCGCCGAAGGCCGGCACGATGACAATATCGGCCGGGGTCAGGCTGTCCCAGAGCAGCGAGACACCCGGCGCCTCCGTGGCGGGCCGGCCGTCGATCGTGTAGGGCACACCCTTGTCCGTCTGGAGGTAGGCCAGGCCTCGCCGGATCAGGTCATCGTTGACGAAGGGATTGTGGATCAACTCCGAAAGCATGAAGACCCGCCGGCCGGGATTCTCCGCCAGGGTCTCGTAGGCCCGCTCGATCGCGTTTTTTACGCCCAGGCAGAAGCCGAAATGGCTCGGGATGATGTAATGCACCGGGCCGAAATCGAGGGTCACGGGTGCTGCGGCCGTGCGCTCGCGCTGGCGGGCCAGGGCCTTCAAAGCGGCGAAGAGACGGGATTGGTAGAGCGAACTGGCAGCCGCGTCCTGGCCGTAGATGGAGGGATTGCGCTCTTTTTCCGGCCGGAATTTGTAGATAAAGTCGCTCTCGCCCAAGTGGAGGTAGGGGACATCGATCAGGAAGGGTTCCAGCCCGGCCAGGACCGCCGCCAGCTGGGGCGACAGCCGGCTCGGATCGCGCTCCAATTCCTCGATCGGCTGGAATTCGACCCCGGGGGTGGCGGGGGTGGCAACCTGGACCAGGGCGACGCGGTGGGTCTGGCCCGCCGTCTCGACCGCGAAGTACTCCTCGGGCGGCGTGTGGACCGGGAAGCGCGCGGCCAATTCAGCCCCGGCCGAAACGGCATCGCCCGCGTCGAAAGGCAGGTCGAATTTCACCCCGTCCCGCCGCACCGCCAGCTGGTTGCCGGCATTGAAGGCGAGGGTGTTGTAGCGGGTCTGACGCATGAGCCCCAAGATGCCATACCGGGCGGCGGGGAGCAAGGACGGGGCGGGCGCAAAAAAAAGAGCGGGGTCCGTGAGGACCCCGCCCTTAAAACCCGTCGGTAAGCCGAGTGGGATTTTAGAATTTCAGATCCAACTCGAGGGTGACGGTCCGCGGCGGAGCTTCGTCAGCCAAGTCGAGGGATTGGAAGCCCGTGGCATAATGGTCGTCGGTGATGTTCGAGATCGAAAGCCGACCGAGCAGATGCTTGGTGAATTCATAGGTGACGAAGGCCTGCGAGTCGAAGCCCTGCTGAACCTTGACGGTCTGGGTGCTGCCGGTCGGGACCGGAGCGAACGCATAGCCGGTGACGCCACCGGCATTGACGAACGCGCCCCCGACGCACTTCATGCCGCCGCCGATGCTCAGGCCGTGCAGCGAGCTGGTCGAGTCAAACGCGTAGCGGGTGAATACGCTCCAGGAGTTATCGTACGAGCTCGGCAGCGGGAGACCGTTTTGGTCGTTCCAATGCCCCATGTAGGCATAGGCCAGAAGCTGCCAGTTTTTCGTCAGCGAGAGCTCGAGATCGGCATCTTCGCCCTCGCCCACGCCGGCGCCGATCGGAACATAATAGCCCGAACCCTGGGCGTTGAGGGGGGGATTGGTGCCCACGGTCAAGAGATTCGTTTCCGAGATCTTGAAGACGGCGGCCGTCAAGGACAGGCGGCCATCCCAGAAAGCGGTCTTCACGCCGACTTCACCGTCCTCATAGGACTGGGCGGGAGCCTGCGAGCCATTGTAGAGAATGGGCGTCGCGCCCGAGGGGGGAGCGAATCCGGTTGATTCCATGGCATAGACAGCAATGTCCTTAGTCGGATGGGCCACCAAGCCGAAGCGGTGGATCCACTTGGAAACGGCGACGTAGCTGGCCGTTTTCGGGACGACGGAGACGTTGGCGATATTGTCCGAAGCCACATTGGCGAACGTCCAGCCGACGACACCGGTGAGGTATTTCGGAACGATGTCGAAGGTGTGCTGCCAGTAGATGCTGCTGTTGTAGCCCTGATTGTGGAGCGGGGCGCCGGCACCGGGCTGGCCCTGAGACGGAAAGACCGAGACGGGCAGAACGACGAGCGAATTGACGCCCGCGACCGCGCCGGGGCCGGCAAGCGGGACGTTGATTGCACCGTTCACCCACAGGCTTGACGGGGGCGGCGGGAGGAACTGGTGGGTCAGCGTATCCTCGTAGGCGAAGCCGAGGTTGTCCTGCTGGGAGAGACCGTTGACGTTGTACTTGCCCGTGGCGTCGCCGATCATCGTCCAGTAATCGATCGTGATGTCATTCAAGCGCTGGAACCAGTTTTGGGTCTGATTCGTCCAGCTGTACTGATTCTCTTCGATGATGGGATTGTAGCGATTGTAATGCCAGTACGAGGCCGCGAAACGGAAGTCCCAGTTGTCGGAAGCCTTGTTGTCGATCGCGACGTGGTAGCGATGCTCCTCGTGCTTTTCCATGTCGTTCGGCGGGATGTTGACCTCACGCCAGCCGGCCATGGTGTCCAATTGCCCGTTGGGCAGGATGAGCGCGGTGCCGCCCGGAACGTGCATTTCCTTGATGAAGATGGTCGAGAACCGGACGGTCGTGATGTTGTTCACCGCGAGCTGCAGCACCGGGAAAAGACCCTCGTGCGACTCATGAACGTTATAGAAGGCGGTGTTCGGTCCCTGCTGGACAGCGGCAAAACGGTAGCTGAACTTCATGTCCCCGAATTGACCGAGCGGACCGGTGGTATCGAGCACGGCGCGGGTGCCGCCCCAGCTGGTGATGGAGAGATCCAGCAACGTCTGCTGATAGGGCAACGGCTTCTTGGTGTACTTCAGATTGATGCCGGTCGGATTGGCCAGCACGTATAGCACCTGGGCGTCACCGCGGACCACGACGTAGGAGTCGACGAAGAAGTTGTCTTCGTACGATTGATTCTCGGGCATGTCGTCGACGTAGGGGTATTTGGTGGAGAAGCCGCGCATGGCGGTGGATTCACCCAGGAAGGAAACGCCCCCTTGGCCGAAGTATTGGAGAATGACCGAGCTGTCAGAGGAGCCGATGTCGTCGATCATGTCGCGGGTCACCACTTGGATGTCCTGGGGGATGTCGAGAAGGCGTTCGGTCGTCTTGAAGCCGGCGTCCGCATTGGTCGCGACGTAGCCGTGACCTTGGGTGGATTGGACTTCGAAGGCCGACATTTTGACCGTCGAGTCGGGGGCGCCCGCGGTGTCGCCCGCGGGGGCGGCATTCGGGGTGGTCTGGGCCGACGCGGGCGAAGGGCTCGCCAGGGCGGCCAAGCCTGCACTCAACAGGACGGCAAGGGCCGTGCGGTGTTTACTAGGTATCATAGGTGTCTTGGTTTATATCTAGGTGTGAGGATACTTACTGTTCAGCTGAAAAGGGGCAAAGCGGGGCTCCCGCAGGCGAAAAAGCTGAGCAAAACGGCCGGCGAGGCGCCAGCAAAATAGGCGAGTCTGAGGAGGTTTATCAGAGCTTGGGTAATTTAGGTCCACTGCCTTTATTTAGGTGCCGTTTTTCTGTCAACTGGAATTGCGGCCGGCGCGCCCGCTGCCACCGGGCCTCATTCGTGTGTAGGTGCCTGCCTGACAAGGAATCAAGGCTAGATCCGGCCGGCCGCCGGATCGGCCCCGGCGGAGGGCAGTTAGGCCTTGCGAGGTCCGGTCCGGTTTCCATCCTGAGGCCGGATGCGTCGGTTCCTTCCCCCCTGGACGTTGCTCCCGGCAGCGTTGATCTGCTTGGCGGTGGCCTGGGTCTATCGTTCGACGCTCGGCTTCGGCTGGCTGTGGGACGACGCCGTGACCGTGGTCGACAACCCCTTGTTGCGGAATGGCGCCGGCCTGGGGCGGATCTGGGCCGGAAGCGGGACCCCCGACTACTTTCCCCTCACTGCCACCGTCCAATGGGTCCTGTGGCACCTCGGCGGCGTCCAGCCGGCCGGCTATCATGCCGCCAACGTGGGCTTACACCTGATAGCCGCCTTTTTGTTTTGGCGGGTATTGGCCAAGCTCGGTGTCGGCCCGGCCTGGGTCGGCGGCCTCTTGATGGCGGTGCACCCGGTGATGGTCGAGTCGGTGGCCTGGGTTTCCGAACTCAAAAACACCCTCTCCTTGCCCCTGCTGCTAGGCGCCTTCCTTTTCTATCTGGAAAGCGGGGAGGGATCGCGACCGGCCTATGGCGCGGCTCTCCTGTGCTATCTCGCCGCCTTGCTCTGCAAAACCTCGGTCGTGATGTTTCCCGGCGTGTTGCTGCTCTATGCCTGGTGGCGGCGGGGCCGGATCGACCGCCGGGATCTACGGTCGAGCGCTCCTTTCTTCGCTTTGTCGCTGGCCCTGGGCTTGGTGACGGTCTGGTTTCAGGACCAGCGGGGGATGCAGGCGGGCATCCTGCCGCTGGGCGGGCTGGCCTCACGCCTGGCTACGGCCGGGCTGACCACGGGATTTTATCTGAGCAAAACCGTCTTTCCCACGGGCCTAAGGCCGGTTTACCCGCGCTGGCCGGTCGATCCCCCCGGCTGGGTTCAGCTTTTGCCGCTGCTCAGCCTGGGCGCCGCGGCCGGCTGGCTTCTCATCCGTCCCGGTCCGGTCCGGCGGACCGTCCTCTTTGGCCTCGGATTTTTTCTCCTGAATCTCCTGCCAGTCATCGGGCTGGTGCCGGTCGCCTACTTCCATATCTCCTGGGTGGCCGACCATTTTGCCTATCTACCGCTCCTCGGAGTCTTCGGGCTGGCGGCGGCGGCGATCGGCCGCTGGCTGCCCCCCGCGGCCGGACGGGCGGTCGCCCTCGCTCTCGCCACCCTGCTCGCCTCGGCCAGCCGGGGCTACAGCCGGCACTTTCAGAATGAGGAAACGTTGTGGGCCTACGTCCTCCGGCAGGATCCCGGTTCCTGGGTCGCCCACAACAACCTGGGCAAGACCTTAATTAAAGCCGGCCGGCCCGAAGAGGGCATCCCGCAGTTGGAGGAGGCCTTGCGGGTCGGACCGCCCTTTGCCGCGGCCGACATCGATCTGAACCTCGGGTTCGCCCTGGCGCTGGCGGGCCGGCCCTTCGAAGCGATTCGGCGCACGGAGGAAGCGACGCGGCTGCGGCCAAACGACGCCGAAGCCCACAGCAACCTGGGCAATTTGCTGTCCCAGACCGGCCAGGTGGCCGATGCGATCGACCAATACCGGCAGGCGGTGCGGCTCAATCCCAATTCGGCCGGCGTGCACAACAACCTCGGCATCGCGCTGACCCGGGAGGGCCGGACGGCGGAGGCGATCCTGGAATGCGCCGAGGCGGTGCGGTTGGAACCGGGCTACCTCGATGCCCGCTACAACTGGGCGGTGGCTTTGGGGCATGCCGGGCGCAATGCCGAGGCCCTGGCGCAATTCCGGCAGGTGCTGGAGCAAGCACCCGATCGGGCCGACGCGCACAACAACCTCGGAATCGTGCTGGCCGGCCTCGGTCGGGTGGCCGAGGCCCAGGCCGAGTTCGAGGCCGCCCTGCGGCTCAAGCCCGACTTTCTCCAGGCGGCCCAGAATCTGGCGCGGTCCCGCCGGGCCCAGGCGGCCCCACCATGAGCGGGGCGGGAACAGGAGCTGGCCAGGGGCCGTCGCGACGATTCGTCGTCGGGGCTGTCCTGACGATTTTTGCCGCGACCCTGGCCGCCTATTGGCCGGCCCTCCACGGTGGGCTGATCTGGGACGACGACGCCCATGTCACCCGGCCGGACCTGCGCTCCGGGGCCGGCTTGGCCCGCATCTGGTTCCGAATCGGCGCAACCCAGCAGTACTATCCGGTTCTCCACAGCGCCTTTTGGCTGGAGCATCGGCTCTGGGGCGATGCGGTCCTCGGCTACCATCTGCTCAACGTGCTCCTCCACGCCACGGCGGCCTGCCTCTTGGCGGTGGCCTTGGGCGGGGAGGTGAAGGGGAAAAAATGGCCGTGGCTCGCCGGGGCGATCTTTGCCCTTCACCCCGTCATGGTGGAGTCGGTCGCCTGGATCTCGGAACAGAAAAACACGCTCTCGACCGTGTTTTACCTCCTGGCGGCGCTGGCCTACCTGCGGTTCGACCGCCCGGCCGGGCGCCGGCCGGGCGCCTACGTCCTGGCCACCGGGCTCTTCCTCTTGGCGCTCTTGAGCAAGAGCGTGACCGCGACCTTGCCGGCCGCGTTGCTTGTCGTCCTGTGGTGGCGCCGCGGAAAGTTGGAGTGGAAGCGCGACGCCGTGCCCTTGCTCCCGTGGTTCGCCCTTGCCGCCACCCTGGGGCTTTTCACCGCCTGGGTGGAGCGGCGGTATATTGGGGCGGAGGGGGCGGCCTTCACGCTCAGTTTCCCGGCCCGGCTGCTTCTCGCCGGCCGCATTTTCTGGTTTTACCTGGGCAAGCTGCTCTGGCCGGCGCATTTGATTTTTATCTATCCGCGGTGGCCTCTCGCGGGCGAGGCGGCCTGGCCCTGGCTGGGCGTTCTCGGGCTCCTGGCCGGGCTCGCGGTGCTGGCGGTCTGGGCCCGGCGCGGCCAGCGGGGGCCGCTGGCCGGCGTCCTCTTTTTCGTCGGTTCGCTCTTTCCCGCCCTGGGATTCTTCAACGTCTACCCCTTCCTCTTTTCCTACGTGGCGGACCATTTCCAGTATCTGGCTTCCTGGGGCATCATCGCCCTGGCGGCCGGCGCCTGGAGTTGGCTGCTGGCGGGCCGGGGCGCCGGTGCCACCGTCGTCTTCTATGCGGGAGCGGCCGGAGCGGTAGCCCTGCTCGGAACCCTGACCTGGCGGGAAAGCGGCAACTACCTCGATCCCGTCTCCTTCTACCACATCATCCTCGAGCGCAACCCCGCCTGCTGGATGGCCCGGAACAACCTCGGAGAAATTTACACCGACTCCGGCCGCCTGCCGGAGGCCATCGAGCAGTACGAGATGGCCCTGCGGACCGAGCCGACCTATGCCAAGGGCCATTTCAATCTCGGGATCGCCTACTCCCGCGCCCGACGGCTGCCGGAGGCGGTGGAGGAGTTTGCGACCGCGATGCGGCTCAAGCCGGGCTGGGCCAAGGGGGAGGAGAATTTGGCCATCGCCTTGGCGGAGGAGGGCCGGATGGACGAGGCCATGGTCCATTTCGAGTCCGCCTTGCGGACGGATCCGAGCGATCCCGGCATCCACGCCGATTTTGCGCTCACCCTGGCCAATTCCGGGCGCAGCGCGGAAGCGATCGCTCAACTGACGGAGGCGGCGAGACTTGATCCCGGCGACCCGGAGGTCCACGGCAATCTCGGGATCCTGCTCGTCCAAGCGGGACAAGGGGAGGCGGCCGTCGGGCAGTTCCAGGAGGTCGCCCGCCTCCGGCCCGGGCGGGCGGAAGCGCATCTCAATCTCGCAGTCGCCCTGATCCGGCTGCACCGCGCCCGCGAAGCGGTCGCAGAATTCCAGGAGGCGCTTCGCCTCGATCCGGGCAACCCGGAGATTCGGGAGGATCTGGCCCGCGCCCAGCGCCTGGTCGACGGGCCTTAGGGGCGGCGCGGATTAGCATTGTTGCCTCGGCCCGGCCCACCTAGGGATTCGTCAGCCCTTTATCCCATGCCTAAATTCTGCCTCGCCGCCCTGGCCGCCCTCACCCTCCTGGCGGGCTGCGACACGGAGACCTCGCCGGCCAAGTCCGGCTATGCCAAGACCAATCCGGCCGACGTCAAAGTCTACGAGCACGTGCCGGGCCGGCCTTATGAGTCGCTTGGGGCCGTCACCTTCGAATACCAGTACGTGGGGGGTGGGGCCTCACGCCTGAGCCTGGGTGAAACCGATCCCGTCGCGGAACTGCGGGAGCAGGCCGCTGCCCGCGGGGCCGATGCCATCATCATCAAGGAAAAGGACGTCTACGACTCGCAGGATCCCTCCGGCACGGGCGGCAATGACCCGGGCAACGGGCGCCGCATCCGCATTTCCGGCCTCGCGATCAAATTCACCCCGCCGCCGGCGGCGCCGGCCCCGACCGCCGCCCCGGCGATGGCTCCGACCGGCCCCTGAGCGGGCGGGGCGCTAGGCGAGGACCGCGGCCAGGTTGGCCGTGTCGCGGCCGCCGCCCATGGCGAAGTCGGGCTTGCCGCCGCCCTTGCCGCCGAGCTTCTGGCTCAGCTCGTTGACGATCTTGCCGGCTTGATGCCCGGCCTTGATCGCCGCGGGCGAACAGAAGACGACGACGGTGGCCTTGTCGCCGAAGGCGGCGCCCAGGCGGACGACACCTTCGCCGAGCTTGGCCAGGACTTGTGCCCCCAGGGCGCGCAGCGCTTCGGGCGAGTCGGCCGGGACGACGGCGGAAACGAACTTGAGACTGTCGCGCTCCGCGGCCTTGGCGGCCAAACTGTCGGCCAGTCCGGCCGAGGCTTTCTGCTCGAAGCCCTTGAGCTTTTTTTCCAGCTCGGCCCGCTGGGCGAGCACGGTGTCGAGCTTGGCCACGACATCCTGGGTCCCGGCGGTCAAGCGGGCGCTGACCGCGGCCAGGGCGGTTTCGCGGGCGGCCAAAAAATCGTAGGCGGCCTGGCCGGCCACCGCCTCGATCCGGCGGGTGCCGGCGGCGATGGCCATTTCGGCGGCGATCTTGACGAAGCCGATCTCCCCGGTGGTGCTGACGTGGGTGCCGCCGCAGAGTTCCCGGCTGTAGCCGCCGATGTCGACCACCCGCACGATCCGCCCGTACTTCTCGCCGAAGAAGGCCAGCGTCCCTTCGGGCTTCTTGTCGAACTCGGTCTCGTAGGTGAGGACGGGGGCATTATCGATGACCTTCTCGTTCACCAGCCGCTCCACTTCCTGGAGCTGGGCATGGGTGACGGCCTCGAAGTGGGAAAAATCGAAGCGGAGGCGGTCCGGCGTCTTGTGGGTGCCGGCCTGGCGCACGTGGGTCCCGAGGACCTTGCGCAGGGCCCAGTGCAAGAGGTGGGTGGCGGAGTGGTGGCGCGAGATCGCACGGCGCCGCGGCAGATCGACGGCGAGCTCGGCCGCGGCGCCGGCGGTGAGGGCGGCGGGCAGGGGAGCGTTGAGGGCCCGCTCCACCCGGTGGAGATGGCGGCCGGTCTTGTCCTTCACCGTATCCACAATGGGGAAGGCGGTGCCGGCGATGAGGACATGGCCGGTGTCGCCGGCTTGTCCGCCCATCTCGGCATAAAAGGGGGTTTGGTCGAAGATGAGGAAGGACTCCTTGTCCGCTGGCACGACGTCGATCAGCCGGGCGTGGGTGCCGGCCGCGGGCGACAGGGCGTAGCCGACGAAGGGCGTCGGCCGCATGGCCTCGGGGCCGTCGCCGACCGTGGCGGCGGAGATCACGTCCTTTTTCTGGGCGGCGCGTCCGCGCTGGCGCTGCTTTTCCATCTCCGCTTCGAAGCCGGCCGTGTCGACCGTGAGTGCTTTCTCGGCTGCCAGCAGCTGGGTCATGTCGAGCGGGAAGCCGTAGGTGTCGTACAATTCGAAGGCGACCGCCCCGGGGATGAGCGGGCCCTGGGCTTCGGCCCGGTGCTGGTTAAAGATCTGCAAACCGCGGTCCAAGGTGCGGCCGAAGGATTCCTCCTCCGAGTGGATCACCCGGCGGAGGATGTTCTGCTGCTGGGCCAATTCCGGGAAGACCGGGCCGAGCGAGGCGATGACCGGGGCGGCCAGCTGCTCGAAGAAGCCGGGGGCGAGGCCGAGCTTTTTGCCGTAGAGGATGCCGCGGCGGAGGATGCGGCGGATGACGTAGTTGCGGCCCTCGTTGCCGGGCAGGATGCCGTCGGCGATGGCGCAGCAGACGCAGCGGGCGTGGTCGGCCAGGACGCGGAAGGCCACATCGGTTTTCTCCTGGTCGGAGAGATGGTCCCGCCGGCTCGGCACGGTCGCAGCGTAGCTCCGGCCGGAAAGTTCGGCGATCTTCTGGAAAAGGGGGACGAAGACATCCGCCGCGTAGTTGGACGGCTCGGCCGCGAAGTCGCTGAACCCCCGGGTCGTGGCGTAGATGCCGGCGACCCGCTCGAAGCCCATCCCGGTGTCGACGTGCTTGGCCGCCAGCGGCGAGAACGTGCCGTCGGGGTTGGCGTTGAACTGGATGAAGACGTGGTTCCAGATCTCGATGCAGCGGGAATGGCCGCCGTTGACCAGGGCGCGGCCGGCCGCCTCGTCCGCCGCGGGGTTGAGATTGAAATGGATCTCCGAGCACGGCCCGCACGGCCCGGTGTCGCCCATCATCCAGAAATTGTCCTTCTTGCTGCCGTTGATGATGTGGACCGCCGGATCGAGGCCGGCCGCGGTGAAGATCTTGCTCCAGATCGCATGGGCCTCGTGGTCGAACTCCGACGGATCGCCCGGCCCGGGCGAGTAGACGGTGGCGAAGAGCCGCACCGGCGGAATGCCCCAGACCTTGGTCAGGAGCTCCCAGCCCCATTCCAGCGATTCCTTCTTGAAGTAGTCGCCGAAGGACCAATTCCCCAGCATTTCGAAAAACGTGTGGTGGTAGGTGTCGAAACCAACATCGTCCAAATCGTTGTGCTTGCCGCCGGCGCGGATGCACTTCTGGGTGTCGGCCGCGCGGGTGTCCTTGCCGGGCTTGGCTCCGGCCCAATGGGAGACGTCGGCCTGCTTGTCGCCCAAGAAAATGGGCACGAACTGGTTCATCCCCGCATTGGTGAAGAGGAGTCCGGGGGAGTCGGGCAGGAGCGAGGACGACGGCACCAGCGTGTGCCCGCGCGCGGCGAAGAAATCGAGGAAGCTCTGGCGAATCTCCGCGGAGGTCATAGCTGGGCGATGATGGCGTCGGTCATTTCCTTCGTGCCGACGGATTTGCCGCCAAAGGCGATGTCGGCCGTGCGGGTGCCCCCGGTCACGGCCTTCTTGACCGCCGCCTCGATCTGGCGGGCGATCTTTTCCAGGCCGAAACTGTAGCGGAGCATGAGGGCGACGGAGAGGATCTGGGCGCAAGGGTTAGCCAGGTTCTTGCCCGCCAAGTCCGGGGCGGTGCCGCCGGCCGGCTCGAAGAGCCCGAAGGGCAGGCCGAGCGAATTCTTGCCCGCGCCCAGGGAGGCCGACGACAGCATGCCCAAGGAGCCGCACACGACCGCCATTTCGTCGGAGAGGATGTCGCCGAACATGTTCTCGGTCACGAAGACGTCGAACTGGTTCGGATCGCGCACGAGCTGCATGGCGGCATTGTCGACGTAGAGATGGCTGAGCGCGATGTCGGGCGCATGCTTGGCCACGTAGTCGGTCACGGTCTTGCGCCAGAGGACGGAGGTCTCGAGGACGTTGGCCTTGTCGATCGAGCAGAGTTTCTTGCCCCGGCCGCGGGCCGCGGTGATGGCGGTTGCGGTGATGCGCTCGATCTCGCTTTTGCGGTAGACCATGGTGTCGACCGCCTGCAGGTCGCCGTCGGGCAGGATGGTCGTCTCCTTCGGCTTGCCGAAGTAGACCCCGCCGGTCAGTTCGCGGATGCAGACGATGTCGATCCCCTTGGGAATGCGGCTGGTCTTGAGCGGGGAGGCGTCCGTCAGCTCGGGATAGAGCAGCCCGGGACGGATGTTGGCAAAGAGGGTGAAATGCTTGCGCAGGGGCAGGAGGGCGGCGCGCTCCGGCTGCTGGGCGGGTGGGAGTTTCTCCCACTTCGGGCCGCCAACCGACCCGAACAGAATGGCGTCGCCTTCCTCGCAAAGCTTGAGCGTGGCGGCGGGCAGGGCCTGGCCGTGCTTGTCGATGCCGGCTCCGCCGACGTCGGCCGTGCGGTAGCACAGCTCCAGGTTTTCGGCCGCGGCGATCCGGGCCAGAACCCGGAGGGCCTCGGACATGACCTCAGGACCGATGTAGTCTCCGGCCAGAACGGCGAAGGTGAGCGTGGGCATAGAGAAGGGCGAAATTGGCAAAAAGGGGGCCGGCCTGGCAAGGGATAATGCAGTGCCGAGGTTTGCACTTCGGCCCCGGCCCGTAAAGGTTGGGGGAGATGCATCTGCACATCCTTCCCGCCGGACCGATCCAGACCAACGCCTATTTGCTGACTTCGCCCGCCACCGGCGAAGCCGTCCTGATCGACGCCCCGGCCGGGATCTGGGCCAAGGTCAAACCGATCCTGGAGAACGACAAATGCCGGTTGACCGAACTCTGGCTGACCCACGGCCACTGGGACCATACCCAGGGGGCGGCGGAAGTGGTCCGGGCGACCGGGGCCAAGGTCCGGGCCCATCCGGCCGATCGGGCCATGTATGAAACCGCCCGGCCGCTCCCGAGTTTTGCCGGCGGAGGCCAGTTGGAGCCGGTCCGGATCGACCACGAGCTGACGCCGGGCGAAATCATCTCGGTCTTGGGGGTCACGGCGGAGGTCCGGCACGTGCCGGGCCATGCCCCCGGCAATGTGCTCTTCTATTTTGCCGGCGCCCACTCGGCCTTCGTGGGCGACGCCCTGTTTCGCGGCAGCGTCGGCCGCACCGACCTGCCTGGCGGCGACGCCGCCCTGCTCGCCCGCTCGATCCGCGGCCAGATCTATGGCTTGCCCGAGGCGACGTTGGTCTACCCGGGTCACGGTCCGGCCACGACGGTGGGCGAAGAGAAGGCGGGCAATCCCCACGTCCGCGGAGAATAGGCGCTCGGGAAAGGTTCGCCAATCGGGCGAAAATCTCCTCAATTCACGCCGGTGAACCCCGCCGGATTTGACGAAGCTTTCATGCGCTGCGCCTTGGAACTGGCGCATCATGGCTGGGGCCGGACCCATCCCAATCCCATGGTGGGGGCTGTGATCGTGGAAGGCGGGAAAGTGGTGGCGGAGGGCTTTCATGCCCGGGACGGCGAGGCGCACGCGGAGCGGGCGGCTTTGATGGCGCTCGGCCGGGCGCCCAAGCCGGGGGCCTCCTTGTACGTGACGCTCGAACCCTGTTCGACCGCCGGCCGCACCGGCGCCTGCACCGACGCGATTCTGCGCTCCGGTTTGAAGCGGGTGGTGGTGGCCGCCCCCGATCCCACCCCCGGCCACGCCGGGGCCGGCTACGAGGTGCTGCGGCGGGCCGGCGTCGAGGTCGTGACCGGGGTCCTGGAGGCGGAAAGCCGCGACCTCAATCTGATTTTTCATCACCGGCTGGAGAAGAACACCCCACTCCTGGCCGCCAAATTGGCCGCCACCCTCGACGGCCGGATCGCCTGCCGGACCGGCGACTCGCAATGGATCACGGGCGAGACCGCCCGCCGGGACGTCCACCGCTGGCGCCGGCTCTTCCCGGCGATTGCGGTCGGGGCCGGCACGGTGATGAAGGACAATCCCCGGCTGACGGCTCGCCTGCCGGGAGAAGAGGACTGGTGCCCCTGGCGCTTCGTTTTCGACGGCCGGCTGCGCACGGTCGAGGACCGCAACATCCCGAGACTGTACAGCGACGAGTACCGGGAGCGCACAGTAGTGGTGACGACAGCCAATTCGGGACTCGGCTATGTCCGCAAGCTGCGCGAGTGGGGGGTCCAGGTCTGGGTCTGCGACTCGGCCACCCAGCGGGTCAACTGGGCGGATTTTCGCAAGCGCTGCCTCGAGGCCCAGATCAACGGGGTTATTTTCGAGGGCGGGGCCCAGCTGGTGAGCGAGCTCGCGCAAGAGCGCCAGATGGATTATCTGTTCTCCTACACCGCCCCCGTCCTGCTGGCCGACGACAAGGGCAAGGCCATGCTCAGCGGGCTGCGCACCGAGCGCCTCACCCAGGCGCTGCGGCTGGCCGACGTGTGCCACGAGATTTTGGAAGGAGACATCCTCACCCGCGGCCGGGTGGTGTATCCCGAGAAACTGCAGATCGATGAAACCGCCTTCAGCCTCGGGTAAGGTCGATCCGGCCATCCGCACGGTCGTCCTGGCCACCGGCAATCGCCACAAGCTGGGGGAGTTTGCCGGCCTGGCCCGGGCCTCCGCCTTACCTCTGCGGATCATCGGGCCGACCGAAGCCGGCGGAATGCCGGCGGTGGCCGAGGACACAGGCACTTTTCTGGGCAACGCCACCAAGAAAGCGCGGGCGCTCTGGCGGCGAGCGCACGTCGGCTGGTGGGTTCTGGCCGATGACAGCGGCCTCTGCGTCGAGGCGCTGGGTGGCCAGCCGGGAGTCGAGTCCGCTTATTACGCCGGGCCGCAGGGGGACGCGGCGGCCAATCTGCTGAAACTGGTGGCGGCGATGCAGGCGGTCCCGGAGGGCCGGCGCGGCGCTTATTTCACCTGTGTCTTGTGCCTGATCGATCCGACCGGAGCGGAGCATGTCTTTGAGGGCCGGTGCGGGGGCGACCTGCTGTTCACGCCTCGCGGAGTGGAGGGCTTCGGCTACGATCCGCTTTTCGTCCCCCGCGGCTATGATCAGAGCTTTGCCGAACTGGGCGAGGCGGTGAAGAACGACCTCAGCCACCGGGCGCGGGCCTGGCAGAAATTGGCGGAATGGTTTCGGGCGGCGGGGCACCGCTATCTGCGGGAGGGACCGGCCATCCAGGATTCTTAGCGGCTCAGTCCGCATTGAGAGGCGACCGATCCGCCTCAGCGGGGACAAAAGGCCGAGCGGCCGCTGAAATTTTCCCGGGGCGCTTGGCGGATTTTGCGGCGTCCCTCGTATAACAGAGCGTGGACGAAAAAGGATATTCCGCCGGTCGGCCCGCTGGGGGCTGTATGGTGGCGTCCGACCAACAACGGTTGGAGCAACGTGCCGCCCTTAATAGGGAGGCGGAAAAGTGACCGGAAATGGACGCGAGCAAGCCACCGCCCGATTGGTCTGGCCGGGTCCGACAAACAATAAACATTTACAGGGTGAGCCCCCGAGCGTAGGCCAACAACTCATGGCCGGTGCGCTTCCCCCCTTTCCGACTGGTCCGGTGAATTCGGAGGAGGCGAATGAGACGCGCTGGTTCATGGAGGAGGTGCACGCGCACGGCCCCGCGCTGCGCTCCTATCTGCGGACAAAGTTTCCCCGGCTTGCGGACATCGACGATCTGGTCCAGGAGTCCTTCGCGCGCCTGTGGCGGATGCGCGGCCGCGGCCGGGCGGGCTCCGGCAAGGGCCTCCTTTTCGCCACGGCCCGAAACATCGCGATCGACAACTTCCGCCGCGAGCGCGCGGCCGGGATCGATTTCGTGCCGGACTGCGCAGAATTCCCCGTGGCGGAGCCGCGGCCCGGAGTGGCGGAGACCGTCTGCCGCAATCAAGAGCTGGCACTGCTGGAAGAGGCGATCGCCGCTTTGCCGGAACGCTGCCGCCAGGTGCTGACGCTGCGAAAAATCTACGGACTCTCGCACCAGGAAATCGGCGCTCGCCTCGGCATTTCCGAGCATACGGTCGAGTCGCAGCTCGGCCGGGGCATGGCGAAGTGCGTGGAGTATCTCCGCCGCCGCGGACTCCCGGAGATCATTAAATTTTCCCATGAAGCCAAACCCTCGCGTTGACGCTGGCGGCGACGCGCCGGCCGGAGAAGCGGCGATTGAGGCCGCCGCCCTGCGCTGGCTGGTCCGCCGCGACCGCGGCCTGACCGAGGCGGAAACGCAGGACTTCAACGCCTGGCTTCGGGCGGAATCCCGGCACGCCCAGGCGGTGGCCAAGCTTGCCGCCCTGTGGTCTTCGATGGATCAGCTGCAGGCGCTGGCGGCCCGATCGGGGAGCGAGCCGGATCCGGACCTCCTGGCGCGCCCGTCGCGGCCGGCGCGCTGGCGATGGCCTGTGCTCGTCGCGGTCGCCGCGGCCGGGTTGGCGGTCATTTGGGCGCTGGTGCCGCCGATTAAGCCGGTGGCCCCGGCCGTTGCGGTCTCGGCGCCTTCCGCGCTCGCCCATCGGCTGACACTGGCGGATGGATCGGTCGTGGAACTTGGTCCGGGATCGAGGATCGAGGAGCATTTTAC
>Ga0302279_10003497_pt1 | contig 19487 bp, 12 predicted proteins | sample III_Bog_N3_3_FD_194541 | JGI IMG/M metagenome (GOLD analysis project Ga0302279, IMG submission 194541) | Peat permafrost microbial communities from Stordalen Mire near Abisko, Sweden - III_Bog_N3_3 | ecosystem: Environmental > Terrestrial > Soil > Wetlands > Peat | place: Sweden: Abisko...
TGTCGACCAGGAAGCTCGGCGTCCAGGTCAGGAAGATCGTGCCGACGAAATTGGCCCCGAGGAAAACGAACATGAGGAGAATCGCGGTCGGTTTGGAGAGAATGATGCGCAGCGCCTCCTTGACGCCCACCGGGGGTGCCACCGTCACCGGCGCTTCCGCCGCCGCCTCCGCGGTGCCCCGGCGGGTGTCGCGGAGGTACCGCATCATGATCAGCGCCATGAGGGTGCCGGAGAGGCCGAAGCAATAGAGTCCGACCCGCCAGCCATAGTGCACGGCGAACCAGGCGCCGAGCCAGCCGCCCAGGATTGTGCCGCAGTAGACGCCGGACTGGTGGATGGCGAGGGCGCGGGAGCGGGTGCGTTTGCCGTGGTAGTCGCTCATGAGCGACAGGGCGGCGGGAAAATAGACCGTCTCCCCCACTCCGACGACCGCGCGCACGGCGACGAACTGCCAGAATTTGGCGCAGAGGCCGGTGATGGCGGTCGTGACGCTCCAAAAGAGGCAGCCGCCCAGGATCAGCCGCTTGCGCGACCATCGGTCGCCGAGGAAGCCCGCCAGGGGCGAGCCGAAGGCGTAGGTCCACATGAAGGCCGAGCCGATCAGGCCGAGCTGGACGGAATCAAAGCCGAATTCGGCCTTCAGCTTGGGGAAAAGCGAGAAGATGCACTGGCGGTCCGCATAATTGAAACAGCAGACGAGCCAAAGCATCGCCACCACCTTCCATTTATAGCGGGAGTTCATCCCGCAACCGGCAGTTTCCAGGCGCGAAACTGGCTGTGCAGGTCCTTCGTTAGTTTATGGTAGAGCTTTTTCGATTCTCGGGAGACGACGGTCTTGGGGGCGCCCGGCTCCAGGCCGCGAGCCTCGAGGCCGGCCGCGACATTGAGGGGAAAAGTCAGCTGCTCGATCAGCTGGCCCACCTGGCGCATGCGTGCGGCCGGGATAGTGGCGCGCAAATCGTTCGCCTCCGGGCCGGTACAGGCATCATAGATCGGCACCATCAGGTCGGGGACGAAATTGACCAGGCCGCCGACGCAGCCGACCCCGCCCAGGGCGAAGACTTCGGTCAGCCGGGTGTCGGCGCCGGAAAAGACCCCGAACTTTTTCTCCTTCCCCAGGGCGATCAGCGCGGGATGGTAGGAGAATTCCCCCCCACTCTGCTTGATCGCCACCATGTCCGCCCGGTCGGCGAAAGCGGCGATGGTCTCCAAACCGATCCGGTTCGAGGTCAGTTCGGGAAAATTGTACAGATAGAAGGGCAGGTCGACCCCCTCGGCCGCGCGGAGGAAGAACTCCAGCATGTCGGCCTGGGAGACGGGGAAAAAGGGCGGCGGCATCACCGCCACGCCGACGACCCCGGCCCGCTTGGCGAAGCGGCCCAATTCGATCACCTCGTCCAGCCGGATATTGGTGATATTGGCCAGGACAGGAAGCGGGGCCGCCAATTCGGCCACCTTAGCCAGAATTTCCTTCCGCTTCTCCAGGGGGAAGCGCGCGAATTCGCCCGTGCTGCCGAGGGCGAGGATTCCGTGCACGCCGCAGCCGCGGAGGAACCGCAGATGAGCGCGAAGGGCGCCCGTGAGTAGCCGGCCATTGGGAGTTACCGGGGTCCAGAGTGCGGCCACGACGCCGCGCCGAAGGGGTGCCATTTTGGGTGCTCCAACGATGTAGCTGACGTCGGCAGGGTCAAGCCAAAGGAGGGACGTGCGGGGGTTTGGGCGCGACCTTGCCTTCATAATTGGGGTCGCGCAGCTTTTCGGCCATGCCTGCTTCGCCCGCGGCTCGCCGCGGACTTGTCCTCCTCGCCGCCTACCTGGGCTGGATGTTCGACGGCCTGGAAATGGGCATCTTCCCCTTGGTCGCGCGACCGGCCCTGCAGCAGTTGGGCCACGGCCGGATAGACGACGCTTTCATCGGGCATTGGACGGGCATCATCAACGGGCTGTTCCTGCTCGGGGCGGCTGGGGGCGGCCTGGGCTTCGGCTGGCTGGGCGACCGGATCGGGCGGGTCCGGGCCATGAGCCTTTCGATCCTCTGTTATTCGATTTTCACCGCCTTGGCGTATTTTGTCCAAACGCCGCTGCAATTTGGGCTCCTGCGCTTTGTCGCGGCGCTGGGGATGGGAGGCGAATGGTCCCTCGGGGTCGCCTTGGTCATGGAGATCTGGCCGGAGAACCGCCGCCCGGCTCTCGCGAGCTGGCTAGGGACCGCCAACAATCTCGGCATGGCCCTGATCGGCCTCGTGGGACTGGCATTTTCGGTGACGGTCCTTTCTTGGCGCTGGGTCGTTTTGATCGGCGCGGTGCCGGCGCTTTTGACGGTTGTCTTGCGCTTCTTTGTGCCGGAGTCGGAGCGCTGGCAGAAAGCGGCTGCCGCTGGCGGCGGGCAGCCCTTGCGGGAGATTTTTCGCCGGCCGGTCTTCGGCCGGACGGTGCTGGCGGCCGTGTTGGGCGGCGTCGCTCTCATCGGCACCTGGGGCTCGGTCTTGTGGCTGCCGCTCTGGGCCGATCAGTTGGCCGGCCCCGGCCGGCCGCACGCCAAAGCGGCCACACAGGTGCTCTGCGCCGTCGGCTCGGCCTGCGGCGGATTTTGCGGCGGCTGGCTGGGGCAGATCCTGGGGCGCCGGCCGGCCTACTTTCTCATCTGTGCACTCTCTTTGCTCAGCTGCGCTTGGCTGTTTCGCGGCGTCGGCGCCTACGGCGCCCCGTTCCTCCTCCTCGCTTTCGTCGTCGGAGTTTGCACCGCCGCTTTCTATGGCTGGCTGCCGCTGTATCTGCCGGAGCTTTTTCCCACCCGGGTCCGCGCCACCGCCCAGGGAATCGGCTTCAACTTCGGCCGCGTCCTGGCCGCCTTGGGCGCTCTGGAAATGGGCGCCTTGATGCAGACTTTCTCCGGCAGCTACGCCCGGGCGGGGGCGGTGGTCACCTTGATCTATGCACTCGGCATGATCGCGATCTGGTTTGGCCCGGAAACTCGCGGCCTGCCATTGCCCGATTAGGCTAAATCGGCAAACTCCGAGGTATGGGCATGCCATTGAATCGCCGCCGTTTTTTGCAGACAGTCGCCGCCGCCACGGGCGGCGCCGCCGTCGGGCACCGAGCCCGGGCGGCGGGACCGGGGCGCCCGCGCAATGTCCTTTTCATCGCTGCGGATGATCTCCGGCCCCAGCTCGGCTGTTACGGAGATCCGGTCGTGCAGTCCCCGCATCTCGACGCCCTCGCCGCCCGCGGCCGGCTCTTCGAGCGCGCCTATTGCCAGCAGTCCGTCTGCTGCCCCTCCCGCTCCTCTTTGATGACGGGGCGCCGGCCGGACTCGATTCGGGTCTGGGACTTGCAGACGTATTTCCGCCACACCGTGCCGGAGGTGGTCACGCTGCCGCAGGCCTTCAAGAATCGGGGTTACTTCACCCAAGATATCGGCAAGATCTACCATAACGACACCCGGCCCTTGTCCGCCGGCCCGCGGATGTACGACCTCGCCTCATGGTCGGTGCCGCCGGTGCACGCCGACGGCGAGCACTGGCGCGACTGGGTGGTGCCGGGCCAGCCGGGCGGCCCTAAGACCAAGCAGGGCGCTTACCAATGCCTCGCTGTCCCCGACAACGCCTATACCGACGGCCAGATCGCCGATCAGGCCGTCGCCTCGCTCCAGCGGCTGGCCGGCCAGGAGCAGCCGTTCTTTCTCGCCGTGGGTTTTTGGAAACCGCATCTGCCCTTCAATCCCCCGAAAAAATACTGGGACCTCTACGCGCCGGGATCGATTCCGCCGCCGGCCAATCCCTGCCCGCCGCGCGGCGCCCCGGCGATCGCCCTCCATCATTCGACGGAGCTGCGCAATTACGCCGGGATTCCGCAGCAGGGCCCGATTCCACCCGAATTGTCCGCGACCCTGCGTCACGGCTACTACGCCGGCATCAGCTTTTTGGACCACAACGTCGGGCGGCTTCTCGGCGAGCTGCGCCGCCTCGGGCTGGAAGACAACACGGTTGTCGTGTTCTGGGTCGACCACGGCCTGCACTTGGGCGAGCACGAGCTCTGGGGCAAGACGAGCGACTATGAATTGGACACCCACGTCCCGCTCATCATCGCCGCCCCCGGGATGGTCCGGCCGGGCGCGAAGGCGGCCGGCCTGGTCGAACTGCTCGATATCTATCCGACCCTGCTCGAACTCTGCGGACTGCCGCCCGACGCCGGCCTGGAAGGCCGCAGCGTGGCCCCGCTGTTGGACGACCCGGACCACCCCGGCAAAGAGTCGGTTTTAAGCCAGCACCAGCATCCGTTTTACGCTCCGCAGGCGACGGCCATGGGCTATTCCCTGCGCACGGACCGCTATCGGTATGTGGAATGGCGCACGATGGCCCGGCTCGGGCTGGCCGGCCAGGAGCTTTACGACTACCAGGCCGACCCGCGCGAGACGGTCAACCGCGCCGGCGATCCGAACCTTGCGCCCCTGCTGCGCGCCTTGCGGCAGCAAATGCGGGAACGGATGCCGGCGGCGGCCGTGCCGGGCTAGAAGCGCACCGAGGCGCTCACGTGATAGGTTCGCGGCGGAATGTCACGGGTGATGACGAAGGCGGAGTCGTTCAAGTTGCTGACCAAGAAGTCGAACATGTAACGGTTCCACTTGTATCCAGCGCCAGCGTCCGCCGTCCACTGGCTGTTCGGAATCGGTGTCAACGTGGCCCCGCTCGTCAGCGTGACTTGATCCAGCATCGGCCCGATGTAACGGATGCCGGCCTTGATCTCCAAACCGTTCTTTTCCGGGTCGTGAAACTCGTACTTCGCGAAAACATTGAAGCTCCAGATCGGACAAAACGTGAGCGGAATCAGGTCATTGGGATGCGTCGGATCGGCCGAATTTTGCACACTCGAGAACATCCGGGTGTAGTTGGCGACGATGCTGAGCCGGTCGGTGACGGCGCCATAGGTTTCGAATTCGAAGCCATGGGTTTCCTGGTTTCCCAGCGGGATTTCAGTGCCAAAGGTCACGTTCTGCCCCTCGGAGGTTCCGCTGGCGAGGCTGTTGACGACGGAACCGGTGCCGGAAAGCTGCCAGTGATCGGCGGTGAAGCTCATCCGGCCGTGGAAGAGCTCGGTTTTGACGCCGTACTCGTAAAGCAGCTGGACGGGCGAAACGGTGAAGAACTGGGCGAGACGGGGGTCGCCCGCCAGCAGGCCGTTATAGGCTTGGTAGACCGTGGCGGGATTGTTTTGCACGCTTTTGACTGCGTAGAGCGCGACATTATCCGTCGCCTTGACGGTCGCGCCGAAGCGATAGGAGTTGAGCAGGGTGTCGCTCGAGGAAGCCTCCTTGCCGGTGAGGTAATTGAAGACGCGGAAGTGGTCATGGTCCCGCCGGGCGCTGCCATTAAGGATAAGGCGGTCGTGAAAGAGGCCCAAGGCCTCTTCGCCATAGTAGCCGATGTTGATTTCCGGCTCGTAGGTATAGGTGCTTGGGGTCGTCTGCGGAACGACCCGGCCGGCATAGTACGCGGCGGAGTTTCCGGCCTGGGCGGCGGTTACGATGTTGATCTCCTCACCCGTGATGGCGCCCGTCGTGGCATTCTTCACCGGCACGAGCGTCGGCATGGTGGGGATCGAGTTCCAGGCTGAGGTCGTAATGGTTTCGCTGCGTACGTTGTATCCGACCAGGGTATAGCCATCGATCCAGCCATTGGACGTTTTGTAGCTGCCGAAGAGGTCGCCCTGGGCGGCGACATTGTGCCACTCGACGATGGAATGGATGTAGGCATAGTTGATCAGCGTCGTGCTATTGTTTTCGTCGGTGAAGGCCTGAGAGTCGGCGCTGTTGGCGCGGACGTTCACCGCCTGCCGGTAGGTCAAAAACGAGGTGATTTTCTGGGTCAGGAAAAGGCTGCTGTTGACCACCTCTTCATAGGCGTTTTCGCCCGGCCCGGAGAGATTGAAGTTGATGGGCAAGTTCAGGGCTGTGATCGGATCGGTCGAATTTTTGAAGATGGGAAACAGAATGCGGTCCCGGTAGACGTAGTCGGCAAAACCGTGCCCCTCTTCGCGGGAGGGCGTCAGATCCTTCATCAGCACGTTGGTTTCCACCAGTTCGGTGTTGGGCGTCAGTTTCCAGCGGAAGGTCGGATAGACCGCTACGATGCGGGTGTGCATAAAATTGATGTAGTCATTCGACTCCTGCCAGGCGCCGGCGATGCGGAAGCCGAGAGTATGAGCGGCATTGAGCGTCTGATTGCTGTCGAACTCCACCCGGGCTCCGGACCCGTTGTGCTCGTCGGCCAGGTAACTGAAGGTGGCGGTGTCAAAATTGTCCGTCAGGGTCGGCTTCTTGAGGATATAATTGAAGTAGCCGAAGCCCGAGGCGCGGCCTTGCACCGCCGACGGCGGCCCCTTGACGATTTCCAGTCGATCGTAGCCCGAGAGGTCACGCTTGTAATGCTGGTCGCCGACGAGGATGCCATCCTCCGCCATGGAATTAGACAGGGTTTGAAAGCCGCGGATACTTACCGTGTCGCCGAAGCCGGCGAACCGGTTGCGTACCTCGACGTTGGCCATGTAGCTGAAAGACTCGTCCCAGGTGGTGGAATGAAGGTCCGCCCAAAACTGATTGGTGACGATGTCGACCGTCTGCGGAATATCGATCAGGGCGGTGTTGGTCCGGGTCGCCGTCGACGAGGTCGTGACGTTGTAGCCGGAGGTCTGCTCGCCGCCCACCTCCAGGGCGGCCATTGTGACGACCTGGTCGGAAGATGAGTCGGTCGCCGCCGGCGCCGGTGCGGGTGCCGGGGGGGAGGCTTGGGCGAGAAGGCGGCCAGCGCAGAGCGCGGCGACGAAGCAAAGGCCGGTCCAAGCGGCCGGACGCCTCGTTTTGACATGGGGGCGATAGTGGGGTGTCTGCATGATGTGTTCTGTGTTCGAGGTTTGGAAACTGGAAAGAGGAGAAATCACAGGGCAATGGCGGTGTTGGTGGCCCGGGCGGCGGTGCCGTCGGTGTGGCCGGTGGATTCCCGCAGGAGCGGCGACACGGGCACTTCGAGGTTGGGGTTGCTCGGCGCGCCGCCGTTGACGAGGTCGAGCAGGAGATGGGCCGCCGCCCGGTTCTGGGCCTCTTCGGTGTATTCGAAGCAAGTCAAAGGGGGGTCCATGTAGTCAGAGGTCGGATTATCCCCCACCCCCACCATCGCCAAGTCGCCCGGGATCGTCCGGCCGGCGCGCTTGACCGCCAGGTAGGCGCCAATCGCGAGGCTGTCGGTGATGGCGAAGACACCGTCGCAGGCCGGATTGAAGCTGAGATACCGCTTCATCGCTTCGTAGCCGGAGCTTTCGTGCAGCGTGTCGCAGGTGATCATGGTCGGCGGCTGCCCGAGCCGCTTTTCCACCGTGGCGACGAAGGCCCCGAGGCGGCTGCGGGTCGCTTGGGTGAGGATGGCCGGCTGCAGCACCGCCAGCTTGCGCCGGCCGGCTTCAAGGAGGATGTCGGCGGCCTTGCGCCCCAGGGTGTCGGACTTGACCGAGACGCTGGGATAGCCGGGGATGCGCCGGCCGATGAGCACAACCGGGAAAGGCAAGTGATTGGCGGCCAGGAACTGGTCGTCCTGGTCGATTGTGTTGGTAATGATGGCGCCGTTCCAGCGATGGCCGCCTCGCATCCCAGGCAGTTCGTGCAGGTGTCCGGCGTGAAACATCTCCAAATTGACGTCGTATTTGACCGCCAGCTCCTTCCGCTCGGCGATGGCGCGGTCGAGCGCCCGCAGGGCCTGGGAGACGAGGAAGAGCGGCGCCTCGAAGGTGGTCAGGATCGAAACCACGACGTGCTTGGTCCCGGAATCCTTCGCCCGGAGGCTGCGGGCGGTGACATTGGGCACATAGCGGAATTTTCGGGCCGCCTGCATCACCCGGGCTACCGTCGCGGCAGAAATGCGGCGTTTGATGTGCTGCCCGCTGAGGACGGCTGAAACCGAGGAGGCGGACAGCCCCACATCCCGTGCGATGTCCTGCACGGTGACGACGGAAGACTTAGCCGACCTCTTCATGGGGTGCTGGGGGGTGGAAACCTGCCGGGGAAGCGGGCTTCGGGGTAGCTTCAACGATGTAGCAAAAATTCCGGGGTCGGCAAGCAAAAATAACTTTTTTGCCTGGCGGGATTGCCCCAAGCTGCGGGCTTGGGATTCCGCCTCGCCGCTATTACCGCCCGTTCCTCCGCATGAATTCGAAATTGCGCGCGGCCCTGCAGGCGGTGCTCCTCGTTCTCGCCGGGCTTTGGGTGTACGCGCCAGCCCTCCACGGGCCTTTCGTCTCGGACGATTCGGTCGAAATTACCGACAATGCCGATTTACGCACCCTGGCCGGCCTGGGGCGGATTTGGTGGGGCCGGGACAGCACGGATTACTTTCCGCTCAAGAGCACGGTGCAATGGGTGGAGTGGCATTTGTGGTCCGACCGGCCGCTCGGCTACCATCTGGTCACGCTCGGCCTGCATCTGCTCAGCGCCCTCCTGTTTTGGCGGCTGCTGCAAAAATTCGGCGTCCGCTGGGGTTGGATCGGAGGGCTCCTCTTTGTCCTTCATCCCCTGGCGGTGGAATCGGTCGCCTGGGTTTCGGAGCTGAAGAACACGCTCTCCCTGCCCTGGCTGCTGCTCGCCCTGGGCGCCTACGCCGATTGGGATGAGAGCCGGTCGGGGCGGCTCGGTGCGCCGGGCCTGTCGGTACGAGCTTCCTATTGGGTCGCGCTGGGCTGTTTCCTCCTCGCCCTCCTGGCCAAGAGTTCCGTCGTCATGTTTCCGGCATTGCTGCTGCTCTACGTTTGGTGGAAGCGCGGGCGGATTAGCTGGCGGGATGGCGTCGCCTGCCTGCCGTTTGCCGCCGCGGCCCTCTCCCTGGCCCTGGCGACCATCGTCTTTCAGCAGCACCGGGCTATTCGCGGCGTCGACCTCCACCTGGGCGGTCTGGCATCCCGGGCGGCCGGCGCCGGGCTTACGGCCGTGTTTTATGGGGCCAAGAGCGTCGCGCCCGTGGCGATGGCCTTCATCTACCCGCGATGGACGCTGGCGCCGGTGCGGCCGGTCCTATGGCTGCCCGGGCTGGCGGCCGGCGCCTTCCTCGTCTGGATCTGGAGCCGGCGCGACCGAGGACGGGCGGCGCGGTCCCTGGATTTCGGATTCGGCTGGTTTGCGCTCAATCTCGTCCCGGTTCTGGGCTTAGTGCCGATGGCCTATCTGCGGATTGCCTGGACGGCGGATCATTTAGCCTATGTCTCCCTCCTGGGTATCCTCGCCCTGGCTGCGGCCGGCCTCAATCGGGCCCGGCCTGTGCTGCTGCTCGCGGTGGCCGGGCTGTGCCTTGGACTGGCGGTGGAAAGTCGCCGGCACGCCGCCGACTTCCAAGGCGAGGAGGCGCTCTGGACCGCCACGCTCCGAGCCAATCCCCGGACGGGGACGGCGCACAACAATCTGGGCGTGTTGCAATTGAAGCAGCACCGGCCGGTCGACGCGGCTGTGGAATTTCGCCGCGCTATCGAACTCGACCCCACCTATCCCGAGCCGCGCAGCAACTTGGGCGAGGCCCTGCAATTGCAGGGCGATATTCCCGGAGCCATCGTCCAATATCAGGCGGCGCTCAGCCTGAGCGCCGCCTATGACATGGCCGCCTATGATTTGGGCCTGTGCTACTTCGCCCAGCGCCGGTACCCGGAGGCCGAGGCGGCCTACCGGCAGGCGCTCCAGTTCAAACCCAATTTTAGCGAAGCGCGAAATAACCTCGGGGTGACCTTGTCGCGCCTCGGCCGCTACGACGAGGCGATCCCGGAGTACCGCGCAGCTCTGGCGATCCAGCCCAACTATCCGGAAGCGGAAAATAATCTGGGCCTGGCCTTCGCCAAAACCGGGCGAATGCGCGAGGCCGTGGTCCATTTCGAAGCGGCGCTGCGGCTCAATCCCGGCTACACGGACGCGCGGCACGATCTCCAGACGGCGCTGCGCCTGCTTTCGGCCCCGCCCTGAAGCGGCCGCCGCTGGCGGCTTGCGCTGCGCCGGGAGCGGGCCTAAGTCCTCTTTCGCCATGGCGTACTTTCTCGGCATCGATGTCGGCACCGGCAGCGCCCGGGCGGGAATTTTTGACGCTCGGGGACGAATGCACGGCTCGGGCTCCCATCCCATCCGCCTGTGGCGACCCGAGCCCGATTTTGCCGAGCAATCGAGCGAGGATATCTGGGCGGCCTGCGGCCGGGCGGTGCGCGCCGCGCTGCGCCAGGCCCGGGTAGCTCCGGTGGCCATCGCGGGCCTGGGCTTTGACGCCACCTGCTCGCTCGTGGCCTTGGACGCGGCCGACCGGCCGGTTTCGGTCAGCCCGACGGGCCGGCCGGGGCAAAACGTGATCGTGTGGATGGACCATCGCGCGATCGCGGAAGCCGAGCGGATCAACGCGACCCGGCATCCCGTGCTCCGCTATGTCGGCGGCGTGATTTCGCCGGAAATGGAAACCCCCAAGCTGCTGTGGCTGAAGCGCCATCTCCCCAGGACGTGGAAGCAGACGGCGCGCTTTCTCGATCTGCCTGATTTTCTCACCTACCGCGCCACCGGGGATGACACCCGGTCGCTCTGCACTACCGTCTGCAAATGGACCTACCTCGGCCGCCGCGGGCTCGACGGCGCCGGCTGGGACAAGTCCTATTTCCAACGCATCGGCTTGGGCGACCTCGCCACCGAGGGGTTTAGGCGCATCGGCACGCGGGTGCGGCCCATGGGCGAGCCGATTGCCACTGGCCTGACGGCCAAGGCCGCGCGCGAATTGGGCCTGCGCCCGGGCATTCCGGTGGGGGTCGCGATCATCGATGCCCATGCCGGCGGGCTCGGCACCCTCGGCGCTCCCGTGGGCGGCCGGACCGTCAGCGGGGCCGCGCTCAACCGACGGCTCGCCCTGATCGGGGGCACCTCCTCCTGCCACATGGCGGTGTCGCCGCGCCCCCGTTTCATCAGCGGGATTTGGGGACCCTATTTTTCAGCGATGATTCCGGGCTGGTGGCTGACGGAGGGCGGACAATCAGCCACGGGGGCTCTGATCGACCATGTGGCCACGTCCCATGCCGCCTACCCTGCCCTGCAGCGGGAGGCGAAGCGGGCGGGCGTCACGATTTACGAGCTTCTGAATGCCCGCCTGGTCGCGCTCGCCCGGGCCGGCGGCTTGAGCCATCCGGCCGAGCTTACGCGGGATTTCCACATCCAGCCGGATTTTCATGGCAATCGTTCGCCCCGGGCGAACCCGACCCTGCGCGGCATCATGGCGGGCCTGGCCCTTTCCGCCACGGCCGATGACCTGGCCCTGCAGTATCTCGCGGCCATCCAGGCGGTGGCCTATGGTACCCGCCACATCGTCGAGGAGATGAACCGCCGGGGCTACCGCATCGACACCATCCTGGCTTGTGGCGGCGGGACGAAGAATCCGGTGTTTCTGCGCGAGCACGCGGACATCACGGGCTGCCGGGTGGTGCTGCCGGCCGAGCCGGAGGCAGTGCTGCTCGGCTCGGCTGTCCTGGGAGCGGTGGCGGCGGGGCGGTTTCCCAGCGTCCTCGCCGCCATGAACGCCATGAACCGGGCCGGACGGGTGGTGGCGCCGGCCGGCCGGGCCGTGGCCCGGTATCACGAACGCAAGTACCGCGTATTCCATCGGCTGCATGGCGACTTTCTCGCCTATCGCAAGCTGATGGCCGGAGCCTAGGGGCCATGGGACCATAGCCCGCTCTTTCCCGGCGGCGTTTTCTCCAACTGGCGGGTCGCGGCTGGCCGCCGGGCTACAGCTTGACCGTCGGCGCGCAGCTGGACGGATCGGTGTAGACATAGCCGCGGGCGAGAGCCCCATAGGCTCGAACCTGCGCTTTTTCCCAGTCGGCATCGCGGCCGAGCTCGCGGGCCAGGAGCCGGGCGGCCGTCGGCGCCGCCTCGATGGAGGCGCGCGCGTCTAGGAGGAGGGCCCGGGTGCGCCGGGCCAGGACATCTTCCACCGTTCGCGCCATTTCTTCCCGGGCCTGCCAAATCACCTCCGCCTGCTGGTAGGGTAGGCGCGGATGCAGCCGCTCGGCCAGAGCCGGCTCGGCCGCCAGCAGCTGGCGGATGCCCGCAGCGTCGGACCCGTAGGGCGCGAGATTGCCCGGCGAGATGGTCTCCGCGGTCGCACCCCGGATCGAAAGGGTCTCCGTCGGGCTGCGCTGATTATCCACCCCGGCCACCATTTCCGCATGGTCGATCACATCTTCCGCCATCTTGCGGTAGGTCGTCCACTTGCCGCCGGTGATCGTGACCAAGCCGCTTTCGCTCACCACGATCGTATGGTCGCGCGACAGCGCGGCGGTGCCGCCATGATCGCCGGAGCGAACCAGGGGGCGCAGGCCGGCAAAGACACTGAGCACGTCGCTATCCTTCGGGCCGGTCGCGAGGTAACGGCGGGCGTGCTCCATGACAAACTCCCGTTCTTCCGGCAGCGACCGCGGCTCCATCTCCGCGTTCGGCCGGGGCGTGTCGGTCGTGCCGACCACGACCCGATCGTGCCAGGGGACGGCGAACAACACCCGGCCGTCCGCTGTCTTGGGAATCATGATGGCGGCATTGCCGGGCAAGAACTCCTTGGGCAGCACGATGTGGATACCCTGGCTGACCGTGACGAGATCGCGCTGGCCGGGCTGATCCCATTTCCGGATGGAGTCGACAAACACGCCGGTCGCGTTGATCACCGCCCGGGCGCGGACCTCGAATTCGGCCCCGCTCTCGCCGTCGCGGAGGCGCACGCCCGTGACCGTGCCGCCTTCCTTGAGCAGGCCGATGACCGCGCAGTAGTTGACCACGGCGGCGCCGAGGCCCTCGGCGGTCTGGGCCAGATTGACCGCCAAACGGGAGTCGTCGAACTGGCCGTCGTGATAGACGACGCCGCCGACCAGCCCGTCGGTCTCGACCGTGGGAATCAGGCCGACCGTCTCGTCGCGGCTGAGGACGCGGGAAGGGGCCAGGCCGAGCCGGCCCGCCAGATGATCGTAGACCTTCATGCCCACGCCGTAGAACGGACCCTCCCACCAGCTGTAGTTGGGGATGACGAAGGCGAGGTCGTGGACCAAGTGCGGGGCGTTGCGCGCGAGGCGGCCGCGTTCGCGCAGGGCCTCCAGCACGAGCGAAATATTGCCCTGGCGGAGATAGCGCACGCCGCCATGGACCAGCTTGGTCGAGCGGCTGGAGGTGGCCGAGGCGAAGTCGGCCTGTTCGACCAGGGCGACGCGGTGCCCGCGGGCGGCGGCGTCGACGGCTGCGCCGAGGCCGGTGGCGCCCCCGCCGATGATGAGGAAGTCGAAGGGCGTGGAGGCCGAGCGAATCCGCTCGAGCGAGGCGGCCCGCTTCACCCCGGCTTCTCCCAGGCTTTGGCCCGCTCGAGCGCCCGCTCCCAGCCCTGGCGCAAGGCGGCCATGGCCGGCGCGGCTCGGGCGGGCTGGAAGGTGGTGTCGACCGCCCAATTGCGGGAAATGTCTTCGCGGCTTTCCCAATAGCCCACGGCCAGGCCGGCAAAATAGGCGGCGCCCATCGCGGTTGTCTCGATGTTCTTCGGCCGCACGACGGGGACGCCGAGAAGATCGGCCTGAAATTGCAGCAGGGGATCGCTCCGGGAGGCCCCGCCGTCCACCCGCAGTTCACGGAGCTTGATGCCGGAGTCCTTTTCCATGCAGGCGATCAAGTCCGCCGATTGGAAGGCGATGGCCTCCAAAACCGCGCGGCAGAGATGCGCCCGCGACGTGCCGCGGGTGAGTCCGAGCATGGCGCCGCGCGCGTAAGGGTCCCAATGGGGGGCGCCCAAGCCGGCGAACGCTGGCACGAGGTACGCTCCGCCCGCATCCGGGACCGAGGCGGCGAGTTCATCCAGTTCCTGCGCTGAACCGACCAACTTCAACTCATCGCGCAGCCATTGGATGGCGGCGCCGGCGACGAAGACCGAGCCTTCGAGGGCGAACTCAGTTTTGCCTCCGACCTTCCAGGCCACGGTCGTGAGCAGATTGTTGTGCGAGGGCACCGGCTTGTCGCCGGTGTTCATGAGGAGAAAGCAACCGGTGCCGTAGGTGTTCTTGGCCATGCCCGGCCGAAAACAGCCCTGGCCGAAGAGGGCGGACTGCTGGTCGCCGGCGATGCCGCCGAGGGGAGCGCCGGCGGGGGCGAACTCCTTGCTCACCCGCCCATAGACTTCGGAGGAGGAGCGAATCTCCGGGAGCATGGCGCGGGGGACGGACAGGAGCTTGAGCAAATCGTCGTCCCAGCTGCCGGTGTGGAGATTGTAGAGCAGCGTGCGCGAGGCGTTGGTCGCGTCGGTCACGTGCAGCTTGCCCCCGGTCAATTGCCACAAAAGCCAGGTGTCGACCGTGCCGAAGCACAGCTTGCCGGCTTCGGCTTGGGCGCGCGCGCCCGAGACATTCTCCAGGATCCAGCGCAGCTTGGTGCCGGAAAAGTAAGGATCGAGCCGCAGGCCGGTTTTCTGGCTGACCATGGGCTCGGCGCCGTCGCGCTTGAGCTGGGCGCAATAATCCGCGGTCCGCCGGTCCTGCCAGACGATGGCATTGTAGACCGGTTTGCCGGTGGCTCGCTCCCAAACCAGGGTGGTTTCCCGCTGATTGGTCACGCCGATCGCGGCGACGGCATCAGCGGTGATGCCGGACCGGGCCATGGCTTCCGCAGCGGTCGCGACCTGGCTGGACCAAATCTCCGAGGGATCGTGCTCGACCCAGCCCGGCTGGGGATAGATCTGCTTGAATTCCTTTTGCGCCACGGCTACGGCGGCGCCGGCGCGGTTGAACAGAATCGAGCGCGAACTGGTGGTGCCTTGGTCGAGGGCGAGGATGAAGCGCGAAGTGTTCATTAGAAACCGAGGATTTTGAACAGGAAGGCGCCGGCGACGCCGCCGGCGATCGGGCCCAGGATGGGAACCCAGGCATAGGACCAGTCGGAGGAGCCCTTGCCCGTGATGGGCAGGAAGGCATGGGCCAGGCGCGGACCAAAATCCCGGGCGGGATTGATGGCGTAGCCGGTCGGGCCACCCAGGGATAGGCCGATCGCAAATACGATCAGGCCGACCAAAGCGGGCCCGAACCAGGTGCCGACCGCCGTCACCCAGGCGGCCTGGCCGGCGCCGGCCCCGGCGGAAATCTTGCCCATGCTGAGGACGGCGAAGACTAGGGCGGCCGTACCGATGAACTCGGTGAGCAGGGCCGGGCCGAAGCGGCGGACGGCGGGCGACGTGCAGTGGCAGGCGAGCTTGGCGTCCGTATCCGCGGTGGGAGCCCAATGGGCGAGATAGGTGAGAAAGACCAGGATCTGCCCGAGGACGGCGCCGACGATCTGGGCGACGATGTAGCCCGGAACGAAATGCCAATCGAAGCTGCCGATGCTAGCCAGGCCGAGCGTGACCGCGGGATTGAGATGGGCGCCGGAAACGCGGCCGACCGCGTAGACCGCGATGGCGACGGCGCAAGCCCAGCCGGCCGTGATCACGATCCAGCCCCCGCCCTGGCCCTTGGATTTGGTCAACAACACATTCGCGACGACGCCGTTGCCGAATAGAATGAGCAGGGCCGTGCCAACGACCTCGCCGAGGTAAGGATTCATGGGGTGGGGTGGACCTGCCGAGTCTTATGAGGAGGGCGCTGGTTCAGCTCAATGTACTTTTTCCCCCCGCCTTGGCGGCGACGAAGGACTGATAGTCCGGGGCGCGGGCTTGAAAGACGGTCGGCGACTCGAAGGGCCACGCCTCCTCCACCAGGCGCCAAGCCGGCGTAGCCTGGAGCCTTTGGCGGGCCTCGCTATAGTAAGGCGCGTAATCGGTTCTAAAATACAGGCGCGCGTCCTCCCCTGCCCGCTCGGCGATTTGGTTGAGGAAGGCGGAAGTCATCAGCCGATTTTTGTGATGGCGGCGCTTGGGCCACGGGTCGGGGAAAAGTATATAGGCGGCGGAGAATTTTGCTTGTTCGGGCAACGCGGCGAGAAAATCGGCGGCTTCGGCCTGTATAAAATGCAGGTGAGCGAGGCGGCTGCGCTCGCGCTTGCGCGCGGCCCGGCCGATCCGGTCGGAGGCGAGATCGATCCCCAGGCACAGCTCATCCGGGTGGGCTTGAGCGTAGGCGGTGAGAAAATGGCCGTGGCCGCAGCCCACTTCCCAGACAAAGCGGGATTGCTGGGCGAAAATACCGACGAAGACCGCGCGCAGCGCCTCCCGGCGCTGGTGAATGCGTTCCGGATGGGTTAGGCCGTCGTCGGGATTAGCTGGTGCCACGGGTGGTTTTTCCAGCTTCCCCTCGCCCCGATTCGATCACGACCATGAGGATGTTGACGTCGGAAGGATTGACCCCGCTGATCCGGCTGGCCTGTCCCAGGGTAGCGGGCCTGACCGACGCCAGCTTGAGGGCGCTTTCCCGACGAAGGCCCCGAACCGCCGCAAAATCGAGCTCGGCGGGGATTCGAATCCTCTCGATGTGGCTAAGTTTCTCGATTTGGCGTTCCTCGCGTTCTAGATATCCTTTATATCCAACCCGATAGAGGACTTCATCTCGAACTTGTTCGGATTCGGCAGCGAAGTCGACGGGAAGTTCGGCCCCCTTCCCTGCCCGGCGCACATGCTCGGCATAAGTATCACCTTTATACCGAAGTGTTTCCAAAAGAATCGTCCACCGCGAAACACGGTCCTTTTTGTCGCGAATCCGATCTATCCTATTTGTTGTTAGAAGGTTGTGTTGGATCGCATGCCCGAGGAGCCGAAGTTCGGCGCTCCCGTGATTAAAAAGGAGGCGGTGCTCAGCGCGGCTGGTAAACATCCGATATGGTTCGGTTGTGCCCTTTGTGACCAAGTCGTCGATGAGGACGCCGATGTAGCCCTCGTGGCGCTGGATCACCAAGGGTGGTCGTCCCCTCACCTTTTCGACGGCGTTGACGCCGGCAATCAGCCCTTGCGCGGCCGCCTCTTCATATCCTGAAGTGCCATTGATCTGGCCGGCGAGAAAGAGATTTTCCAGCTTTTTGGATTCCAAGGAAGAATGGAGCTGGGTCGGTGGGGAAAAGTCATATTCAACGGCATAGGCCGGTCTTAACAACGTCGCATGTTCCAGCCCTGGAATAGAATGCACCATTTCAACTTGGGTCTCGAACGGAAGCGAAGTCGAGAGTCCATTGACATAGTATTCATTTGTCGATCGCCCTTCTGGTTCCAGAAATAGGATATGGCGGGGCTTATCCGCGAAGCGAACAAACTTGTCTTCGATACTCGGGCAATAGCGGGGCCCTACCCCTTCTATCTCCCCGCTATACATGGCGGACTTGTGAAGATTTGCGCGGACGATTGCGGCGGTCTCAGGTGTGGTATAGGTAATCCAGCAAGACACCTGTTCCGTACCCGGGGGCCACCCCATCCTCTTTTCCCCGGTTTGTTCCACGTGGAACAAGTCACCCGGATCGCGGGTATCGTGGAAAGCAAAGAGCGTCGGAGTCGCATCACCCCGCTGCTCTTCCATGCGATCAAAGTGTAGGCTTCGGCCAAGCAACCTCGGCGGCGTGCCGGTCTTCAGACGCTGAAGTTCGATACCAGCTTCGATCAAGCTTCCCGACAGCGTCTTGGCGCTGAAGTCGCCGAGCCGTCCACCTTCGTTCTTATTCTGACCGATGTGCATCAAGCCGCGCAGAAAGGTTCCGGTTGTGATGATGACGGTCTTGCCCAGAAATTCGATGTCTAGGTTCGTCCTACATCCGGTCACCGATCCGTTCGCCATCAGCAATCCGGTGACCATAGCCTGAAAGACTTGGAGATTCGGCTGCAGCTCCAATGTATGCTTTAACCGAAACTGGTAGGCTTTTTTATCACATTGGGCTCTAGGGGATTGCACCGCATGGCCTTTGGACTCGTTGAGCAACCGGAACTGGATTCCGGTCACATCCGTATTAATCGCCATTTCCCCACCCAGCGCATCGATTTCCCGAACCATCTGACCCTTGGCCTGGCCGCCGATGGCTGGATTGCAACTCATTTGCGCTATCGTATCTATATTACCAGTAAGGAGTAGGGTAGTGGCGCCCATCCGCGACGCCGCCAGTGCCGCCTCGACGCCGGCATGTCCGGCCCCGCAGACGATGACGTCAAAAGGTATCTTATTATAGATCAAGGTGAGCGCAGCGGTTTCATCCGATTGAATCGGGACCGTAGCATAAACCGGCCACGCCCCGCAAGGGCGACGGCAGGCACCGCGCGGTCCTATTTGCCGATGCAGAAACTCGCGAACAATCGATCGAGTACCTGCTCGTTGTCCAGGTGCCCGCTGATGTCGCCAAACGCCGCCAGCGCCTCGCGCAAATCGCTCGCGAGTAATTCCGCCGGACCGTGGCCGGCCAGGTGACCCCGAGCCCGGACCAGCGCATCCCGCGCCCGGGTCAGGGCCTCGGCATGCCGGGCATTGATCGCGATCCCGTCGGCGCCGCCGTCGCCCTGGAAGGAGTCGGCCAGCAGCACCATTTTCTCCTGAAGCGCCAGCAGGCCGTCGCCCGTGAGGGCGGAAACCGCCACGGTCGGCCATTCCGGCAGCGGCGCCGAGCCGGCAGCCGCCGGTTGGAGATCGAGCTTATTTAGAACCACCAAGGCCCGGCCCGGGACCAGCGCGGCCCGCAGTTCGGGCGCGAGGGGCAGGGCAGGGCGGGTGGCGTCCAGGACCAGAATTACCATATCCGATTCCTCGATACACTGCCGGGTCTTGGCCATGCCGAGGCTTTCCAGGGCGCCGGGAGCGGGATTGAGCCCGGCCGTGTCGATCAGGCGGAAGCCATGTGGTCCGATCGCCACCCGCTCCTCGATAAAGTCCCGGGTCGTGCCCGGCTCGGGGCTGACCAGGGCGCGCTCGCGCCCGACCAGCCGATTGAGCAGCGAGCTCTTGCCGGCATTGGGTCCGCCGACCAGGACGGCGCGGATGCCGTCGCGCAGCAGATCGCCGTAGCGGCGGGTCGCGAGCAATTGTTCCGTGCCCTGCCGGATCGAGTCGAGCCCGGCCTGGAGGCTGGCCCGGTCCTCCGGGGGCAGATCCTCGTCGGGAAAATCAATTTGCGCCTCGACCGTGGCGAGGAGGCCGAGCAGGCGTTCGCTCACCTCCTGCAATTGCTTGCCCAGGCCGCCGCGCAGCTGGCGCTGGGCCGCCGCCAGGGCGCGCGCGCTGCGGGCGGAGATCACATCCATCACCGCTTCGGCCTGGCTCAGGTCCATGCGGCGGTGGAGAAAGGCCCGGAGGGTGAATTCCCCCGGCTCGGCTGGCCGGCAGCCGCGGGCGGCGAGATCCTGGAGGATGCGTTGGACGATGTAGGGATTGCCGTGGCAGGATATTTCCAGGACATCCTCGCCGGTGTAGGAGCGGGGCGCGGGAAAAAACGTGGCCAGGACGTCGTCCACCACGACGCCGGCATGGTCGCGGTAATCGCCGCGGCGGGGCGAGCGGGGCGGGGGAGGGGAGCCGAAGAT
>Ga0302279_10003501_pt1 | contig 19467 bp, 11 predicted proteins | sample III_Bog_N3_3_FD_194541 | JGI IMG/M metagenome (GOLD analysis project Ga0302279, IMG submission 194541) | Peat permafrost microbial communities from Stordalen Mire near Abisko, Sweden - III_Bog_N3_3 | ecosystem: Environmental > Terrestrial > Soil > Wetlands > Peat | place: Sweden: Abisko...
GGCGGGCGGCCGAGCCCAGGCTCTCCGCATGACCACCGCGACCTCGCTCGCCCCCGCGCCGGACCACCACGCTCTGGCGCGCCTCGTCGTCCCCGCCGCGGCCCTCCTCACGCTGATCCCCGCGGTGTCCGGGGGGCTCGCGCTGGTGGCGGGAGTCGGCCTCGCGTTGACCCTCGGCAACCCGTTCCCCGCGAGGACCCGCGCCGTCGCCCACTCGCTCCTCGCCTGGTCGGTGGTCGGCCTCGGCGCCGGGATGGACCTCGCCGTGGTCGGCCGCGTCGGCGCCCACGGGCTCGGGTACACCGCCCTCGGCATCGGCGCGGCGCTCACGCTCGGCACCTTCCTCGGCCGCGCCCTGGGCGTCCGCCGGGACACCTCGCTCCTGATCACGGTGGGCACTGCCATCTGCGGCGGGAGCGCCATCGCCGCCGTGGCGCCGGCGATCGGTGCCAAGGACCACGACACCTCGATGGCGCTGGTCACGGTGTTCCTGCTCAACGCCACCGCCCTCTTCGTGTTCCCGGCCGTGGGGCACCACCTCGGCCTCCCGCAGGACGCCTTCGGCCTCTGGTGCGCCCTGGCGATCCACGACACCAGCTCCGTCGTCGGCGCCGCCGCGCAGTACGGCGAGCGCGCCCTCGAGGTCGCCACGGCCGCCAAGCTCGCCCGCGCGCTCTGGATCGTGCCGGTGACCTTCGCGATCGCGCTCGTCCGGGCCCGCGCGGCAGCCACCGAGCTCGCCGCCGCGCCGACCGCGAAGCCCAGGCGCCCCTGGTTCATCGCCGGCTTCCTCGCGGTCGCAGCGCTCGTCACGCTGGTGCCCGCGCTGCGCGGAGCCGGTCACGCGGTCTCGTTCGGCGCGCACCGGCTCCTCGCCACCACGCTCTTTCTCATCGGCCTCGGCCTGACCCGCCCGGCCCTGCGAAGGCTCGGCGTGCGCCCGCTGCTGCAGGCCGTCGGGCTGTGGCTCTTCATGGCGAGCGCGACCCTGCTCGCCATCGTGCAAGGGTGGATTGGCTGAGCGGCGCCTCGGTCACTCGGTCTCGTCCTGGCCCCGCAGGCGTAATGCAGGTCCGTGGGGGAGTGACCTCCCTCGAACGGCGGGAGCTCTCGGGACGCCGCGCCATCGAGCACGCCGCGGGTGCCGCTGGACCCTCGCACCCCCGGTCGATCCTGGCCAGGGGACGATCAACGGGCTGCTAAGGTGCCGCCCATGAGCCAAGAAGAGCAGCCCCCGCGCGAGATCACCGACGTGGACGACCAGATCCTCCGCGATCTCCAGTCGAAGCACGCCAACGTCGTGTGCCCTGTGCATGGCGAGCGGCCGCGGTTCGACGTCGACGGCAAGGGCAGCGTGGTCGAGAGCTTCTGCTGCGACACCCTCCTGCAAATCTTCCGCGAGCTGGGCGCCGGAGATCGGGCCTGAGCCTGGAGGGCCCACGGACTCCAGCCCCACTGGACACGCCCGGCTGCCTCCCGGAAATCGTGGAGTCCAGGCACGGCTGGGGTTCCTTCTCACCCGATCCTCCCTGTAAGCTGGCCGCGGGTGAGCGCATGAACGCGAACACGTGGCGAAGGTGGTTCGGGCTTCCGGCGATCGTGGTCGTCAGCGCCGGTGCGGCGTGCGTGGGCGAGATCGGCGATCCCATCGGCACGCCAGGGGTGCAGCCCCTGGTGTGCAACGGGACCACCATCTCTCCCGGGGACGCGCCGGTCCGGCGGATGACCCAGTTCGAGTACAACAACACAGTCCGCGACCTGCTCGGCGACACGACCCAGCCGGCCAGCTCGTTCCCCCCTGACGAAGTCGCGAACGGCTTCAACAACCAGGCGGCGACGCTGGTCGTGACCGACCTGCTCGTCCAGAGCTACATGACCGCGGCCGAGGCGCTGGCGGCCACCGCCGCGACGAACCTCGACACCCTCGTCGGCTGCGACCCGACGGCGATCGGCGCCGCGGCGTGCGGGGCGCAGTTCATCCAGAGCTTCGGCAAGCGGGCCTTCCGTCGCCCGCTCGACGCCGACAGCACGGCCCTGCTCACCGGCGTCTTCACGTATGCCCTCGCCCAGTGGGACTTTCCCACCGCGATCCAGCTCGTCATCCAGACCGCCCTCGAGTCGCCGCGCTTCCTGTACCGCCTCGAGATCGGCTTGCCCGACCCGAGCGCGCCCGGCGTGAGCAAGCTCGACCCCTACGAGGTGGCCTCGCGCCTCTCGTTCCTGCTCTGGGGCTCGATGCCCGACGCCACGCTGATGGCCGCCGCCGACGCCGACGCGCTGGGCACCCCGGCGCTGGTGTCCGCGCAAGCGCAGCGCATGCTCAAGGACCCCAAGGCGCGGGACGTGATCCAGAACTTCCACGACCAGTGGCTCCAGCTCGATCAACTGGCCACGGCGAGCAAGGACACGACCCTCTACCCCAGCTACACCCCCTCGCTCGAGGCCACGTGGAAGGCCGAGACCCTGGCCTTCGTCACCGACGTCGTCATCGACCAGCACGGCGATCTCGGCACGCTGCTCAGCGCGCCGTACACCATGATGAACGCCAGCGTGGCGGCTTTCTATGGGATCTCGGGCGGGCCGACCGGGAGCGCCTTCGTCCACGTCGACCTGGACCCGACGCAGCGCGCCGGGCTGGTCACGCAACCGAGCGTCCTCGCGCTGACCGCCCACTCCAACGAGACCTCGCCGACGCTGCGCGGGAAGTTCATCCGCGAGCAGCTCCTCTGCGAGCCGGTCCAGCCGCCTCCCCCTGGCATCGTCATCGCGCCCCCCCCGGTGACGCCCGGCGCCACCACCCGCCAGCAATACTCCGAGCACTCGACCGACCCTTACTGCGCGAAGTGCCACAACCTGATGGATCCCATCGGCTTCGGGCTCGAGAGCTACGATCCGCTCGGCCTCTGGCGCAGCACCGACCAGGGCCTGCCCGTCGACGCCAGCGGCGACATCACGGGCAGCAAGGACGCCAACGGCACCTTCGTCGGGGGGGTGGCCCTGGCCAAGCGGCTCGCGACCAGCAACGAGGTGCGCGCCTGCGTCGTCGCGCAGTGGTTCACCTACGCCCAGGGGCGCCCGGCGGCCAGCGCGGATGCCTGCTCCACGGTCCAGCTCCAGGCGGCGTTCGCCGCCGCCAACTACGACATCCAGGCGCTGCTCATCGCGCTCAGCCAGACCGACGCGTTCCTCTACCGGAACACCGTCGTTCCGGGGATGTGAGAAGGACGCGCGAAATGTCGAACCATCGTTCATCCTGGAACGTCCCGGGCCGCGCCAAGCTCGACCGGAGGGCGCTGCTCCGCGGCCTCGCCGGCGCCGCCATCGGTCTGCCCCTCCTCGAGGCCATGGAGGACCACCGTGCCCACGCCGGCACCTCTCCCCAGCGCTTCGTCGTCTTCTTCACCCCCGACGGCAGCTATCCGGATGCCTCGGCGGGCCTGCCCGAGCCCTGGGCGACCGGCACCTCGAGCAACTTCACGCTCGGGACCATCACCCAGCCGCTCGCGCCGCACCAGAGCGACATCGTCATCATCAAGGGCCTCGACAACAAGGCCGCCATGGACCCGACCGGCCCGGGCGACGATCACCAGCGCGGCATGGGCACCATGCTCACCGGCGTCAAGCTGCTGCCCGGGAGCACCCAGGGCGGCTGCACCACCTGCGCCGCCGCCGGCTGGGCCAGTGGGCCGTCCATCGATCAGGTCATCGCCCGGACGGCTCAGAGCGTCGGCACCATGACCAAGCTCTCCTCCATGGAGTTCGGCGTCAGCAATGGCGGCGCCGACGACTGGGGGTGCATGGTCTACTCCAGCGCCGGCAACCCCAAGCCGCCGACCGAGGACCCGACCCTCGCCTACAAGGCGCTCTTCGCCGACCTCAACGCCGATCCGGACGGGCAGAAGCTGCTCATCGCCCAGCGTCACGCGGTGCTCGGCGCCATCATGGCCGACGCCCAGAAGCTGCATGGCGTCGTCAGCGCGGCCGACTGGATGAAGCTCGATCAGCACATCTCGTCGATCAACGACATCAACAAGGGCCTCGACACGGTGGTCGCCGTCGGCGGGCAGTGCCAGCAGCCGACGGCCCCCATGGCCTACGCCAACCCCGAGGATGCCTCCGTCTTCCAGGCCATCGGCGCACTCCAGATGCAGATGCTGGTGATGACCCTGACGTGCGACATCACCCGCGTCGCCAGCCTCCAGTGGACCCGGAGCGTCGGCAACGTGGTGATGAGCTGGCTCTCCCCCGGCGGCAGTCCAATCCAGACGGGGCACCACACCCTGTCGCACGCCGACAACACCGACACCGCCTCGCAGAACCAGATCATCGCCATCAACAACTTCTACGCGACCCAGCTCGCCACCCTCATCTCGCAGATGAAGTCGATCCAGGAGGGCAGCGGGACGCTCTTCGACAACACGGTCATCCTCTGGTGCAACGAGCTCGCCGTCGGCAACGTCCACTCCCACAACGACACGCGCTACCTGCTTGCCGGGAGCTGCGGCGGCAAGATCACCGGGGGCCGCATGCTGACCTTCAACGGCGACCCGCACAACAACCTGCTCGTGTCGCTCGCCAACGTCATGGGCTCCAACCTGACGACGTTCGGCGACCCGGCGTACTGCACGGGGCCGCTTAGCGGTTTGGTGTAACGATGGGGGGGGCCGAGACCCCCCATACCCCCCGGTCAGACGGGTTTGCGTGGGGCGTACGGGGGCGCCGAGGCCCCCGGTACCCCGCGTCAGACGGATGCCCGGAACCTCAGGGGGCGCAGCCGAGGCGCTGGGTGCCGATGCCCACGTCGTCGATCCACATGTTGCGCGCGCCGTCGGCCTGGTACGACTCCCACCCGACGTCGATCTCCTCCACGGTCGGCGCCAGCCACTCGAAGGTGGCGGGCTGGTGGACGCAGCCCTGGCCGGTGCCGGTCATGGCGAGGTCGGTGAGCTCGGTGCCGCTCTGCCAGAAGCGCATGGTGTTGTGCGTGGTGTCGAACATCCACTCGGCGCAGGTCCAGGTGGTGACGGGGACGACCTCGGTGTTGGCGTGCAGCCAGCAGTCGCTGCTGGGGCCGACGGCGGGCGTGTTGTAGCTGTCGGGCGTGTCGTAGTTGGCCATGAGCTGGCTGCCCAGGAAGGTGGTGCCCGACGTGAGCGGCGTCTGGCCGCCGTAGCGGTAGACGGCGCTGTAGCTCTGGCCGGGGACGGGGCCGCTCCCGTCGACGAAGGTCCAGTGGACGCTGGTGGTCGGGGCCGAGTCGAGCCAGAACCACATGCGCCCGTAGACGACGCCGCCGGTCACGGGGAGCACGCTCATGCTCTTGAGCGTGAGCATCACCGAGCGATAGCCCGTGGCCGTGGCGGCGCTCATCTTGACCGCCTTGGCCCCGCTGTGGACGTGGGTGCCATCGACGGCCACGGTGCCGCCGCTCTGGTTGTTGCCCCACTTGCCGCCGGGGGCCGCGCCGAGCGCGTAGCTCTCGAAGTCGTCGCAGAGCAGCGCCGTCGCACACGCGCTGGCGCCACCGGTGCCGGTCGAACCGCCCTTGCCTGCGTCGGTGCCCCCCGTGCTGCTCGCTGGGCCGCTCGTCGACGTGGTCGCGCCGCCGAGCCCCGTGACGGTGCTGCCCCCGCCCGCCCCGCCGGTGCCGGTGGCCTCGTGGGGGACGTTGCTGGTGCCGTGGTAGCAGCCGACGAAGGCGGCGATCGCAGCGGCGGCGAGGAGGAGGCGGGGAGTGATCATGGGGGGCCCTGAGCCGGGGTCGATCCGCGGACGATCACTCTAGTCCAGACCGTGGCTCTCCGGCATACCGTCGTGGACTGGACGCCCTCCTCGGCGCGGTTCGGCGGGAGGAGCGGCTGATCCCGGTCAGCGACGCAGGCGGAGACCATGGGGACGGCAGCGCGGTCTCGCGGCCCGTCGTCGCCCTGCCGCGTGGCTGGCACGCACGCTGCCGCCCTCCGCTTCTCCATGGCACACCGTTCACACCCTGCTGTTCGTTCCCTCGTGGTCGCCGCCATCGGCATTTCGATTGCCGCGCTCGTTCGCTCGGTGGTGCGTCGTGCGCGGCGCCTCGATCTCGCCGGGCGCGTCGTCATCGTCACGGGCGGATCGCGCGGCCTCGGTCTCTGCATCGCCGAGGAGCTCGGCCGGCGTGGGGCGCGGGTCGCCATCTGCGGCCGGGATCGGGGCGCGCTGGAGGCGGCGGAGCGGCGCCTGCGCGCCCTCGGCGTCGACGTCCTCGCGCGCCCTTGCGATCTGGGCGACCGCGGTCAGGCGGCGGCCTTCGTCGAGCGCGTGGCGGCGGAGTGGGGCCGGCTCGACGTGCTGGTCAACAACGCCGGCGTCATCCACGTCGAGCCCGCGGCGACGGTGACCCTCGAGGGCATCGACGAGGCCCTCCGCTCCAACTTCTGGAGCGCCGTCCATGCCACGTTCGCGTCGCTTCCGCACCTCCGCGCCGAGGGCGAGGGCATCATCGTCAACGTGGTCTCGGTGGGGGGCCGCGTGGCGGTGCCGCACCTCCTCGGTTACAGCGCCTCGAAGTTCGCGCTGATGGGCTTCTCGGAGGGGCTCGAGGTCGAGCTGCGCAAGGAGGGCGTGCGCGTGGTCACCGTCGTCCCGGGCTTGATGCGGACCGGGTCGTACTACAACGCCGAGTTCGGCGGACAGGCGGAGCGGGAGCTCTCGTGGTTCAGCGTCTCGGCGTCGCTCCCGCTGGTGACGGTGAGCGCCCGCCGGGCTGCGCGTCGCGTCGTTCGCGCCATCGAGGACCGGGAGCGCCTCGTCCACGTGGGCTGGCCCGCCGCGCTGGCGTCGCTGGCGCACGGCCTCGCGCCGCGGCTGGTGCTCCTCGTGGCGGAGCTCGCCGACCGGCTCCTGCCCGCGCCGGATGGCGCCGGGCGCGCGCCTCGAAGGGGTCGCGACATCGCGTCGGCGCTGAAGGGCTCGGCGCTCCTCCGGCTCGGCGATCGCGCCGCGTGCGACAACAACGAGGGGCCCGGCTGAGCGGGACTCTCGCGGGCGAGCCCGTCACGCCGCGCGCTGCGCCACGGCCGAGCGGAGCGCGGACATCGACGCGGTCCGGAGGTAGACCACCGGCGCGTCCGCCGCGGCGAGGCTCTTCACCTGATCGCGGAGCGTGTGCGAGACCATCCCCGCCATCACCACCACGAGCGCGACGTGGGCGATGCCGTGGCGGGCGCCCTGCGGCACCTTCTTCTCGTAGTGAATGAGATCCCAGCCGTGCTCGGCCGCCACCTCGCGGTAGCGATCGGAGAGGCCGCCGTTGCCGCCGACCACCAGCACGGTCTGCTTCCCTCGGGCGTTGCTCCCGGTCTCGCTGTTCCTCTGCGCCATGCAGAGGGCCAGAGCAAGGCGCGCGCCACCGCGGGACCCCGCGCTTTCCCGGCGAAAGCGCGGGGGTCGCTTTATTCCTCGGCATTTTGGCGCGCGCCCGCGGAGGGGGAGTGCCAGGTTGACAGTCGGATCGTGAGCGCGACCGCCCGGCCGCACCGGCGGTCGCCCGCGCGCTCACGATCGCGGTCCTGACGCTACGCGGCCGGGGCCGCGCGCGCGCCCCCGTCGAGGGCCTGCGCGATGGCCGCGGGGACCCTCGCGTACCCGGAGAGACGCATCGTCGCCGAGGCCCGCCCCTGCGTCTTGCCGCGCAGATCGCCGACGTGACCGAAGAGGACGCGCAGAGGCACGAGGGCGGTGACGACCCTGGCGCCGCCGCGCTCGGCCACGCCTTTCACCTCCCCGCGACGGGCGTGCACGTCGCCGAGCACCTCGCCGAGGAACTCGGCGGGCACCGTCACCTCGACCTCCATGATGGGCTCGAGCAGGTGCGCCTCCGCCGCCTGGGCGGCCAGCTTGAAGGCCATCGAGGCGGCCACCTCGAACGCCGCCGCCCGCGAGTCGACGGGGTGCGCGCTGCCGTCGAGCAGCTCGACCTCCACGTCGACCATCGGGTAGCCGAAGGCGACCCCGCGGCTCATCGCGCCGCGGACGCCGTGCTCCACCGCCGGCACGAACTCGCGCGGGATGACCCCGCCGCGGACCCGGTCGGTGAAGACCAGGCCGCTCCCCGCCGCGCCCGGGCCGACCCCGAGGACCACGTGCGCGAACTGGCCCGGCCCGCCGGTCTGCTTGCAGAGCCGGTACTCGGCCTCCGCGCGCCGGCCCAGCGTCTCGCGGTAGCTGACGCTGGGCCTCCCGGTCACGACCTCGACGCGGTGCTCGCGGCGCAGTCGATCCACGAGGATGGTGAGGTGGAGCTCGCCCATCCCGCGCAGCAGGGTCTGCCCCGTCTCGTCGTCGGTGGCGACGCGGAACGAGGGATCCTCGAGCGCGAGCCGGCCCAGCGCCGCGCCGAGCCGCGCTTGATCGGCGGTCGTGCGCGGCTCGATCGAGAGATCGAGCACCGGCTCGGGGATGACCAGGCCGGCGAGCACCATCGGGCTCCTGGGATCGGTGAGGGTGTCGCCGCTGCGCACGTAGCGCAGCCCGATCGCCGCGGCGATGGTCCCGGCCCCGGCGACCTCCGCGTCCACGGCCTTGTTCCCGTGGAGCGAGACGAGCCGACCGACGCGCTCGCTCCTCCCGGTGGTCGCGTCGAGCACCACGGCGCCCGGCCGCAGGCGCCCCGAGTAGACGCGCAGCAGCGTCACCAGGCCCACGCGATCGAGGGTCATCACCTTGAATGCGAGGGCGCAGAGCGGGGCCTCGTCGTCCGCCAGGCGCACGACTGCGCCCCCGGTCGCCGGGTCGTGGCCGCGCGCGGGCGGAACGTCCGCGGGAGAGGGCAGATAGTCGCAAACGGCGTCGAGCAGCATCTGGATACCCTTGTTCTTGTGAGCGGAGCCGCAGAGCACGGGGACGGCGCGCCCCGAGAGCGTGGCGACGCGCAGGGCCGCCCGGATCGCCTCCGGGGTGACCTCCTGAGCCCGACCCTCGACGAACCTGGCGAGGATCCCGTCGTCGACCTCGGCGCACACCTCCACCAGCTCGGCGCGGGCCCGCTGGGCGCCGGCGAGGTGCTCCGGGGGGATGTCCACGATCTCGAACGACGCCCCCTTCGAGGCGTCGTCGAACACCACCGCCTTCATGGCGACGAGATCGATGACGCCGCGATGGGCGGACTCCTCCCCGAGAGGGAGCTGCACCGGGATGGCGCTGGCCGAGAGCCGTGATCGGATCGAGGCCACGCAGCCTTCGAACGAGGCTCCGACCTTGTCCATCTTGTTGACGAAGGCGAGGCGCGGCACGCCGTGGCGGTCGGCCTGCCGCCACACCGTCTCCGACTGCGGCTCCACCCCGTTGCCCGCGTCGAACACCGCGACGGCGCCGTCGAGCACGCGGAGCGAGCGCTCGACCTCGATGGTGAAGTCGACGTGTCCGGGCGTGTCGATGAGGCTGATGCCGTGCTCGACGCCCGCCCGGGTCCACGAGACCGTGGTCGCCGCCGCGGTGATGGTGATCCCCATCTCCCGCTCCTGAGGCAGGTAGTCGAGCTCGGTGTCGCCGTGGTGGACCTCGCCGGCCGAGCGGATCTTGCCGGCATAAAGCAGGATCCGCTCCGCGCAGGTGGTCTTGCCGGCGTCGATGTGCGCGATGATTCCGATGTTGCGAAGAAGCCCGATGGGTCGATGAGAAAGCATGGAAGTCCCCATGAGGCCCGCGTCTGCGGGCCCTGCCGGATGAGAATGAGATTCACGGGCGCGCCCGAGGCGCGCGAACGCGCGGCGGCACGCCAGGCGGGCGCGCTGCCGAAATTCGAGCGTGAGGTGCCGCTCCGACGCCGGCGCCCGAGACCACGCAGGAGCGGGGTCCGGACGCCGAGCCCGGCGGTCCTCGAGCGCGCGCTACCCGGTCGCTCCCGAGAAGGGGGAGCGCCGGGAGGTCAGGGATGTCCCCCGACCTGAGCGGACACGCGCTATCGCGAGGAGAGCCGCGGGGCGGTGCGTCGCGCCGGAGCGGCCAGGTGACGAGCGAGGATCACGGCTCCAGCGCAGAGATCGCTGCCGGGCCGCCGCCGTGCGCGGGGGCGTGCCGGGCAGAAGGCTCGTCGCGTCCCGAGCCCGAGACCGAGCGCGCACGCGCCCACGCGACGGCTGGCGTCGTGCGGCACGGGAGCTCGGCGGGTTGCGCGGGGGGAGGCCATGGATCTCTCGCTGGACGCGCCTCGGGGCGACGTCGCTGGCTACACTCGAAGAGTGCGCACTATAGATACGTCAAGCGCGCCGTCAAGTCGTTGCCGGCATCGAAAGGGTCTCTTTCGCGCCCCGCGACTCCCCGAGGTCGATCGTGGCTCCTAATCAGGTGACCGAGCGATGACCCTCAGCACCCTAGCCCACCTGTTCGGCGCCTTCTTGCTGACGTCAGCGCTCCCTGCGCAGCTCCGCAGTCGCGCCGTGTTGAGCCGGATCCTCCTCCTCGTCGGGATGGCGGTGGCGCACCTCCCCGAGCTGCTCGCTACGTCGATGACCCGCTGACCCAGGGGATCCTGCGCGCAGCGGCGCTTGGGAGCGCGCGAGGGTGGGCGTACACTCGCCCCTCCGCGAGGTCCCGACATGGAGCTGCTCCGCACCAAGACCGACAACCACCACGCCGGCATCATCGACGCTCTCGCATCGGTGACCGAGGCCGAGCTGCGGGGCGCGGTCGACGCCCTCGCGAGGCCACGGCACATGCTCGCCCAGCCCGCCGAGAACCGTCGCGCGGCCCGGTACCTGGCCGACGCGCTGGAGGCGCGGGGCTACGCCGTGGAGCTCGAGGGCGAGCTCCAGAACGTCGTCGCCGTGCCGCGCGGGCCGGTCGCGGGCGGGCTGATCCTCGTCGGGGCCCACTACGATAGCGTCCCCGGCACGCCGGGCGCCGACGACAACGCCAGCGGCGTCGCCGCGATGCTCGCCGCGGCGCGGGCGCTGGCGCTCCTCGATCCGGCGCCCCCGGTGGCCTTCGTGGCCTGGAACGGCGAGGAGGACGGGCTGCTCGGCAGCGTCGAGTTCGTGGCGCGCCGGCGATCCGCGGGCGACCGCTCCATCGCCGCGGCCCACGTGCTCGAGATGGTCGGCTACGCGAGCCACGAGCCTGGCTCGCAGCGGATGCCGATCGCCGTCCCGGGGGCGCCGGACGTCGGCGACTTCATCGGCCTCATCGGCAACCAGCGCTCCAACCACCTCGTCGAGCTCGCCGCGAAGCAGGCGCGGGCGGTCGTGCCGGAGCTCCCCGTGGTCGGGCTCAAGGTCTTCCTCGGCCTCGAAGGCTGGCTCCCCGTCCTCCACCGGAGCGACCACGCTCCCTTCTGGAAGGCGAAGATCCCGGCCCTGCTCTGGACCGACACCGCCGAGCTCCGCAACCCCCACTACCATCGCCCCACGGACACGCCCGACACCCTCGACTACGGCTTCATGCGCCGGGTGACCCAGCTCGTCGTCGCCACCGTGGCGCGACAGGCCGGCGGCGGCTGAGCACCTGCGACGCGCGCGGGGCGGTCGCCGCGCGCCCCACGAGGCGACTGCGACAGGCAGGGGGCAGGCGGCCATGCCGCGGTCGAGCCGGCGGGAGAACCGCTCCCGGCGCTGCCCCTGCGGCGTCGCAGGCGCCAGAAATACCGTCGTTTCGGTGCGCGGCGTGGCCCTTGCTGGAGTAATCGTATCTCGATGCGCGCTTGCTTGCTGGCCCTGCTCCTCCCGCTCGTCGCCTGCGGCGCGCCGCCCCCCCAGACGCTCGGCACGGGCGCGCAGCCTCCTGCTCCCGACCCCGGCCCGTGGGAAGGCCTCGACGCCGGCGCGGGAGGCGGCGCGGGAGGTGCAGCGGTCGACGGCGGTGTCGTGTCGGACGGCGGTGTCGCGGTGGACGACGGCAGCGACGCGGGCGTGCCCGCGGGACCCGGGGCCACGGTGACGTCCGGAGGCGTGGAGTTCCGCGTCTGGGCTCCCGACGCCACCGGCGCGCAGGTCGCGGGCGACTTCCCGGAGCAGACGGTGGTGATGAGCGCCGAGCCGGGCGGCACCTTCGCCGCCCTGGTCGCGGGCGCGCACGCGGGGAGCGTCTACCGCTTCACGCTCGCCGGACCGACGGGTCCGATCACCCGCCTCGACCCCTACTGCCGGCAGGTCCTCGCCGACCGCTCGGGGTGCACGGTGATCGATCCCTCCGCCTACCCCTGGAAGAGCGGCGCCTTCACCCGCCCGGCCCGCAATGCCGCCGTCGTCTACGAGATGCACGTCGGGAGCTTCGCAGTCGCGCCCGGGGCCGCGATGGGCACGCTCGCCGATGCCCAGGCGGGTCTCGCCGGTCTCGCCGATCTCGGGGTCTCCGTGGTCGAGCTGATGCCCGTGCAGAGCTCCGGCGGCCTCGACGACAACTGGGGCTACGACCCGCAGCTCTACTTCTCCCCCCGGCCCGCCTACGGCACCGCGGACCAGCTCCGCGCCTTCATCGACGCGGCGCACGGGCTCGGCATCGGCGTGTGGATGGACACCGTCGTCAACCACTACGACAGCGATACGGCGGCCCCGCTCGTCTGCTTCGACGGCGCCTGCCCGGGCACCAACGGTATCTACTTCTTCCCGCCCGGCGCCTACGCCACCACCCCCTGGGGCCCGCGCCCCGACTACACCACACCCCAGGTCGCTTCGATGCTGGAGGCCACGGTGCCCTGGTGGCTCGGCGAGATGCGCGGCGACGGGTTCCGCTGGGACTCGGTCTCCAACATCCGCGGCATCGACAACGGCATGGGCACCACGCCGGGGGGGCAGGCTCTGCTGATCGCCGCCAACGATCTCACCCACGCGGCCGGCGGCACCAGCGTCGCCGAGGATCTCCAGGGGCTCGCCGCCATCACCGAGCCCGCGAGCGCCGGCGGCTTCGGCTTCGACGCCCAGTGGGACGGCTTCGGCTACACCGTCGATGGCGTCCTCACCACGGCCACCGACGGCGCCCGCGATCTCGGCGCCATCCAGGGAGCGCTCACCGGCAGCTACGCGGGCGACCCCTTCGCGCGCGTCCTTTTCACGGAGGACCACGACACCGTCGGCAATGGCGGCACCCGGCTGCCCAATGCCATCGATCCCGCGGACCCGACCAGCTTCGCCGCGCGTCGCCTCTCGATGGTCGGAGCCACCATGCTCCTGACGACGCCAGGCGTCCCCATGCTCCTCATGGGACAGGAGTCGCTCGCCCTGGGCACCTTCACCGATCCGCCGACCCCGCTCGCCGACGCCCTGCCGCCGCAGGGGGCGCCGGTGCGCGCGTTCTACAAGGACATGATCGCCCTGCGCCGCAACGTGGCCGGCGGGACGGGCGGTCTCCTCGACGAGTACGTGGATGTGCTCCAGCGCAACGACTCCGCCAAGGTCATCGCCTACCGGCGCAGCGGCGCCTCGGGGGAGGACGTCATCGTCATCCTCAACTTCGCCGATGTCGCCTACCAGGAATACGATATCGGCGTTCCGGGCCAGGGCGCCTGGCGCATCCGCCTCGACACCGACTGGCTGAGCTACGGCGCCGACTTCGGCGGGGGGCAGACCGGCTCGGTGCAGACGAGGACCGAGTCCAAGGACAACCAGCCCTACCTGCTCCCGGTGCAGCTCGCGGCCTACGGAGCGGTGGTGTTCTCGCGCTGAGCGTCACGCCTGGAGCAGCAGCGCGGCCTGCTGCCCGGCCGCGACCGCGACGACACCCACCGACCACGCCAGGACCCGCCTCGCCTCGCGCTGGACCAGGGCTGGATCGCCCTGCGCGACCGCAGGTTCGCTTCTCCCCTGGGTCCGGTAGGAGGGACGGGCGGGGGGGAGGCTGGAAGCCATCGCGAACAGGCGGGCACGCTGGCTCAGCGCGATCGTGTGCAGCCCGATGGCCACCGCCGGGAGCGCGAGGGCGACGAGCAGACACGCCGTATCGACGGGGTGGTGGGAGCGCCACCACGGGAGCGAGAGCATGGCCGCCAGGAAGACCAGCGAATCCTCGGCGCGATCGACGCCGACGAGGAGCGCCCCGGTCCTCGGGGCCGAGCGCGGAGCCGCGGCGTGGACGAGCAGCAGCGCCGGGGGCAACGTGCCGAGGGCGACCAGCACCAGCGGCGGCAGCAGGTCCCCCGGCACGTGCACCTGGTTGCCCATGGGGAACATGATCGCGATCGGCGCCAGCCCGAAAGCGAGGCACGCGACGAGGATCCGGAGGGCTGCGGCGCCGAGCCGTCGGTGCTCGTGCCGGGGACGCGCCGTGTGGATCCACCCCGCCACGAAGAGGGCGGCTCCGAAGGCGATGGCCGGCAGCAATCCACCAGGATGATGGGCCGTCCAGCTCTCGCCCGTCCTCTCCAGGGCGGGGAACGTCCAGCCCTGGAAGGCGCCGATGCACGCGAGTGCCCACGGAAGACTTCGCGCGTTGATCATCGGTCGAGCGTAAGGGGTGCGGCGACGCCGGCAAGCCCTTCCGCTGGCGGTTCAAAGCTGTACGAACCCTCGGCGCTACTTCTCGCTCACCTTCACCACGGTAGCGCCCGTCCGGCCGAACACCTCGGGCGTGTACATCTCCTCCACCCGGGTCGGCGGCACGACGAAGGTGCCCAGCGTGGTCGCCCGCGCCAGATACCGATAGTGGAACATCCCGGCCGGCAGGTGATCGATGAAGAACAGCACCCGATCGTCGCGGATCTCGCGGACGAACTGGCTCGGTCCAGGCCCGTCCTCCTCCGCTCCGGCGGCGGCGGCCCGCGCCTCGGCCTCGTCGATGCTGGAGCCGGCGCCGGTGGTGGCGAGGCGGGCGTCGACCGCTTCGAAGCCGGCCGGGAGCGGGTCGTCGAGGACCACGATCTCGCGGGGGGAGGGGGTGACCACCAGGATGTCGCCGAGGATCAGGTCGCTGCCGCGGAAGGCGAGCGCGCCGGGGTCGCCGAGGCTGTGGAGGGCCGCGTCGAGGCCCTCGGGCTTCACGGCGCGCAGCGTCTTCTTCACGAAGAAGCCGCGCTCCAGGCCCTCGCGGGGGAGCTCCTTGCGGGCGTAGCGCAGGCGCGCCTCGTAGAAGAGGCGACCCTGGCCGTCGACGGTGAAGCCGAGGGGCGCGCCGGCGGCGGCGACGAGGCGTGCGGCCGGCACCGAGACCCGGGGCTGGGCGAGGCTGCGGCCGTGGAAGCCGGAGGAGGCGATCTCCGCCTGGCCGATGAAGACGTGGGCGGTGAAGTCGGGCGCGGTCTGCTCCTGGGCTCGGCGGTAGGCGTCGAGCGCGAGCAGGGACCACGCGGTCTCCTGGGTGTTGCGCCAGGTGCCGCCGCGGCGGTCGGCGAGGAGGCCCATCGCGAGGCGCGCGGCGAGCGGGTGCGCGGGGCGCGCGGCGAGCAGCCCGCGGAGGACGAGCGCCGAGGTGCGCGTGTCCGAATCCATCAGCACGGCGTAGCGGCTGCCGGTGTCGGCGACGGCGTGCGCGACGCTGGCGTCGAGGCGCACGTGGCCCTCGATCTCGGCGCTGAGCTTCTCGATCGAGACCGCGTCGCTCTTCCCGAGCACCATGGCGTGGAGGAGGAGCGCCTGGGCGAAGAGCGGGAGCTTGTCGCGCTTCTCGAAGAGCACGCTGGCCCGCCCCGGATCGGGCGTGCCCTGCTCGGCGAGCACGTCGATGACGAAGGGCATGCTGGCGAGGCCGATCTCGTCGCGATCCATGTTCGGCAGCGCCTCGCGCAGGTAGCGGGTCGCCGACTCGAGCGCGCTCTCGGGCACCGCCGCGTGGTGCTCGGCGGCGACGCCGAGGCCCCAGAGCGCGTACGCGGTCAGCCACGGCGAGCTCTCGGCCGACTCGGCCCAGAAGCCGAAGCCTCCGTCGCTGCGCTGGTGGGAGAGCACGTCGGACACGGTCTTGGCCACCAGCCGATCGATGTCCTTGGGCAGGGGCACGTTGTAGTCGGTGGCGAGATCGCGGAGCGGGAGCAGGGGGACGAGGCGGCTGGTGAGCTGCTCGGTGCACCCGTACGGGTACTCGATGAGCTGCTCCACGCCGCCGCCGAGGCCGACCAGCGCGCTCGACGAGTAGCTGACGACGAGCCCGCCGGTGTCGTCGCGCACGGCCGAGAGGTCCCCGAGCTTCTCGGCCGCCTCGTGGGTGGTGTCGCCGTAGAGCGCGGCGGCCTCGAGGCTGAGGGGCACGGCGATCTCGCGGGTGATCTCGACGCGGTCGTCGGCCTGACCTCCCACCTGGGAGGCGTGGAAGCTGATCTTGGCGTGCCCCGCGCGCGGGGCCTCGATCGGGAAGCGCACCTCGGCGGAGCCGCCGGCGTCGAGGTCGACGGTCCTCCGGGTGTCACCCTTCACGGTCAGGCCGTCAGCCGCGATCTCCACCTCGACGCGGATCTTGCCGAGGCCCTTGGAGGTGACCACCACGCCGGCCTCGATGGCGTCGCCGGCGCGGAGGAAGCGAGGGAACGCCGGGCGTGCCATGAGCGGACGGCTGGTGACCACGTGCGACTCGGCGTAGCCGAAGCGGTCGTCGACGGCGGTGGCGACCGCCATCACCCGGTAGGTGGTGAGCGAGTCGGGGAGCTTGAAGCTCGCGTGGATGTGGCCCGCCGCGTCGGTGACCAGCGCGGGGCTCCAGTAGGCGCTGGCGCGGAAGTCGTGGCGGGCGGTGGTGGCGCCGCCGCCGTCGCCGCCCTCGAGGCCCTTGTCGAGGCCGAGCGCGGCGAAGGCGTTGATCACGCTGGCCATCGCCTCGCGCGATTCCAGGGTCGAGACCTTGAGCGAGCGCGGCGCTCCGAAGTAGGGAACCGGGTCGGGCGTCTTGTAGCCGATGAGCGAGAGCACGCCCTCGTCGACGGCGTAGAGGGTGACCTCGGCGTGCGCGGGTGCGCCCGTGCGATCCTTGACGTCGACGTCGACATCGATGCCCTCGCCGGGCCGGGCCTCGCTGCGGCTCGGCTGGAGCTTGACCGAGAGCCGCCGCACCTCCGGGTCGATGGGCAGCGCGGCATAGCCCATGCGGAAGGCGGGCGCGCCCACGTCGGAGGCGCCCACCCGCGCCGGCGCCGGCTTGCTGCGGCCGCGCACCAGGAGCACGGAGACGAAGGCGTTGGGCCGCAGATCGTCGGTGATCGGCACGTCGACGGTGGGCATCGGGCCCGACAGGACGGCCCGCCGGCTCGAGAAGATGCCGCTGCGCTCCACCGTGATCCACGCATCGGCCGACTTGAACGGCGACTTCACCAGCACGTGGGCCGTCTGCCCGGCGTGGTAGCTCTTGCGGTCGGGCACCAGCTCGACCGACTGGCTGTCGCCGTCGCTCCAGCTCGTGGTGCCGGTGTCCCCGGTGGCGTACAGGCCGGCGGAGGCAGCGAGCGGGTTCCCGCGGCGGTCCTTGGCGGTGGCCCGGAGCAGGTAGTACCCCACGCCCGAGGGCTGCACCGCGCAGGAGACGGGATCGCGCGCGGTGGTCACCGTGCAGCTCGACACCACGCTGTCGACCAGGGTCGAGGCGGTGCGGTGGCCGCCGCCCACCTGCTCCTTGGCGACGACCCAGCGCCGCTGCACCAGCTCCACCGCGACCGGCACCCCGGCCACGCGCGCGCCCTTCGGATCCACCGCGATGATCTCGGGCTTGAGGGCCTCCGTCGCCTTCACGAAGAGGTCCGCGCCCGGCTTGACGCCCACGTAGAACTCGCCCGGGTGGACCAGCGCGCTGGTGCTGGCGGAGAGCGTCTGCCGCGAGAGATCGGTGACGTCGGCCTCCGCGGTGACGATCTCGGCGCCCTGCTGCCCGGGGAGCGCGAGCGCCGCGGTGAGCGTGGCGGTGCCGCGGGCGTCGAGCTTCGCGGTGGAGCTCTGCACCTCGTAGTGGGACTCGCTGGCCTCGGGCCGGCCGTCCTCGTAGGGCTCGTCGCCGGTGGAGAACCCCTCGGTCCCCGGCGGCGCGAAGCCCGAGCGGTGGCGGGTCACCCGGAGCGCCGCGTCGGACCCCGACATCGGCGCGCCGAACAGGTAGTCGCCGCGCGCCGTCCAGCTCGCCGCGTCCCCGCGCACGTAGCTCGGGTGATCGCTCTCGATCGCGACCTTGAACTCCGCGGGGCGGTACTCGGCCACCTCGAACGTCTCGTTGATGTCGGCGTAGCCGCGCGGGCTGCCCTCCACCGAAGCGACCATGGCGTAGGTCCCCAGCCGGCCGGTGTCGGGCACCTTGAGGTCGGTCGCGAGCGTGCCGAAGGTGGAGAGCTGCACCCGCTCGGTGCTGATCTTCTCGCCGTCCGGCCCCGCGAGCTCGACGGTGACGAAGCGGCCGGCGGGCGTGGTGGTGCCGCGGGCCGCCTCCTCGCGGAAGATGCCCTTCACGTGGACCACGTCGCCGGGACGGTAGATGCCGCGGTCCGTGAACATCATCCCGAAGGGCCGATCCGGGGAGGTGTCGACCGACGCTCCGAAGCGCCACGAGAGGAGCTTGTCGGCCAGCGGGCGGTAGGCCCAGTCGTCGCCCGACCGCGCGAAGATCACCGCCCGGTCCAGCTCGTCGTCCGGCTGGTCGAGGACCTCCGCCGGGACGTCCGCGAAGCCGCTGCGATCCGTGGTGAACGACGCCGAGGCGCCGCGCGAAAGACTGGCGACGTGCACGGTCGCGCCCTCGACCGGGGCCCCCGTGGAGAGGTGGGTGACCCACACCACCGACCCGTGCCGCGAGATCTTGGCGCTGATGGCGAGATCGGTGACCTGCGCGATCACGCTCTCGGAGCCGACCCGGGCGCGGCTGGTGCCCGGCCGCTCCGTGTACGAGAGGGCGATGCCCAGCGGCCCGCGCCGATCCTTGCCGCCGAGCACCTCGTCCGTGGAGACCTTCTGCTCGGCCGCCGTGTTGATCGCCGCCGCCGGGTGGAGCACGGTCACCTTCGCGCCCGGGAGACTGCGCAGGTGCTCGACGCGCAGCGCGTGGCCCGCGCGCTTCTTGTCACCGAAGAGCGCGAGGATGGTCGGCTCGTCCAGCGGCGCCGTGGCGAGCTCCAGCTCCTTGACGTTGACCGACGCCACCGGGATGGCCCGGTGGGCGCCCGGCTCGATGAAGGTGCCGCTCAGCCCGATCACCGCGTTCGGCCAGAGATCGTCGAAGGCGACCTGCTTCGTGAACGGCGCCGCCAGCGGCTGCCCGTGCGCGTCGCGGACCCCGTCGAGGCTGACGCGGTAGGTGCGGCCGGGGACGAAGCGCGCCCACACCGAGAAGCTCTGGGTGTTGTCGTCGCCGTTGAGCCAGCTCGGCCACTGGATCTTCACCGCGGGCTCGACGCGCAGCGCCTTCTTGAGATCGGCGACCTTCACCTGGCCGGAGAGCTCGATCGAGAAGCCCCCCGTCGGCGAGCACTGACCGCGCGGCCCGTCGCGGTTGCAGTCGAGGCTCTTGACCAGCAGCGGCCCGTAGGTCCGGAACGCGAACGCCGCCCTCGATCCCGCCGGCAGCGGCCCCTCCTTGCCGCGCAGCGAGGGCTCCGCGTCG
>Ga0302279_10003502_pt1 | contig 19462 bp, 9 predicted proteins | sample III_Bog_N3_3_FD_194541 | JGI IMG/M metagenome (GOLD analysis project Ga0302279, IMG submission 194541) | Peat permafrost microbial communities from Stordalen Mire near Abisko, Sweden - III_Bog_N3_3 | ecosystem: Environmental > Terrestrial > Soil > Wetlands > Peat | place: Sweden: Abisko...
TCTCGCCGCGATCACGGGCGAGATCGATCTGCGCGCGGAGCAGGTCCGCGAGCTCCTCGTCCTGACCGGACTTCTCGAAGAGCACGGACAGCGCGGAGACCGCGTCGATCTGCCCCGGCTCCTCGTCCAGGATGGCGCGGAGGGTGTCCGCGGCGTCCTTCGGCGAGGAGAACTTGACGTCCTGGAGCCGCGCGAGATCGAGGCGCAGAGCGGCCCTCTGCTCGGCGGTGCCCGCGTTGTCGATGAGGTGCAGGAGGAGTTTTGCCAGCTCGCGATCCTGGCCGTTCTTCTCGTACAGCTCGCGCAGCTTCGAGGCGGCGACCGAGTCGCCCGGTGCCTGCTCGAGGATCTCCTCGAACAGCTTGATGGCCGCCTTGCTGTCGTTCAGGGACTCGAGCAGGGTCTTCGCCGCGCGGTGCTTCAGCTCCACCGCCTCGTCGTTCCCGGTCTCGGCGCGCCTTAGGAGGAGCTTCACCACCTCCGGGTGATCCCCCGCTTGCTCGCGCATCCGCGTGAGCTCCTCGAGCGCCCACTGGTCGTTCTCGTCGTCCGCGAGCAGATCGCGGAGCGTCGCCTCGGCGAGCGCGGCGTCTCCTACCGTGCCCTCCGCGAGCGCCTTGGCCTCGCGCAGGACTTCCTTGCGGAACGGCCCTCCCTCGAGCTTCGCGCGGGCCCGGAGCGTCTCGACGAGCTCGCGCTCGCGGCCCGGCGCGCGGCGCAAGGTCTCGATGGCGCGGAGCGTCTCGAGGTTCTCGGGGTCGGCGCCGAGCGCATGCAGGAAGGAGTCTTCTGCGGCGCGCGCATCCTCGAGCTTGTCCCGCCGCCACCCGGCGAGGCGGACCCAGAGCTCGCTCTTCGTCCCCGCCGGCAGCTCCTGGCCGTTGACGAGCGCTCGCTCGAGCGCGTCGGCGGCGTCCTTCCAGCCGGACGTGATCGGCGCAAGGCGTTCCAGCTCGCGGAGCGCCTCCTCGTCCGACGGATCGTCGAGGACGGCCTGCTCGACAACGCGCTGCGCGCGGGCCGCGTCCTGCACCTCGAGCTCGAGCACGCGCACGAGCTCCAGCCGTGCACGCGACCGCTCGCGCGCATCCTTCGCGCGCCCGACGCGGCGCTCGTAGAGCTTCGCCAGCTCCTCGGTCTTGTTCAGCTGTCGGTAGACCCCTTCGAGGGCCTCGAACGCCTCGTCGAAAAGGAGGCTGTCGCCCTCGAGCATCTGCTCGATGGACTCACGGCTCGGCCCGTGGTTCGGGTCGCACTCGATCGCGAGGCGGAGCGTGGCCAGCCCCTGGGCCTTCTCGCCGAACTCCTTGATCTGAAGGCTCGCGAGGCGGTGGTAGAGCTGCGCCTGGACCCGCGTGTCGGTCTCGATGGCGATCCGCCGCTCGAGCACCCCGGCGAGGCCGTGGGCGTCGCCGAGCCGCGACAGGAGCCGGTCCTGCGCCTCGAGGACGACCGGCGTGTCGCCGGACTGCTCGGCCGCCTGAACGAACGCCTTCACGGCGCGAGCGTCGTCCTTGAGACGTTCCTCGGCGACCCGACCGAGCCGCACGAACAGATCGCTCGTCACGTTCGCGTCGAAGATCGCCGCCGCGCGCTCACCGAGGGCCTCGGCGTACTTCTGCCAGCCCGGCTCACCCAGCCGATCGGCCACCCGCTCGATCTCCGCGTGCAGCGTGGGATCGTCCGGCCGCTCCGTCAGGGCGCGGAGGAGGGCATCCTCGGCGCGCTTCGTATCCGCGAGCCGCGTCTCCGCGACCTCGGCGATCGAGCGCAGCGTGCCTCCCCGCTCGTGCGGATCGGTCTGCGCACGGAGACGCATCTCGTAGACGTCCGCCAGCTCCGCCCACAGCGACGCGCTCTTGAGCACCGCCTCGAGCGCGTCGGCTGCCTCGGCACGCAGCTCGTCGTGAGTCTCGCCGAGCTCGCGAATCGCCTTGATTGCCTCCTCGTCGGCCCCCGCACCGAGGACCTCCCGGTACGATTCGAGCGCCTGGCGCGGATCTTCGAGCTCGCGGGCAAGGACGGCGCCCACGCGCTTCTTGATGGCGTTGCGGGTGGTGTCGTCGGTCGCGTGGGCGATCTGGAGACGCAGGTTCTCCAGGAGCTCGGGCCACATCTTCTCGCGCGTGAACAGCTCGTCTAGCCGCTTGGTCACGACGGTGTCGCCGGGGCGGACGGCCAGGGCGTCGCTCAGGAGGGTGATCGCCTCGCGACGGTCGTCCAGCCCCTGTTCGTACCGGTTGGCCGCCTGCACGAGCAGCTCGAAGCGCCGGTCGCTCTCGTCGGGCTCGCAGAGCTCGACGCGGCGGCGGTAGAGATCCACCAGCCGCGCAGAGTCGTTCTTCGCCTCGTAGAGGTCGAGGAGGTTGTCGATCGTGATGGCGCTCTGCGGCTCGAGCTCGAGCGCGCGCTCGTAGGCGTCGATGGCGCCCGGAGCGTCGTCCAGCATGTCACGGCGCGCCTCGCCGATGCGACGCCAGGTGCGGGCGCGGTCCTCGTCGGCCGCGATGAGCTCGGCCTTCTTGACGAGCACCCATACGAGCGCTTCCCAGTCGCTGAGGAGCGACGCGAGGGCGTCCATCTCCTCGAGAGAATCGAGATCCGTCTCGTCGAGCTTGTAGACCCTTTGCCACGCGTCGAGGGCGCGTCGAGGGTCGTCGCGCTTGCTGTCATGGATCTTCGCGATGGCCTGGAGCAGCTCGCGGCGGCTGAGACCCTCCGCCTTCTCGATGCCCTGCTCGTACGCGCTCGCCAGATCGTCCCAGCGCTTGGTCGCAGCGCCGAGGCGATCGAGCTCACCGCGCGTGTCGCCGTCCTCCGGGTCCGCAACGAAGGCGTCGCGAACGGCCTCGAACGCGCGCCCCTTGTCGGCCCCCCGCTCCTCCCAGAGACGCGCCGTCTCCCGGAGGATGGTGACCCGCTCGCTCGTGTCGGTCGTGAGCGTCAGGCGCTCGCCGTTGACCTGGATGAGATGCCTCCAGTCGTCGGCGCGCTCGTAGATCGGGCGGAGAAGCTCGACGACCCGCGCCTTGTGGTCGGCGGACTGCACGAGGGCTTCGAGCGATGCGATCGCCTGGGCGGCCGGACCGCTGCGTCCGTCGGGAACGAGCTCGACGACGGACTGGTACTCGTCGATGGCGCCCGACGTCTCGGAGAGACGAGTCTCGAGGAGCTTCCCGAGCTCGAGGCGGAACTTCGCCTCATCCTCCGGTAGCGCGCTCTGTTCGGCGCGACGACGGGTCAGATCCGCGAGGTCGCGGTAACGCTCACGACGGGCGTACAGGCGCGAGAGGACCTCGAGCGAGTGCGAGTCGGAGTCGTCGATGTCGATCGCGGCGCGGTAGGTCTCGATCGCCTTGTCGTCGTCCTTGAGCTCGGTCTCCTCGAGGAGCGCGATCGTGTGGAGCGTCGTCAGCCGATCCTTGGGGTCCGTCCGGTGATCGAGAGCTTCACGGTAGAGCGCGACACGCTCGGCCGGACGCTTGGTGTCCCGCAGGAGCCGGTCGATCGCCTCGAAGGACCCGTCGTTGTCCTCGGGCGCGAAGGCGTAGGCGCGGCGGTAGAACTTGAGGGCGCTGTCGACGTCCTTCTGACCCTCGAAGAGCTCGCCGGTGCGCTTCGCCAGCCGCGCGGTCGCGGCCTCGTCGTGCTGAACCTTCTCGAGCTCGCTCGCGTAGATCTCCGCGAGACGCCCCTCGGCGTTGGCGACGCGCGCGAGGCGCTCGAGCTCCGCCCAGGTCGACTCGTCGGCTACGTCCTGGCTGAGGAGCTTCGCGGTGGTCTCGAGCGCGGCGCGGTAGTTCTCCTCCTGCTCCTCGTGGAGCTTGGCGAGCCTGCGGAGCAGGAGCCTCCGTGCGTCGGGGTCCTGGCTCGACTCGAGGCGGGCCTCGAGGGTCGCCATCACGCGGCGCCAATCGAGCCGCGCGAGGTAAACCTGCTCGAGCATCTCGGCGGCACGCGCCGCGTGCTCGCGCTCCTTCATGAGGCCTTCGAGCGAGGCGATCGTCGCCGGGTGCTGCGGATCGATCCCGAGCGCAGCGTCGTACTGGTCGAAAGCGCGATCGACCTCGTGCAGCTGCCTCTCGAGCACGGTGCCGAGCTTGTGGTGGAGCGTCGCCTTCCGCGTCGCCGGGACCTTGTCCATCCCGATCTGCCGCTCGTAGAGCGCGATGAGGTCGTCCCACCGCTCGGTGGACGTGTAGAGCCGCTCCAGCGCCTCGAGGGCCCGCTCGTCGGGCTCGGAGGGCAAGAGGTCCAGGATGCGCTCGTAGACGGTGATCGCCGCCGGCGGATCCTTGAGCGTCTCATCGCAGAGGCGCGCTTCCTTGAAGAGCAGCGTGAGCCGCTCGCCATCGTTCTCGGCGACCTCGGCCCTGCGCTTGACGATGTCGAGCAGCGCGGCGTGGTCGCCCGCCCCCTCGTAGAGGGACTCGAGCGCCTCGAGGGCGCGCCGATCGTCGGCGCGGATGTCGAGGGCGCGTACGAAGTAGCTCTTCGCGAGCTCCCGATCACCGAGCTGCGTGCGGGCGAGCACGGCGACCTTCAACGTGACGTCGAGCTGCACCTCGTCCCCGAGGATGTCGGGAATGACCGCGCGCAGGAGCTCCACGAGCTCCGCGAAGCTGCCCGTGACGAGGGCGAGCCGCTCCGCGCGGGCAAGCCAGCTCGGGAGCTCCGGGTCCTGCACTGCCTCGCGAAGGCCGCGCGAGGCGTACGCGAACGCCCGCGCGCCGTCGGCGAGGGGGCCCTCCGCGACGGACGCTGCCTGCGCGTAGAGCGCGAGCTTGTCGGCCGTGGAGTCGGCGTACTCCGCCTCGATGTCGAGCACGCGCAAGAGTCGCGTGTGCTCTCCGTCGATCTCGTAGAGCGGGCGAAGGATCGACGCGGCCTCGCGGCGGGCGTCGGCGTTGGCGAGCAGCTCCTCGAGGGCGGCGCGGCTCGGCGGGTGCGCGGGCTGAATCGCCAGCGCCTGGCGGTACGCCTCGATGGCGCCATCGATGTTCGAGAGGCGGACCTGCCGCACCTGACCGAGGCGCGCCAGGATGGCGAGCTTGTCCTCGGGGGCGTCTGCGAGCGACAGCTCGGCCTCGAGCGTCTCGGCGAGATCCGTCCACCGGTCGGCGACCTCGTACAGGGTCGCGAGCGCCGACAGGACCGGCCTCTCGGGACCGAAGTCGTCGACGATGGCGCGGTAGGCCAGGATGGCCTCCGTCACGTCCGTCAGCTTGTCGCCGAGGGTCGTCGCGATGCGAAGGAGGAGCGCCTTCCGCTGCACGCCGTCCGTCGCGAGCTTCTCGCGGGCGCGCAGCACGTCGACGAGGGCACGCCAGTCCTCGGTCCGCACGTAGAGCCGATCGAGCGCGACGAGCGCACGCTCGTCCGCCGGGTCGTCCGCGAGGCGGGCCTTGTACGCCTCGATGGCCCCCTTGGGGTCGTCGAGCACGGTCTCGCACAGCTCGCCCAGGCGGCCGTAGAGATCGCGCCGCGCGTCCGCGGCGTCCTCGAGACGGACCTCGACCTTGAGGATCTTCGCGAGCTCGGCGCTCTTTCCGCTCGACGCGTAGAGCCGCTCGAGCGAGCGGGCTGCGGGGAGCGCAATCAAGGCGTCGTCGGGGGCGATGTCGAGGACCTGCCGGTAGACCGCCTCGGCGCGTGCGGCGTCGTGGAGCTGGTCCTCGTAGATCTTGGCGACCTCGGAGAGGATCTCCGCCTTGGGCTGCGGCGACCGGGCCTGCTGGGCGGCGGCGGTCATCACGTCTGCCGCGCGGTCGTGGGCGCCCAGGCGGCGCCCGATCTCGAGGAGCCGCGAGCGGGCGTTGACGTCGTCCGGGTCGACCGGGACGAGCTTCGCGAAGGCCTCGAAGGCTCCCGCGTCGTCCTTGAGCCGCTCGTCGCGGAGCTCCGATACGCGCGCGAGCAGCTCGCGCTGCTCGGCGGCGACCTTGGCGAACTCGAGGCGGATCTCGAGCACGCGGACGAGATCGCGCACCTCGTCGCGTGCGGTGTAGACGATCTCGAGCACGCCGGCGGCGCGCGCGCGGAGCTCGGGAACCTCGAGGCAACGCTCCACGAGCTCTCGCGCGTCGCGGTTGCCCACGTCCGCTTCGAGGACCTTCTCGAGGTCGTCCAGCGCCGTCGCCGGATCGCCGAGGCGCGAGAAGTAGATGGTGCCGAGGCGGAGCCGCAGGGCCACCGTCTCCTCCATCGTCGCGGTGGAGAGCTGCCGCTTCAGGAGCTCGGCCAGCTTGTTCCAGTGGCCCTCGGCCACGTAGAGCGCGTCGAGGGCGCGCATCGCGTGCTCGTGCACGGGATCGATCTCGAGGATGCGCTCGTAGTAGTGCGTCGCCTTCGGGCGATCCGCCGTGATCTCCTCGGCGATGAGGGCCACCTCGGTCAACAGCTCCGCGCGGCGCGCGGGCTCCGTCATGGCGGCGACCGTGCGCTCGTAGAGGGCCTCGAGGGCCGGCCACTTCTCGCGGGTCGTCAGGATCTGCTTCAAGCGCGCGAACGCCCGCTCGTTGCTCGGCTCCGTCGTCAAGATGCGCTCGAGGTACGGCTGAGCGCGATCGATCTCGCCGAGCTTCTCGTCGTAGATCGTCGCCGCGCGCTCGGCGAGGTCGAGCTCGACCTTCTCGGGCAGGCCCGTCTCCCCCGTGGGAGGCACGACCTGGGCGATGGCGTCGACGAACTGCTGCGCGCGCTGCGTACGGTTCGCGAGGACGGCGAGCCTGTCCCAGAACTCGAGCTCGCTCGGGAACTCGGTCGCCACGCGGACGACCACGTCGAACGCGCGGTCATAGGCGCCGAGCTGCTCCTGCACGTCGGCGAGGCGCGCGAAGAGCTGGATGCGATCGTTCTTCGAAGCCGCCGTCGCGATGATGACCTCGAGGATCTCCGCTTGCCGCGCGAGGTTCCCCGACTCGGCGTAGCTCGCCTCGAGGATGACGGCGGCCTGGGCGCGCGTCTCCCCTACCTTGAGCAGCTCCTCGACGACGACGAGCGCGTCCTTCGCGCCCGGCACGAGCGTCAGGGCGCGCTGGCCCGCGGCCAGTGCCTCCTTCGGCTTCGCGAGCGGCCCCATGTACAGGTGCGCCAGCTCCACCTCCCGCGCGGCGCGCTCTGCGCCCTCGTGAAGATCGCGATCCTGCTCGAGCACGGCGGCGGCTCCCGCAGCGTCGCCCGAGGCCTTCAAGAGGCGTGCGAGCGCCTTCAGCGCCACGCCGTTCTCGTGGCTGACGTCGAGCATCCGGCGGTAGATGACCACCGCGCGCTCCGGCGCGCCGAAGGCCTCCTCCTCGAGGACGGCCCACTCGCCGAGGAGCTCCAGCTTCTGGGCGCTGCTCGCGCGGCCGATCCGGAGGTCGAAGAGCCAGCGCAGATCGTCCCTTCGATCCGCCCCTCGGAGGATGCGGTCGAGCGTCTGGACGGCCACGTCGTCCGAGTCGTCTTCCTCGACGAGAGTCTTGTAGGTCGTGACCGACTCGTCGACCCTGCCGAGCTCCGTCGCGCAGACCTCGGCGAGCTTCGCGCGCAGCGTGCGCTTCTCGTCCTTCTTGACCTTCTTGGCCTTGATGCGGCGATCGAGGGTCGCGACGAACTCGCTCCACTCGCCGCTCACGCGCGCGGTCTTCTCGAACGCGGCGAGCGCCCCGTCGTGCTCCGGGTCGAGCTCGTAGGCGCGGCGCGCGTAGCCGAACGACGCCGCCTTGTCCTGGAGGTGCTGACCTGTGACCTGGACGAGCTTCTGAAGGAGCGCGAGCTTCGCGTCGTCGTCCTTCGCGTGGCCGAGGAGGACCTCGTAGAGCGCGGGCAGACGCGCCCATCGCTCGTCCTTCTCGTAGATGGGGACGAGGGCAGTGGCGGCGCGCTCGTCGCTCGGACGCACGCTGAGGACGCGCTCGTAGGCGCGGAACGCGCGCTCGGGGCTCTTGAGATCGCCCGCGTAGATGTCCGCCGAGCGGAACGAGAGCTCCACCTTTGCGTCGGCGTCCGTCGCGCGATCGGCCGCGGCGGAGAGGACCTCGACGAGACCCTCGTAGTCCTTGTGGCTCGCGTAGAGCTCCGTCAGCCCGTCGTAGTCGCCCACCGCGAGGTAGCTGTCGCGGAGGACGCGCATCGCCTTGGCGTGGCCGGGCGAGAGGTCGAGGACGCGGCGCCACGCGCTGAGCGACCCTTTGTGATCGTGGAGCCGCTCGGCGTAGATGGCGCCGAGCTTCTGCAGGATGACGAGCTTCTGCGCCTCGTCCGGCGCGACCTTCGCGCGGTGCTCGAGCACCTCGGCCACGGTGGCGAAGTCCTTCTCGCGCTCGGCCTGCTTCTCGAGCGCGTCGAGCGCGCCGTTGGCCGAGGGGTCCTCCTCGAGGACCTTCTTGTAGAGCTTCATCGCGTCGGCGCCGCGGTCGAGGCGCTCGGACGCGAGCTTCGCCATCTCGATCCAGACGTCGCGACGGGGCGTGCCCGGCTGCATGCCCGCCGCCTCGCGCTCGAGCAGCTCGAAGAGCGGCTTGTACGCGCGGCGCTTTCCGTAGAGCTCCTTCAGCTTCTCGAGTGCCTCGCCGTCGCCCGGGGCGAACTCGAAGACCTTCTCGTAGACCTCGATCGCGTTCTGTACGTTCGAGAACTGCTCGAGCCACCGGCGCGCGACCGCGCGGTAAAGCTCCGTCTTCACTCCCACATCCGTCTCGAGCTCGGCGAGCCGCGTCTGCGTCGAGAGCAGATCACGCCAGCGACCGAGCGCCTCGTAGACGCGCGCGAGCTCCCGCACGGCGGCCGCGTCGTTCTTGTCGAGCGCGACGATCTGCGAGAGCACCGTGACGAGCGCCGAGTCGCTCTTGATGTGCAGGCGGTAGATCTCGGCGATCTCGCGGAGGTTCGGCAGGCGCGCCACGGCGTCGTCCTGCGCGATCTTCTCGAGCTCCGTCCGGAGCAGATCGGTGAGGGCGTTCCAGCCCGACGTCTGCCGGTAGAGCCGCTTCAGCGCGTCGCGGGCGCCGGCGTTGCCCGGCTCCTGGCGCAGGATGGCGCGCCACTGCTCGATGGCCTTCGCCGCGTTCTCCCCCTCCTCGGCGAGCTTCGCGAGGTCCGCCGCGAGCTGGCGCTTCTCGGGGCCGTCGCCGAGCACGCGCTGCGCGTCGCCCAGGATCGAGACGAGCCGCCCCTGCGTGCCCTTGGCGACGCAGTACTCGCGGAAGAACTGCAGCATCCCGGGGTGGCAAGCGTCGACCTTGCGGAGCCTCTCGAAGTACGGCTCCGCCGCGTCGAGCTTGTTGCGCATCCGCCAGTTGACCATCCCGATCTGGACGAGCATCCCCGGATCGGGCGACTTCTGGCTCGCGAGCTGGCCTTCGTAGAGCGCGACGAGGTGGTCCCACTTCTCCTGGGCGGTGACGTGGTCGACGAGCGCGCTCGTCGCCTCGGGGTGGCCCGGCTCGAGATCGAGCACGTGCTCGTAGGCCGTCATGGCCCGCTCGGTCGCCTTCATCTTCTTCGTCAGCACGCGGGCGAGGCGCACGAAGTCGCCGACGCGCTCTTCCTTGGGCGCGTCGTTCGCCATCCGCTCCATCGTCGCGACGAGCTCTTCCCAGCGCTCCTGCTCGCGGAAGATCCGCTCGAGCAGGAGACCGGCGCGACGGTTCTTCGGGTCGATCGCGCTCGCCTCCTTCAGGTCTGTCACGATCTCTTCGCCGAGCGAGGCGAGCTTCTTCGCCTTCTTGTTGCTCTCCTTCGCGCCCACCGAGAGCGCGGGGATTCCGTAGCGGTACGCCGTCTCCGCGGCGCTCACGAGCAGGGAGCTCTTGAAGGACGGATCTGTGGCGCTCTTCGCCTCTTGCGCGTACTTCGCGACGAGCTCGGCCCACTTCTGCGCCTTGCGCTCGGCGCGCTCCATCGACTCCTCGGCGGCGGTGTCGCCGGGGCGCAGCTCGAGCAGACGCTGGAAGGCCGGCGTCGCGCGCGCGTCGTCCAGGAGCTCCTCGTCCAGCACGCGGGCGAGCTCCGCCTGCAAGGGCGCCTCGTTCGCGGTCCCGTGGGCGAGGGCAACCTCCATCTCCAGGATCCGCTCGACGGCGTCGTACTCGCGACGTCCCTGGTGGGCACGTCGGGCGGCTTCGAGCAGCTGAGCGAGCTCGACCGCAGGGAGCGCATCGTTACTTGCGCCGGGCTGGAGCGGGTTGGTGGAGGCAGTGAAGCCGACTGCGTCGGCGAGCTCGGTCCAGGCCTGGGCCTGCTCCGGGTCGTCTTGCAGCGTACCGAGGGCTTTGCGAATCGTCTTGGCGCTCATGTCAGGAGGAGCCCGGGGGACTGGGGGTGTCCCGCCCCGCAGACTTCGGGGAATTCGGGAGGAGAGGAAGAAGACGTGAAACGGTCGTTAGGCAGCCGAGGAAATAGCGAGAATCCGCCGAGAAATCATGCTGACGGGGAAACCGATGGTACGAGGCGACTCGCCCGATATCAACACGCTTCTGGCAAGACATCGCGCCCGTCGTTTTCACAGCGAGGACGGCTTCGTCTGCCCCTAAGCTCTGGCCCGGCATGCCCCACGCTTCGAAGAAGTCGCTCGCGCTGTCTCTGCGAAACATCTACGAAACTTTGGCCATCTCGTGGCCGACCGTGCTCGAGGCCGCCATCAGTGAGACGACCAAGGAGGCGTGCGACCGCCGCCTCGACTCGTGGTGCAAGAAGCTCGTCGCACACGCCAACATGCAGGTCGAGGTCACCGGCAGGGAGCTCGTCACGCCGGGTCGCACGTTCCTCGTGATGAGCAACCACCAGTCGCACTACGACGTACCCGTCCTCTTCTATGTCCTCGGTCCGAACATGCGCATGATCGCGAAGAGCGAGCTCTTTCGCGTCCCGGTCTTCGGTCCGGCCCTCCGGGAGGCGGGCTTCATCGAGATCGATCGGTCGAACCGGCAGCGGGCAATCAAGAGCCTCGAGATCGCGAAGGCCGAGATCGAGAAGGGCGTCCACGTCTGGATCGCCCCCGAGGGGACGCGCAGCAAGACGGGCGAGCTCCTTCCGTTCAAGAAGGGCGGGTTCAACCTCGCGCTCGACATCGGGGCCAGCATTCTGCCCATCGCCATCCAGGGCACGCGCAACGCGCTCCCGGCCAAGGGCGTGCGGTCGACGCCGAACGTGAAGGTGAGCGTGAAGATCTTCCCGCCGCTCGAAGCCAGGGACTACGCCGCCCCCGACGCGCCGAGCGCCGAGATGAAGCCCGCGCGCGAGCGGCTGATGAAGGACGTGCGCGCGCTCCTAGAGGCCGGGCTTTCGTGACGGGCCCGGGCGACGGGTTCGCCATCGTCGTCAGCGCGAACGCCAAGCGAGGCGGGCGGCGCGTGGCGGCCCAGATCGCGCGCGCGCTGCCGGGCGCCGACGTGCGCCTCACGAAGACTGCGCGGGAGGTCGACGCGTGGCTCTCGGGGCTCTCGAAGAGCACGCGCTGCGTGCTCGCGGCCGGCGGGGACGGCACGGCGATCGCCCTCGTGAATGCGCTCCACCGCGTGAACCACGATCTGCCGCGCATGGGCGTCCTGCCGCTCGGGACGGGAAACGCGTGGGCCCACGTGACGGGCGCGCCGAAGCTCTACATGTGCCTGAAGGGGCTCGAGGCAGCCTCGCGGCCCGACGCCGGCACCCTGCCCGTCCGCCGCTTCGGGCTCATCGAGTGCGAGGGCGTGCTCACGCACTTCGCCGGCGCCGGCTGGGACGCGCAGATCCTGGACGACTACCGCACGCAGGTCTCGCAGTCGAAGGGCCCCTCGAAGCTCCTCTCGAAGAGTGTCTACGGCTACCTCGCCGCGTGCCTCCTCCGGACCGTGCCGAAGACGCTGATGAACGCGCGCCCCCACGTCATCATCGAGAACCTCGCCGATGAGGCGTGGACCATCACCGCCGACCGCAAGCTCTTGAAGCTCGCCGGCGTCGGCCGCGGGTCGGTGCTCTGGGACGGACCGGCGAGCGTCGCCGGGTGCGCGACCTGCCCCGAGCTCGGCTACGGGTTCCGCGCGTACCCCTTCGCGGAGCGCTTCCTCGGCATGATGAACATCCGCGTCTACGACGAGCACACGCTCGGCGCGGTCGCGAACATCCCGGCGCTATGGCGCGGCCAGCATCCTCTGCGGGGCATGCACGACTGGTTCAGCAAGGCGGTGAGGATGACCTTCTCGCGCCCCGTCCCTCTCCAGATCGGGGGCGACGCGATCGGTACCCGACAGAGCGTCGAGTACCGGATCTTCGATCAGGAGATAGAGTTGTTGGACTGGAGAGGGATGCCGCGGTAGCGAGGCTCAGCCCCCGCCGCCGGCGTCCGTCGCCGAGCCGGTGTCGGACGCGGTGCCCGTGTCGGCGGTGCCGCCCGAGTCGACCACGCCGATGCCCGCGTCCCCGCCGGCGCCGCCGCCCTGGCCGTAGGCGTTGCAGTCGTCGGCGCCCGTCGCGAAGGAGAGGCCCTTCGTGCAGATGTTGCCCGCGTTCGGATCGCAGTAGCCGGCGACGCTCGGGTTGCAGTCGGCGTTCGGGTCACCCGCCACGCGGGTCGGGTTGCATGCCTGGCCTGCGCCGGCCGTCGCCGTGCAGACGCCGCTCACGCAGCGGAGAGACTCGAGGCACGGGGTCGTGACCTCGTCGCACGCGGCGTTCAGGCCAGGGCGGGTGGCGCACTGGGGAACGGCGCCGGCGGCGGAGCAGTACGTGCCCATCGGGCACTCCTGACCGGGCTCGCCGCAGGGATCGCCCGGCGTCACCTGGACGACCGGCCCGCACACGGTGGCCGTCGACGTCGCCGAGGCGGGGGCGCAGATGTCGCCGTTCGTGCAGTCGTAGTTGCTCGTGCACGTTCCGTACTGCTTGGCGCTGCCCTGGAAGACCTGGTTGCAGAGGTCGTCGATGGAGCCCGTGCCGAACAGGCTGGCGAAGGGCACCTCGCAGACGGCGCCCCCGGAGCATACGTAGGCCGAGTTGATCTCGTTGAGGCACGCGGAGACGTTCGCCTGCGTGAACGAACGCGTCCCGGACGCGAGCGCGGCGGTCGCCGCCGTCTCGCAAGCGGCTTCGCGGGCCGTCAGGCAGTCGTCGTTCGTCACGCCACAGGCGCTGGCGACGACGCACTCCGCCTTGGCTTTGTTACCGCAGAAGGTCTTGACCGGATCCTGGTCGACCGGCGCAGCGTTGGAGGAGCACGCCGTGACGAGCCCTCCCGTGAGGAGAACGGAAGCCAACCCGATACCAAGCCAATTTCGCATCTCAATCCTCGCCTTGCAGGTGGAGCTGAAAAGAGGCGCAGATAGCGCCATTCGGTCAGAAGTGTCGAGCTTATAGCAGCAATTTGCGGACCCCGAGCTGGCTCATCCGGGCCGGAAGCCCTGGGCGTCAGGTGAGACGCACGGATCGGCGGATTTCTTCAACCGACCGGCCGGTGTGTGGCGGCGTCTTCACGCGTTGACCTGTGAATGACCCGCACAGGGGACGGGGTGGGAGCGCCGCCCAGCCCGATCGTCAGGACACCTCGCCCCACCGGAGCGGCTGCGACCGGGATCGGCGTGCGTGCAAACGCGGTTCGCGTCCGACCGATCGCGACTTGCCCACGACCGATCGCCGCTAGCCCCTGGCCGAATCGCCATTTCCCGCCGGCTCACCGCTCTTCCTCTCGCGCTCACCGCGATGCCACGCCCGCTAACCGCGGGGAGAGCCCCGCTAATCGCGATCCCACGCCCGCTAATCGCGGGGAGAGCCCTGCTAATCGCGATCCCGCGCCCGCTAATCGCGGGGAGAGCCCCGCTAATCGCGGGGAGAGCCCCGCTAACCGCGGGGGGGGCCCCGCTAACCGCGGGGGGAGCTCCGCTAACCGCGGGGGGAGCCTCGCTAATCGCGGGGAGAGCCCCGCTAACCGCGGGGGGAGCCCCGCTAACCGCGGGGAGAGCCCCGCTAACCGCGGGGGGAGCCCCGCTAACCGCGGGGAGAGCCCCGCTAACCGCGGGGAGAGCCCCGCTAACCGCGGGGAGAGCCCCGCTAACCGCGGGGAGAGCCCCGCTAACCGCGATTCCACGCCCGCTCCTCCGGTGAGAGGCCCCCGATCGCGAGGAGAGCCACGGCCAACGCCATCGGAGCCTTGACGAGGCGTAAGCCTGTGACTATTCACGTCACCCCACGCGAAGGTGGCGGAATTGGCAGACGCACCAGATTCAGGTTCTGGCGGGGTAACTCCTGTAAGGGTTCAAGTCCCTTCCTTCGCACCGTAAGTAGCCCAGGCAGTCCATTCGGGGGACACCCCCCCGAGCGCGAGCCCCGCTCACCGGGGCCGCCCGTCGGGGGGACAGCGCGAAGCGCGAGCGGTCTTCCGCGGCGAGGCCGTTGGGCCTATCGGTAGGGGCGGATGATCCACCTTCTGCGAAGGCATCCCTTCGGGGTCGAGGCGTTCTTCCGCCGGTCGCTCGTGCTCACGTACGCGCTGCCGAGGGACGTGCTGACGCCCCTCATCGGGCCCGGCCTCGAGGTGGACCACTACGACGGTCCTGCCGGCCCCCTCGGCTTCCTCGCCATCGCGCTCGTCGAGACGACCGACCTGCGGCCTCGCGGGTTTCCCGAGTGGATGGGCAAGGACTTCTTCCTCAGCGGCTACCGGATCTTCACCCGCTTCGTCCGGCCCGGAAAGCAGACGCTCCGGGGCCTGCGCATCCTGCGAAGCGACACCGACCGGAAGATGATGACGGGGCTCGGCAACCTCTTCACGCACTACAAGTACCGGCTCGCCAGGGTCGACGTGGAGAACGACGGGCCGCTCCTCGAGATCCGCGTCCGCACCGAGGACCGCGAGGCCGACCTCCACGTCATCGCGGACCTCGCGAGCCAGCCGGCGCCGCTACCCGACGGCTCTCCCTTCCGGTCGATGGAGGACGCGCTCTCGTTCGCCGGGCCGCTGCCCTACACGTTCGACCGCGAGGCGGAGACCGGGAAGATGGTCGTCATCAAGGGCCTGCGGCAGGCGTGGGACCCGCAGCCCGTGCGCGTCGACGTGAAGGTCGCGAGCTTCCTCGAGCACCCGCCGTTCGCCGGGGCGAAGCCGCGGCTGGCAAACGCGTTCTACCTCGAGAACGTCCCGTACGCGTGGAAGCCAGGCACGCTCGAGGACGTGCCGTGACGCGGCCGAGCGGCGCCGTCCGGATCTTCCTCTACAACTGGCCCACGTACGCGGCCACGCTGGCGGGCGCCGTCGCCCTCGTGCTCGTCGCCTCCCGCATCTCTCCCCTCGCCCGGGACGCGGCCGTGCTCGCGGGGTCCGGGGCCGTGCTGTGGGCCGCGCTGTCGCTCGTCGTCTCGTTCTACGTGTACGACCAGTCGCCGCTCTCCCTGGGCAGCTGGGTGCCCGCGCTCCTGCCCGAGCGCTGCGAGTCGTGGGCCACGATCCACGCCGGGCTCGACGCGGAGATCGACCTGGACGCCGTCATGCCGGGGCTCTGCGTGGGGCGCCTCGACATCTTCGACCCGAAGATCATGACGGCCCCGTCCATCGGGCGCGCCCGCCACCAGACGCCCGCCGAGAAGCCGGCCACCCGGTGCCACCCGACGGCGCTCGCCCTCGAGGACGGCGCATGCGACGCGGTGATCGTCGCGTTCACCGCTCACGAGATCCGCGACCGGGACGCGCGCGAGCGCTTCTTCGACGAGGTCCGACGCGCCCTCCGCACGGGAGGCCGGATGCTCCTCGTCGAGCACGTGCGCGACCTCGCCAACTTCGCCGCCTTCGGCCCCGGCTACCTCCACTTCGTCGCGCGCGCCGAGTGGCTCCGCCTCGCCGCCCGCGCCGGGCTCGCGCAGCGAAGCGAGGCGCGGATCACGCCCTGGGTCATGGCGCTCCTGCTCGAGAAGACCCAGTGATCACGGTGCTGCGGCTCGCGGGCGTGAGCCTCCTCGTCCTCGCCCTCCTCCACGCGGCGCTCTGGCGGACCTTCCGCTGGGGCAGCGAGATCACGCGCCTCTCGCCCATCAACGCGCGCGTCTTCGTCGTGCACCTCATCTTCATCGCGTTCGTGCTCGCGGCGCTGGGGCTCCTGTCGCTCCTCAGGCCCGATCTGCTCCTCGCGAAGAGCGACCTCGCCCGCCTCCTGCTCTACGGCATCGTAGCATTCTGGGTCGTGCGGCTGCTCTTTCAGCCGCTCGTCTTCGACGGCGCGCTGAAGGAAGGCTGGACCTCGCACCCCATCGTGCGGATCGGCGCGAACCTCCTCTGGGCGGCGTACGTGGCCGTGTACGGAGCGGCGCTCCTCGGCCAGGTCGGGAGCCTCTGAGTGCGCCCGCTCGACCTCCACTCGCTCGCCGGCTGGCTCCGCATCGGGGTCGCGTGCGTGTGGCTCGTCTTCGGGCTCGTGTTCAAGGCGTTCGACGTCGTGCCGCGGCACAGGCAGATCGTGGCCCGCGTCATGGGGGAGAAGCTCTCGCGCCCGCTCATCCTCTTCGTCGCCGCGGGCGAGACCGGCATCGGGCTCTGGATGCTGAGCGGCCACTACCTCCCGCTCTGCGTGGGCCTCCAGACGGCCGCCATCGTGGCGATGAATACGCTCGAGATCCGCTACGCCAGAGACCTCCTGCTCGCTCCGGTCGCCATGGTGTGCGCCAACTGCGCCCTGCTCGGCGCCGGGTGGTACGCCGCGCTGGCCTGAAGTGGCACGAGCACCCCCAAACCGCCCTTCGACTGTGCTACTCCCCGCCCATGGCCGAACCCCTCGCCATGGCATTCCGGCGCGTCCGCGCCGTCGACCCGTCGAGCTCGCTCGACGCCGAGGTCGACGTGCTCGTCGAGCGCGGGCTCATCACGCGCGTCGGCAGGGACGCCGCGGCCGGGCTCCAGCCGGGAGACGCCCTGCGCGTCGTCGAGTGCGCGGGCGGGTGGCTCTTGCCCGGGCTCATCGACATCCACGCCCACGTGCGCGAGCCGGGGCAAGAGTACAAGGAGGACGTCGAGAGCGCCCTCGCGGCCGCGGCCGCGGGCGGCTTCGTCGACGTGTGCGCGATGCCCAACACGCGCCCGGTGAACGACACGCGCGCCATCACCGTCCTGCTCGTCGAGAAGGCCCGCTCGCTCGGCGGCTCGCGGCTGCACCCCATCGGGGCCATCACCGTGGGCCAGAAGGGCGAGGCGTTGACCGAGATGGCGGACCTGAAGGACGCCGGCGTCGTCGCCGTGTCGGACGACGGGCGGTGCGTCATGTCGAGCGCGGTCATGCGCCGCGCGCTCGAGTACGCGTCGACGTTCGATCTGCCCGTCATCCAGCACGCCGAGGACCACGCGCTGACCGAGGGCGCCGAGATGCACGAGGGCGCCGTGTCGACCAAGCTCGGCCTCCGCGGCTGGCCCCGCGTCGCCGAGGACGTCATCGTCGCGCGGGACGTGCTGCTCGCCGAGTACACGCGCTCGCGCTACCACGTCGCGCACGTGTCGAGCTTCGGCTCGGTGCGCATCCTCCGCGAGGCCAAGTCCCGCGGCATCAAGGTCACCGCCGAGGTGACGCCGCACCACCTGCTCCTCACGGACAAGGCGCTGCTCGGCTACGAGACCGCGTGCAAGGTCAACCCGCCGCTCCGCGCCGACGAGGACGTCGCCGCGCTGCGCGCCGCCCTGGCCGACGGCACGATCGACTGCATCGCGACCGACCATGCGCCCCACAGCACGCTCGAGAAGGACTGCGTGTTCGCCGAGGCCGCGCCCGGCATGATCGGGCTCGAGCTCTGCGTCCCCTTGCTCCTGTCCCTCGTCCACGACGGCACGCTCTCGCTCGGCCGGTTCGTCGACGCGCTGACCCGCGCGCCCGCGAACGTGGTCGGCCTCCCCCAGCCGCGGATCAAGGACGGCTGCCGCGCCGATCTCGTCCTGCTCGACCCGAACCTCGAGCACACCATCGACACCGCCCGCCTGCGGAGCAAGAGCAAGAACACGCCCTTCGCGGGGCGCAAGGTCAAGGGGCGCGTCATGATGACGGTCGCCGGTGGGCGCGTCATCTTCGACGGCACCTCCGCGAGGCCCTCGTGAGCGGCGACGAGCGCGCGTGGCTCGTGCTGGCCGACGGCACGACGTTCGAGGGCCGCCCCTTCGGCGCGCGGCGCAGCACGACCGGTGAGGCCGTCTTCACGACCACCATGACCGGCTACCAGGAGGTGCTGACCGACCCCTCGTATCACGGGCAGCTCGTCGTGATGACGGCGCCCGAGATCGGCAACGTCGGCGTCAACGCGAGCGACACCGAGGCCGTCGACGGCAAGCCCCGCGTCTCGGGTTTCGTGGTCCGCTCGCTGAGCCCGGTGGCCTCGAGCTGGCGCTCGGAGGAGACGCTCGACCACTACCTCGCCCGCAACGACATCGTCGGCATCACGGACGTCGACACGCGCAAGCTCACGCGTCACCTCCGCGACCACGGGGCGCAGAACGGCGCCATCGGCACCGAGTCGCCGACCGAGCTGCGGAACCGCGCGAGAGAGGCCGCCGACATGAGCGGGCTCGATCTCGTCAAGCACGTGACCCCGAAGGAGCCTTACGCCTGGACCGAGGGGCGCGGGGCGTGGAAGGTCGATCACGCGCCGCACGCCGGCGGACACGCGAAGGACGAGGCGGCCGCGGCCTCTCCGCGCCGTCCGCGGCACGTCGTCGCCGTCGACTTCGGGGTGAAGCGCAACATCCTGCGCTGCCTCGTCGACCACGGCTGCAAGGTCACCGTCGTCCCCGCGACCATGAGCGCAGCCGATGTGCTCGGCCTCGCGCCCGACGGCATCTTCCTCTCGAACGGTCCCGGGGATCCTGCCGCCGTCACCTATGGGGTCGAGCTCGTCCGTGGCCTGCTCGGCAAGAAGCCCATGTTCGGCATCTGCCTCGGCCACCAGCTCCTCGGTCTGGCGCTCGGAGGCCGGACGTACAAGCTCAAGTTCGGCCACCGCGGCGCCAACCAGCCCGTGAAGGACCTCGCGACCGGCCGCATCGAGATCACGACGCAGAACCACGGCTTCTGCGTCGACCTCGAGTCGCTCCCCTCCGGCGTCACCTCGACGCACGTGCACCTGAACGATGGCACGAGCGAGGGGCTCGCCGCCCCGTCCGTCGGCGCGTTCAGCGTCCAGTACCACCCCGAGGCCGCCGCCGGCCCGCACGACGCCCTCTACCTGTTCGACCGCTTCACCGCCGCGATCGACGCCTCCGGGTCTCTTGGGGGACACCCCCAAATCCCCGGCCGGTAATTTCCAATGGATCGGGCCCGATCCGCTCCTTGACCTGACGCAAGCAGGTGCGCTCTTTGAAGCGGGGTCAGCGGTCCCTTCATGGCGGAAGCGGGCTCGGGTATCATACTTCCCGACCGTATGAGCGAAGCGCACCGCCCCCGCTGGTCGTTCGGTGGAGCCGCCTTGCTCACCGTGGGGCTCGCGGCCGCGTGCACCATCAGCCCGTCCTCCCCGTTCCAGCCGGACAGCCAGAACGACGGCG
>Ga0302279_10003503_pt1 | contig 19453 bp, 16 predicted proteins | sample III_Bog_N3_3_FD_194541 | JGI IMG/M metagenome (GOLD analysis project Ga0302279, IMG submission 194541) | Peat permafrost microbial communities from Stordalen Mire near Abisko, Sweden - III_Bog_N3_3 | ecosystem: Environmental > Terrestrial > Soil > Wetlands > Peat | place: Sweden: Abisko...
GTCAACTCGAGGTCGAGACCGTCGGCGATTCGCAGCAGCGAATCGAGCGTGAAGTTCGTCTTTCCGTGCTCAAGCCGGGCGTAGTTTCCGCGGGTCATCCCGATCCTGGCGGCCAGGGTCTCTTGCGAGATCCCGGCTGCAAGGCGGGCGGCTCGGATTTGTCCTCCGATCTCGCCCGCGCTACGTCTCGTTCGAGGGCTGAGCTTGGAGCGCACACCCCCACTGCGCCTGTTGACCTGGCATCCGAGAACGGCTCATATAAGAGTCGTCTTACGGTGCCGGAGCCTGGACGGCCGTGAAGACGACCCGTTTTGTGGCGGAGGGTGTCTCGGCCTGGATGCGAATTCGGTGTTCGACGTGCCGCCTTCACTTCGATGGGACCTTCCGACGCCAAGGCGCCGGTCACCACGTCTACCTGACGCAGATCCGGAGACTCCTATGCGCATAGAGCCGCTTCAAAGGTACTCGTACATTGATGGTGGAGCGCTTACCGCGGCGCTCGAAGACAACGCGATTCTCGACGGCTTGATGAAGGGACTCGAGGTGCCCGGAAAGCCTGGCCACTTGCGCAAGCTCGCGCCGCCGGAAAAGCGTGCCGCGATCGAGCAACAGATCCGGCACCTCCGCGAGATGAAGACATCTCTGTGGTACGAGGTCGACACGCCGCACGTCCTTGCCGGATGTCTCTGGTCGTTCTGGGGGAATAGTCGCGACGCAAAGCAGATTTTCGGGCGTGTGCCGCGTGAGTCAGAGCTGTTCGCGCCCGTTGCCGAGTGGTTGCGTATGAAGCAGGGCCTCGTCGTCCACAAGGAAGTTCAGATGGCTACGAAGCGTTGTGACGTACTCGGATATCGCGAAGGGCGATGGCTAAGCCCGGAGAAGTTCGTCTGCGTCGAGTTGAAGAACGAGTTCGCGCAGCTCAAGCGCGGGCTCGATCAGATGACGACGTTCAAGGAATACGCGAACGAGGTCTACCTCGCATGCACGACGAGGTTCGCGCTCGAGTTCCTACAGAAGCATGCCGAAGCACCGAGCGTGCGTCACTGGGACCCCGAGGTGCTGAACAACAAGCTGCGTCAGCTTGGCATTGGGCTTCTCGTCGTCGATTGGCCCGGCGAGTTGCCCAGGGTCGAAGAGGTTCTGGCTCCGAAGTCGAGTGCGCTGTCAGCGCCCAAGCGCCGGGAGGTCTTCGGACAGATCGAGGGGCGCGTGCCGCACGGCTGATACATCGTACGAAGATCGAGCGTCCGCACTCTGTGTACTGCGTGACCTGAAGGAGTACGCGCATGCTCTCGACACTGCGATTGCGCGGTCAGTCGCGCGAACATCGGGCGTGCGGCGACGAGCAGTCACGGGCATCGTCGCTCACGCCAAGCCTCCGCGTTCCGCCTGGGTATCACGTGTGGGGGCGCTGGCCCTGGCCCCGGTCTTGGGCATGAGGTCGGCGCGTGAACTCTTCCGAACCGTCGTCGACGGCTCCTGCAGCGGGAGGCGGCTCACGGGTTCGACCCGGTCTCGCGAGTCGTGGACGGCGCCGTCTCCGCCTCCACGCCCCGGTCGGTACCAGACGCCGGGTCGGCGATCGTCGCGACGCAGCAGTCTGCGAGGGTTACGTCGTCCGGGGCGTCGCACCGAGAACTCTCATCGACCTTCACGACCGCCTGATCCGAGGCGTTTGCCGCGTCGGGGCTCACGCCGTTTGGACGCTTTGGCCGGCGCACCCAGCTCCCGTCGACCAGTTCGAACTTTCGCGCCTGTGCCGTCCGGGCAATGCGGTAGGCACTCGCCTTGTTTTCTCCAGCGTCGCAAGCGTCACGGAATCTCAGGTCGAAATATTCGTCGGCATTCGGGTACGTTCCGTCTGCAACCCGTCGCGCGTAATCCGCTTCAGCCTGCCGAAGGGTCACCCTCGGGACTTCCATTTGGGCGGCCGGCGCAGCGGGACGGCGGGTCTCGTTGTCCGCGTCAGCGCCAAGCGTCAAAGATGATCGAGGATCCGAAGGAGGCGTATCCGTAGCGAGGGCAACATCGGGTTGCACGGAGGAGGTCTTGGGGACCGCATCGTCCCCACCGTCCCCGCGACCGCCCGAGCCTATTGCGCGGCCGTTTGACGCGGCCGACACCGTCTGATCACCGGCCCCAGTAGCGTCCACACGGGGTGCGGGGACGGGCGCCAGAGTCTCCTGGCCGACGACGGAGGGGAGAACCGGGTCCTCGGTTCGGGTGAGGCGCCAGGCGCGCCGTCGTTGACTGCCGCGACCCGTGCGAAGCTCGAGCTCGACGGAGATCCCCACGCTCCGCAGGAAGGACGCGCATCGCCGAAGCTCGCGGGAGAGGGCGTTGGTCGTCTTCGGCCAAGACGGGGACCTGCGCGTCGATTCTGGCGTTCCGTCGCTGAGCACGTCGAACAGCGCCGTCGGCTCGCCGTTCCACACGGCGGCGGAGTCGGCGCGCATAAGCATGCACACGGCGGTCGCGACGGGCGACGCGTCGAGCGTTCGGTTGACGACGATGGCGCAATTTCGAGCGTACGCCGCGGTCAACGTGCCTGGGAATAGTCCGAGCCCGTGCTCGGCCGCTGCGATCCAACGAGCGAAGTCGGCCATCCTCGGCAGCTCGGGAAGCTCGACGGCTGGAAGGTCGCGGAGCGCGCCGGCAACTCCCGTAAGTAGGTAGCCGAAGATCGCCGGAGCGGCTGCGTCGAAGGCCCGCCAGAACGAGCCTTCGTCGCGACGTGCCTTTTTAGGGATGGGTGCCAGGGTGAGCACGAGGCACCGTTCGGTCAGGTCCGCGCGCCCGTCGAAGTCGTCGATGCCGTTCACGATGATGGGGCGGGTCGCGTCCAGCACGGTCTCACAGTCGTCGCTGTAGAGCGTGCGCCGGCTGACGCCCCCACCGGTCGTTACGCGACAGAGAGCGTCTGCAAGCCAAGGTGCGATCCCTGACACGTTGTCGAATGCCAGCACGTGCGAGTGGACGCACGCGACGGCGAGGTCTTCTTCTTTGCGAGGCGGCGCTCGCAGGGGAAACGCGTTCGGGTCAAGCAGACGGCGCACCACACGCGACGCGGTAGTCTTCGCCGTCCCCTGTTCGCCGTGGAACGCGAGGATTGGGCACGCGAGCCGCGGGCGCAAGGCGGACACCATCCATGCAACCAGAAGGTGCAGCGCGTCGTCGTCCGTCGAATTTACGTAGGGTCGAAGGTCCGCGAGAGACCCGCCCGGGACGGGACGAGGGAGAGGGCGCAGCGCGGCTGGCCGAAAGAACAGCACCGGTGCGGTGTCGAGCACGGCCCAACAGTCGGCCGTGACCTTAATGCAAGCGCCGCTGTCATCGCCGAGATCGACGTAGATCGCTCCTTCGTGCTCCGCCACGCGCAGATAGACGTGACGGACCTGACCGTCGTAGAGGGCGAAGCCCTCGAGGCCAAGCAGGACCTCCTCGATGACGCCGGAGGCGACCGAGGTTCCGAGCTCCGCGCGCAGCCTGTGCGCGAGCCACTTTCGAAATGTTGTGGACCGCAGCTTGAACACGGCCTTCCGCTCGCGTACGGCCACGACCGCATACGCGGTGTCGGTCGCGTCATGGAACAGCTCGGCGACGTCGACGACGCATCGAATCGCGAGCTCCGCGGCCTTGGGCTCGACGGTCTTGCCTGCGTCGAGGCCGAGCGCTGGATCGTCTACCTCACGCTTGCGTTCGTGTGGCATCAGGCGACCTCCTCTGGCGAGCTCGCCACGGAGTGGTCCGCGAGCCACCGCTCGATCTCGCGGGGACGGAAGCGCACAAGGCGCCGGCCCAGGCGGATGTGGGGGATCGTGCCGCGGCTCACCATGGCGTACAGGGTGCCGAGGGCGAGGCCGGTCGAGGACGCGACGTCGCGGTAGGTGATGAGCAGGGTATCGGGCGAATCTTTGGGGAGCATGGGTGGAGCCTCCTCGGCTCGGGTAAATGCAGGCTCCGTATGGGTACGGCTGGCTGGCGAAGCGATCCCGTGCGGGAATTTCCCGAAAGGCTGCACGAACGGCGTTTCCGCCGCTATTTCGCGCCTGCCGCGCTACTTGGCGGGGCCGATATCAGGGTCACCGACCCACTCGACCTTTCGAGACTGGCGAACCGCGCGAAGTCGGCCTCGAACGCCGTCGGCTGCAGGTGGGCGTAGCGCATCGTCATCTGGACGGTCTTGTGGCCCAGGATCTTCTGCAGTTTGAAGAGGTCGCCGCCCTTCCGCACCCACGCCGAGGCGAACGTGTGGCGAAGATCATGGAAGCGGATGTAGCGGATCCGTTTGCCGCAGCGCTCGATGTTCGGGAAGCCTCCACGCGCGAGTACGCGGTGAAAGACCTCCTGAAAGACCCGGGCTGACGGCTGCAGCATGTTCCCGTCGCGGTTCGTGAAGACGAGACGGCCGGGATGCCGAAGGCGCCACGCGCGCAGTAGCGGCAGGAGCGCGTCGAGGATCGGAACGTAGCGAACATCGTCGCTCTTCGTCGGACCGTTGAACGAGCGCTGCACCGTGATCAGGCGTTGGTCGAAGTTGACGTCAGCCCACAGCAGACCGGCGAGCTCCCCGGCGCGCATGCCGGTGAAGATCGCGAGCGCGTACAGCACGTGGACGTGCTCATCCTCCGTCTCGGCGCTACGGAGGAGACGCCCGACTTCCTCATCGGTGCGCAGGTAGCTGTAGTCGCGGTTGATGAGGCGCACCTTGGGCTTGTGAATGCGGGGGGCCTTCAGCATCCAGCCCAGGTCGACGGCGAGACGCAGCAGGGAGCCGAGCAGCGTCAGGTGGTTCGCGACGGTCTTCGGGTTGAGGGCGGCCTTCGTCGCTCTGTAGCGATCGATCGCGGGGACCCACGCGGAGGCGTCGGCGAGGCTGAGCGCCGTGAAGTGAGCCCGCAGCTGCTTCAGAATGGACAGATCGTCCTTGAAGCTTCGCTTTTGGGGGGCGCGGTTCGTCTCGTGGTAGTCGGCGACGTCGAGGAAGGTTTTCGGAACGATCGCGGCGGGGCGGAGGCCGCGACGGCGCTCTTCGGTCTCGAGCTCGCGCTGCTTGAGCTCGAAGGAAGCCTCCTTGAAGTCCGTGTAGGTCTGGCTCTGCCGGACGCCACGTTCGTCGACCCAGCGGATGCGCCAGTGGTCGTAGTGTCGGGTCGGTTTGCTCACGGGATTGTCTTTCCGCGAGCACCGCATCCCGTCCCGTGCAGCGTTCGGCGTGAACGCTGCACGAAGTCCCTGTGGCCCGAAAAATGGCCCGAAACGAAAAACGCGAGGTACCCCGATCAGGGGTAACCTCGCGTCCTTGTTGCAGTTGCGCGGGTAGGATTTGAACCTACGACCTTCGGGTTATGAGCCCGACGAGCTACCAGGCTGCTCCACCGCGCGCCAAGTGAGGAGCGGAACGTAGTCGCGGCTTTCGAACCATGCAAGGGGCACGACGACAATCGTACGTCGATCGCCCCGGCGCACTCTTTCCCCCGCGTTTTCGCCCCATTGGCGCCCGTCGCGCCGAGCTCTCTTCGCCCTGACGCGCCGCCCCCATTGAATCACGGCTCCCCTCGGGCGATGCTCATCCGACCATGGGTGCCCCGCCTCCGCTACCTCCTCGCGCGCATCGGCCGCCCGTTCCAGCCTCGCGCAACGCTCCGGTCCCGTCCGACGACGGCATCATGTCGACGCAGGCGAAGCTCTCGCTCGCCAACATCGCGCTCGCTCTTCGCGAGGAGCAGGTGCAGGCTCGCGTCATCCACTACAAGGCCGATCTCCAGACGAGCCCGGAGCTCGACGCCATCACGGCGCAAGTCGTTGCCGAGCTTCGGCAGCTGCAGCAAGCTGTGGCGACCGCGACGTCGAAGCACGACCAGCCGGACGACCGCGCGCAGGTCGAGATCGAGCTCATTCGAAACCTGAAGGTCGGCCTCGGTCGTCTCTTTCAGCCCGACAAGGTGAGCAACCTCGTGGAGCGCAAGCTGGGCGAGGTGTCCAAGCGCTTCGCGCGCCTCTTCTTCGAGAGCGAGCTCCACGAGAAAATGGTCGGCGGGCAGCAGGAGGCCAAGCAGATGCGCTTCCCCGAGCAGGCGCTCTTCCTCGCGCTCGCCCGCGCGGAGCCCGACTTGAAGCATTCGCTCGCATCGTTCGACTACATCTCGACCGACGTGCGAGAGCTCGCCGAGGACCGCCTGAGCGCGCTCATCAAGGAGCTGAAGCACGGCTTCCTCGGGCGCACGACGCCGGAGCTCAACGCGCTCCTCAAGATGCTCAACGAGGTCCTCGTGGAGTTCTTCACGCGCGAGCTCCCTCCGGTAAGCGGCGAGCTCGCGTGGGAGGTCGTCCGCGAGGCGCGCCTCGGGGAGACGGAGCTCCAGGCCGGCTACAAGGTCTCGGTCAGCGCGTTCCCGGCGTTCCGCATGGCGTTCGAGCGCCGCTTTCTCCACCGACTCGTCGGCTACGCGGAGGACGAGCTCCTCAAGCGAACCGCCGCTCGCGAAGACAAGTTCCGCATCGAGACGATCCGCTTCCTCGCCGAGCCGCAAATCTTCAGCGACGTGTGCGAGCTGGTCTGCGACGCCGTCTACGACTCGCTCTACAACGACGGCTTCCTCGACCTGCCGGGTGACTGGCGAGCGCGGCTCGCTTCCGCGCGCAGCTAGTCCAAACGCCTACCGAGATAGCTTCTTCGTCGCGATCAACATCTCTGAAACGTGGGGAGAGAAGGCGCGGCACACGGCGTCGGCCAACTCTTTCTTCGAATAGAAGAAGATCATCGGAATCTCAGACCGCGCCAATACCCATCGAGTTGCCGCGTAGAGCAACCGTTGCGGCAGGACGTATGCGGGTTTCAACAAGGACTCCACCACGACCAGCTGTCCGCCTGGACACAGCTTTTGCCGAATGGTTGCGAGCAGCTCGTTGCGAATCCGGAACGTATCGCCGACGTCGCGGCCTGAAATATGATGCAGCACGACATGACAGACAACGACGTCCAATTCGCCGTCCTGAATGAATTGATCGATTTTGCTCGCGTCGCCCACGATTGTTTCTACCGACGGAATCGTAATTTTGCTCAACATCGCGGCCGACGGATCCAGCGCAATGGCCCTCGTAGCGAGGCGCGGATCATATCCAAAAACGCCGCCATTACCGATGTCCAAGACTACCTTTCCTGGAATGATCGCGTTGATGCGAGCGCCGACCCGATCGAGCTCGTCGTTTCTTCGAGTGTCGGCATGGTAGCGGTCAGCGATGGCGTCGAATTGGGTGGGCATGGGAGCGCTCCTTGCGGGCGATGAGGCGATGAGTGGGATTCGTGCACGGTGCTTCGGCTACGTCTTCCCCTTCACCCGAAACAAACACCACCCGTCGTCGCAGTTGACGAGATCCGCACGCGCACCGAGCTTCTGCTCGGCCCGCGCCGCGTCGTTCTGCACGTTGCGCGGGTCGTCCGGCGTCGCGCGCTGGAGGATGACCCAGCCCGCGTCGCGCAGATGCTTGGTCTCGTCGAACGTCTGCGGGGACCAGTCGTCCGACTGCGCGGGGCGCTTGCCGGGGCGGTAGTCGATCGGCAAGTGGTCGGTGTACTTCGCCCAGAACTGCGAGCAGATGCCGCCGTCGAAGACGGTGAAGTACATCGGCAAGAAGTGCGTGAGGCGGATCCCCTTCGCGAAGTAGGAGCTCCGTCCGCGGAACACGAGCGACAGGACAATGTCGCGGCTCGGCACGGTGGACAGCAGGCGAATGGCCCCGGCCGCTTCGTGGTTGAAGCCGATCGCGTGGACCGTGAAGTTCGCGAGGAACGCGAACGAGAGCCCCGTCAGAGCGACGCGCGCGCGCTTCACCTCGAACCAGCGCGGCGGCACGAGCGGCAGGCTCAGCGCGAACGCGAGCGAGATGAGCCGGAAGTTGAGCCAGGTGATCTCCGAGGGGGCCTGAATGCCCCACGGCAGGAGGCACGTGAAGAGCGCGAACACACCCGCGCTCACGGAGTACGCGCGGGCGATAGGGCGGAGGTCACCGGGCCTGGCTACCGGAGTCACCTGCGTCGAGCACACCGCGACCGCGACCGCCGCCACCGCGAGCCCCACGATCCGGTAGGGCCCGAGCGTGCCCCAGAGAAGGTAATTAAGCGTGACCGGGGGGTCGTACCAGGTCGTGTCGAACATCGAGTTTACGAACTCGAACCCCTGCGCGTTCCGCCAGGCTTCGGCGAAGGCGACCCCGCGCGGCTTCGCCCCCAGCACCTCGCCGCCGAGGAAGCGCCAGAGCACGAGCGTCGTCACGAGCGTGCCGATAACGACCCCCGCCATCACCAGGCGCCGCGACACGTCCGACCGCCGCAGGCCGAGCACCGTATGGATGATGGTGAACACGGCGAGAGCACCCGCGGCGACCAGGTGAATCGACGCGACGGCGGCCACGGCGGGGACGGTCGCCAGCACGACCCAGTCGGGCGACTCCTCCTCGCTCCCGCGCACCAGCCCCGCGATCGACAGCACGACGAGCGGCACGCACAGGAAGTACTGCAGGAACCCCATCGCGAGCGCGGAGCTCCACACGAGCATGCTCGCCATCACGCTCGACGCGAGAGGTCGTCTCTCGTGCTCGGGGTCGCGGCCGTGGATGGCGGCTGAGAGCAGGTCGAAGCCCACGAACATCAGCACGACGTAGAGGCTGAGCGCGATCCGCAGCGCGATCATCACGGACGAGATGCGCGAGAGCCACGCGAGGAGTAGGTAGATCGAGTCGTACGGCTGGAAGCCGTGCGGCAGTGTGTAGAAGTCGTGGAAGGGGAGGGCGGGGTTGCCGTAGTCGGCAAAAATGCGGATGTACGTGAGGTGCTGCGGCAGATCCTGCGCAGGGATCAGCGGGAGCCCCCACACGAGGACGAGGTTCGCGGCGAGGAGGATGTACGTCCACGGGACGCCGCTCGTCGCGACTGGCTTGGGACTGGACGCTTCGGTCGTCGCGGGAACAGGCGCGGGTGCGTCGGATGGGGGCGCGTCGGATGCGGGGGCGTCGGAGATCATGATGGGGCGGTGGTCGTGGCGTCGATCCTGGCCATGGCGGCCAGGCTGTCGGCTTCGGTCCCCGCGTACACCGTCCCAAGCCACGCTTCCATGATCTCGGCCGCGAGGGTGGTCGTAAGCAGGCGCAGGCTCAGCGCCAGCACGTTGGCGTCGTTCCACCGTCGAGCCCCTGCGGCGGTCTCCGCATCCACGCAGAGCGCGGCACGGACCCCAGGAACCTTGTTCGCGGCCATCGAGACCCCCGTCCCGGTGAAGCAGAGGACGACCCCCTGGTCGTCGTGTCCCGACGCCACGCGGCGTCCGACCTCGAGCGCGACCTGCCCCCACGTCGCTTTCTCCAGCCTCGTCACCGTGTGTCCTCGCGCCGAGAGGAACGAGGCGATCTCCGTCACGACGTCGGCGTCGTCGTCCGCCGCGATCACGAAGCGCATTTCATGCCTTCCGGAACCGCGCCATCCCCTCGCTCTTCCACCAGTCGCGGTACTTCTGCTGCACGCGCTCGCGGTCCTTCTTCGCCAGGTCGTCGTAGTAGCCGAAATACTCTTCGGTCAGCGCCTTGAGCTCCTGACCTGCCGCACGCCGAAGCGCCGGGAACTCGTGGGTGAGCGCGTCGATGAGCCACTCGATGCGGTGCCGGCTCGACGAGGTATGCCACCAGCTGAGCCATTTCTTCGTATCGAGGCCGAAGTCCTGCAGGCACACCAGCATCAGGGCGCGTCGGGCGGCGAGGGCGACGTCCTCGTCCTCGTGGGCGAGCGCGCCGAGGAGCACAGGTACGACGAGCGGATCGCGCAGCTCACCGAGCGCATCCAGCGTGATCACCCGACGCGCCGACGTGGCCTTCGGATCGCGGACGACCTTGTCGAGCTCGGCCACGAGCGCAGGGCCGGAGAGCTCGCCGAGGATCAACGCCACGAAGCGCGCGGCGCGACGTACGCGCTTCGAGTCGTCGAAGAGGCGGGCGACGACGGTCGGAATCGCCTCGGGGTAGGCCAGCTCGCTGAGCAGGTAGGTCGCCCAGAAGCGGGTCTCGACGTCCGCGTCCTCGCTGCGCGCCAGCACGAACGGGAGCGCCACACGGCGCTGTCCGGCGATCAGGCGGAGGATCGGGCCGCATTCGGTCACGCGCGGCCACGCGCCGTCGAGGGTGTCGCGTGTGATCGTGATGGGGCCGGGGAAGTGCCGCATGATCGACGGCATCGCCGACTGGCCGAGACGAAGGAGCTCGGCCTCGGTCTGCTCGTCCTTCGGGTTCGCGACGAAGGCTTCTGCGAGGCGCTCGGTCTGCTGCCCCGCGTCGACGATGACCGACGGGAGCGGCTCGAGCGCGCGCGAGCTCGGCGGCGGCAGATGCGGCGGCACCGAGACCGACTGCCCGCCTCGAGTGGAGGTAGGCCCGCGCGTCGACTGAGGCGACGACTGGACGAACTGAGCGGCGAGGATGTCGATCTCGCGCAGCAGGCGCGCCTGACGCCCGTCGGCCGGTGGACGCACCGCGAACTGATCCGATGCGAAGCGCGTCGAGCTCCGCGGTCCCCCGGCGTCGTCGACGTCCTCGCGCGGGATCGGGCGCTCCGATGGACGGCGTACCGCGGCGGCTTGAGGCGGGGGCGGACGGTCGCTGAGGCCGATCGGAACCGGCGGGGAGGCGTCGTAGTACGGGTAGGCCTCGGTGCGATCGGGGACGTAGCCGGACGGAGGGGGCGCGGCCTCGGTCCTGTCGCCCGGCGAAGGCGGAACGGAGGACCCCGTGCGCAACACTGCGGGGACCGACGCGACCGACGTAACGGGTGCGACTGGCTTGGTCGACGCGATGGACGCGATTACCACGGGCGCTTCGACCGGCGCATCGGCGGGCTCGGAAACGACCGCCGTCGCGCTCGCCAGCGTCGAGTCGCTCCCAGTGTCCAGGGTCGCGACCAGTGCCGGTCGTGAGACTGCTGGCGTACCCGCTGCGACAGGTCCGCCCGGAGCTACCGGCGGCATCTTCTCGGTCGGGCCGTCGAGAGCCCCAAGATCGATGAGCGGAGCCAAGAAGTTGCGGAGCGTTCCGTACGACGACGGCGGCGGCTCCCGCTCCTGCTCGGCGGATACCGGCGCGGCGAGCGCGTTCGGGCGAAGGGCGCCAGGGCGATTCGACGGCTCGATGCTGGACGGACGCGTCGAGACGGGGCGAGGGACCTGCGCTACCGGCGGTTCGGGTGCGGGTGCGGCTGCTGCAGAAGGAGCGACGACCGCGTCGGCCGGAGCTGCTGGCGCCGGCTCGGGCGCGGGAGCAGGTGCCGGACTGAGATTGATGGAGACGACCGACCCCGCGAGAGCGTTCACCGCGGCGTCGCGCGCGTCCGGATCGTGGCGACGGCGCTTCGGCTCGACACGGCGCGGATCGACACGGCGCTCCGGGGACGACTGCTCTCCCGAGAACCCGTGAAGCTTCATGCGCACGATCAGCCGCTCGAACTCGCGCCCCACGAGCGCGGCGACCGTCGTGACCGAGCCCTGCGACGCCGAGTCGATCCCGGTGTCGCCGTCGTCCGCGATGAAGAACGCCACCACCCGCGAGCGCACCACGATGGGCACCGTGAGCACTTGCGCGCGTACGCTTCGGCGGAGATCCCCCATCAGGACGGAGTCGAGGCCCGTCGCCGTCGGGATCGTGCAAAGCGGTGCCGCACGCTCGCGTACGGTGCGCAGCATGCTCGGGATATCGAGTGGTACGCCGAGCGCGACGACCCTTTCGCGCGTGGCCCCGCTCCCGAACGCGTCCCGCCCTTCGGCGATGTCCCCGTGTACGACGAAGAGCGCGCTGAACTCGAAGAACTGGCGGCTGAAGTCGAAGAACAGATTGAGGAGCCCCTCGCGGTCTTTGATCTCCGCGAGCTCCTCGGTGACGCGATCGAACGTGACGGGGCCTCGGCGTCGCTGCGCTCCCGCGTCCGTGCTCGGCTTGGCCTCGCGCAGGAGCGTCGGGAGCACCGGCTTCGGGTTGCGCACATGCGGCCGAATCGGAATCGGGGCGTTGGACGGAGGGCCGGGACGATCACGCCGCTCGGTCGTCTCGGGCGCTTCGGGGAAGCGCAGGCTGCCGATGACCGGCATTCCGGGGGGGTTCAGCTTCGGGAGCTCATGGCTGAGCGCACCGGGGAGGGGAGGGGAGCTGGCCTTCGGCGCCGCGACCGGAGGAAGAGAGTTCGGCACCGTCGCGTCGACCCCCGCGAGCCGGCCGACGAGCCGCGCCATCCGGCGTTCGAGCGGGATCCCGTAGACCCGCGCGAGCGCCTCACGGATGCGGACGCTCGGCGCGATGCGCTCTTCGATTTGCACCCCGAGCGCGAAGGATATCTCGTCGACGACGTCTTGCCCGAGCGGCTCCGAGACGGCGAGCACGAGCGTGTCCCCTTCGACCGCGAGAGGCATCACGAGGCGTCGGGCCGCGACGTCCTCCGGCACGAGCGCGCGGGCGTGGGCGCTCGGAGCGGGGAGCTGCCCGATCGGGGCCGCCATCATCCCGAGCGACTCGGCGAGCAGCGGCACGAGCACCGACTCGGGCACCTGCACCACCTCGAGCATGTTGGTCACGAGGTCCCCCCCGTAGAGGACCTGCCGCGCGAGCGCCTCTTCGACCTGGCGAATGCTGGCGACTTCGCGCTGGACGATGAGTGAGCTGAGAGACATGGGGGGGCGCGCGGAGGATCGCCGGCTCCCCTGCACTCTGTCAAATAGCGCGAAAGTGCTCCTCAAGGGCTTCAATTGCGGCGGTGAACGTGGCGACGCGTGGGACGACGTCGACGCGAACGCCTCGGGCGGCGGCGGCGCGTGCCGTCACGGGGCCCAGGCAGACGACCGTGACCCTCTCGAACGCGGCGCGCAGGCCTGGGCCAAGCGCGTCGCAGATGCTGTCGACAGTGCTACCGGAAGAGAGGACGACCACGTCGAGGCTCTGCTCGGAGAGGCGACGGCGAACCTCCGCGGCCCCCTCGGGGAGCGAGCGCGTCCTGTAGACCGCGGCGACCGCCACGTCGGCTCCGGCCGATATAAGCGCTTCAGGAAGTACGTCGTTCGCTTCCTGAGCGCGGAGGATGAGGACGCGCAGTCGGGAGACCGGGGGCGAGAGGCCGAGGTTCGCAAGCATCGCCGCCGCGAGCCCCTCGCCGTGGAACTCCTTGGCCACGACGTCTGCAGCGATTCCGTGAGCTTCGAGCGCTTGGCGGGTAGCGGAGCCGACGACGGCGAAGCGAGCGCTCGCGAACGCAGCCGTGGTCTGCCCTTCCGCCTCCAGCGCCCGCCACGTGAAGTCGACCCCGTTTGCGCTCGTGAAGACGACCCAGTCGAAGTTTGCGAGCGCTCGGAGCGTCTCGCGCAGAACGTCTTCGTCATCCGGTGGGCCCACCGCGATGGTCGGGATCACGACCGGCTCGGCGCCTCTCTCGCGAAGGAGCTGCGCGGGGCCGTCCGTTTGCCCTTCAGCGCGCACCAGCAGCACACGTTTGCCCGCGAGTGGACGGGGCTCGCTCACTGCTGCGGGGCGCAGGTGGAGACCCCGGCGCCGACGATCGTCACGCCCTCGGGCGCCGTGGCGACCTGTGTGATCGAGCCGTCGGACGGGCGGTAGCGCTGCACGACCGAGGTTGTATCGCCCGCGGCCGAGTTTGGCGCGGTGAACGTGTAGAAGTCGCCGCCCCAGTAGCCGAAGGCCCACCCTTCCCCTTCGGCCACGTTCGGGAGCTCCACTGTGGACGCCACGGTCGCGGTCTTCGGATTGAGCTGGATGATGTACGAGGGGGGCGTATTATTTTGATTCTCGGGCGCGAAGAAGCCGTAGAGCTGACCGCCGCCCGTTCCGGTGAGCTCGGCTCCGGTGACGGGGATGTTCTCGCTCGGCCCTATCGGCGCGATCTCGTGCAACTTGAACGTCGTGAGATCGATGGTGTCGAGCAAGCCACTCGGATCGGGCGATACATACAACGTCTCACCGGACGTCCCCGCGACCCCTGCGTCGTTCACGTTCGCGACGAAGCCCATTCCAAACGTGAAGACGCCTTGCTGGCCCGGCACGTAGGCGGTGGGCTCGCAGGCCGCGGTCTTCGGGCTCACCTTGAAGAGCGAGCCGTCGTCCGCGAGGTGCTCGATCGTCATGGCTCCGGTGGGGTCCACGTCGTCCATCTCGTTAACGAAGACCACGTACGCGACGCCGTTGTGATCGACCGCCATCGAGAACGGCGTGGCTCCCTGGGAGACGGGGCAGTTGATGGCGCCGATGAAGGTGAACTCGCCGGTCGCCGGGTAGAAGCTGTAGAGGTTGTTGTCGCCGCCGATGACGTAGATGTAGGTGATCCCCGCCTCAGCGCAGTCCATGTGCTGGACGGTCACGGGCACGGACGCGTCGAGCCCCCCTAACTTCCCGATCCCGCGAGCCGCGGCATCGATCCCGCTCGTCGCGTCAGGCGTCTCCACCGCCTCGCTCGTGACCTCCGGGACCACGAGCCCCGTCCGGGATCCGCAGGCAGCCCCGGCGCTCGCCGCGCCCCCGGTCGCGCAGGCTGCGCTCACGATCAGGACTGCCGTGCTCCGCCATCCTCGTCGCGCGCGCATGCGTTACCATTGCGCGCTCACCGCCCTTATTCAAGGCCGCGGTGGATGGCTCGCCGTGCGGAAGAGGTGGCACGTCGGCCGCCGTGTCGCTCCTGGCGGGCGCGGTCGGGCGCATGACGCGGGGAACACCGTGGGCGGCGCGGGCGATATGGAGCACGTCGTCCGCGCCTGCGAGCGTGATACGTTCGTCGCGAGGGTCGGCATGGGGGTCTTGTTCCGAAGGGCGGCGCTGGCGTGGATCGCGGTCTCGGCCGCCGCGTGCGCGAGCTTGAGCGGCCTGAGCACGAGCAGCCACGATGCCGCTGTCGACGCCGCTGCCGTCCACGACGCCGCCGTCGACGCTGGTCCGAAAGCCCCGGTGGCGTTCCTCTTCGGCGGCTCGACCGCCGAGGGCGACGGGAACGTGACCCCCCTGTCGGACACCTGGTCCTTCAACGGCGACGCGTGGGCTCACGTCGCCGCCCCGGAAGGGCCCATGGGGCGCAACGGGATGTCCGCCACCGTGCTCGGCTCGCAGGTCGTCCTGTTCGGCGGCATCGCCGACGAAAACTTCCTGAACGACACCTGGGGCTTTAGCGACGACTTCTGGACCGAGCTCGACGACGGATCGGGCAACGCGCCATCGCCGCGAGCCGGTCCCGGGTTCGCCGCGCTCGGCAGCCACATCGTGCTCTTCGGCGGCGTCAATGATGGCTTCGGGATGAACGACACGTGGCTCTGGGATGGGATGCACTGGAGCCAGGTGAACCCGACGACCTCCCCCGCCTCGCGCGACGGCATGGTGATGATGCCGTTCAAGGGGGGCGTGGTGCTCTTCGGCGGCGACAACAACGGCAACACCGGCTTCGATGACACCTGGACGTGGGACGGGACCAACTGGACCGAGCTTCATCCAGCGCATCACCCGCCTGCCCGCGCGTATGCGATGAGCGCGCTCCAAACCGGCGAGGGCGAGGGCGGGGGCGACGATTCGGTGCTCCTGGTCTTCGGAGGGCTCGTTATCGAAAGCATCTCCGCCCTCGGCGACATGTGGACCTGGAACGGAACCGACTGGACCGAGCTGCATCCGCCCCGCGCTCCCGTCGCGCGGCTGGGCGGCATGATGGCCAGCATCCCCACGGGTGCGGTGCTCTTCGGCGGGCGAAATTCCGACAGCTCAGAGTCCTACGGCGACACGTGGCTCTGGGACGGAACGACCTGGGCCGAATCGCACGCCATCGGTCCTGACGCACGTAGCGCGGGGGTCATGATGTCCGCGCCGTAAGCGCCCCCTCGGGCCAGCATGCTATGTCGACAGGCATGGGCTTTCCCACCATCCGGCCGCGTCGACTGCGTGCAACGGCGTCCCTCCGCGCCATCGTCCGCGAGACGACCCTCGCCCCGAGCGACTTCGTCTATCCGATGTTCTTTCACGCCGGCATCGACGAGCCGCGCGCCATCAAGACCATGCCCGGGATCTTCCAGCTCCCGGTTTCCCACGCCGGCGCGCAGGCGAAGGCGCTCGTGGGGCGTGGGGTCAAGGCGGCCATCCTCTTCGGGCTGCCGAAGACGAAGGACGCGATGGGGACGAGCGGGCTCGATCCGGACGGCCCCGTGCCTCTCGCGGTGAAGGCCATGAAGGATGCGGCCCCGGAGCTGGTCGTGATGACCGACGTGTGCGTCGATGAGTACACCGACCACGGCCACTGCGGCATCCTGCGGACGCGGCGCGACGGCGAGGTCGAGGTCGACAACGATCGCACGGTGAAGCTGCTCGCGGAGATGTCGGTGATGCACGCCGCCGCAGGAGCCGACGTGGTCGCGCCGAGCGACATGATGGACGGACGGGTCGCCGCGGCGGGCATGATCGATCTCGAGCGCACGATGATGGAGGTGCTCACGTCGATCCGTCGCGCCGGGGCCGACTTGATCCTCACGTACCACGCGCTCCACGCAGCCGAGATCCTCGGTGGCTAGGGCACGACGCCGCGCCTTCACCGCGGTCGTCGCGGCCGCCGTCGGGGCGCTCGGGCTGCCCGTCGCCGTCACGCCGGCGGTGCCGTTGCTCGCGACGCAAGCGGGCTGCGCAGGAAGCGATTGCGACTCGGACACGGCGACGTGGGGCTCGTGCACGCAGGGGGAGCGGCTCGATGCCAACACGTGGGAGTCGGGCCGGGTGACCGGGCAATCGTGGCTCGATTTTCACGGCGAACGCACGTGGTTGCTCGACCCGACGCCGTGGATGGGCACGCGCCAGCCGACGACCTTCGAGGTCGACCTCGCACTCGATCCGCTGCCGAACGCGGACGGTGGCGGCGGGTTTGCGCCTGGCACCGGAAACGACGCCGAGGTCACGCTGGTGCAGGTCGCCGGCGGCTGGAAGGTGCAGCTGCTCAACGACACGTGCGCGCAGTATTATCTCCGTGTCGTGCTTCACTACGAGCCCGCGGACGGCGGAACGACCAGCACCGGAGCATGCTCCGCGGACGGCGGATCATAGAGCGGGCGCATGAAGCGGGGGCGAACCGTGGTCGTCGGCGCGTGGGTCGTATCGGCGGTCGTCGCGGTCGGTGCTTGTGGTGGGCGCTCGAGCCTCGATGACTTCGTCGCGCAGCCGCAGGTTGACGGCGGTCACGCCATCGACGCGGGCCTTCACCCCTCGCGCGACGCCGGGATGGATAGCAGCCACCATCTCCCCGTGGACAGTGGCCACGACGCGGACGCGGCGAAGGCTGTGGATGCGAACCCACCCGTCGATGCGCCGGTGGATGCGGCCGTCGAAGCTCGCGTCGATGCGCCGAAGGACGCTCTCGTGGATGCGCCACGCGACTCCTCTCCGGACGGGTGCGTTTCGATGTGCGTCCCGCTCACGTGCGCCGACGTGGGAGGGCTCGGCATCGGAGTGGCCCCTGATGGCTGCGGGGGCGAAGTCAGCTGTGGCGAATGTGCGTGCGTTTATGCCGGTCTCCCCGAGAGCTGCCTCGGTGCGGTGACCGTGCCGCCCGACGCCTGGCTCGATATCGACTGTTGCCATGGGCCCTGCACGCCCGTTGGCTGCGCCCAGCTGGGGACCGCCTGCGGTCTCGACTCCGACGGCTGCGGAAACGTTCTCGACTGCGGACCGTGCAACGCCGACGGAACGTGCCCCGGGGGCGGCAAGGCGGGGGTCTGTTCGATCTGTACACCGAAGACCTGCGCCGCTGCCGGCCTCAACTGCGGGAGCAACGACGACGGCTGCGGCGGCACGGTTGAGTGTGGGACGTGCGACCCCTGCATTCCGTGCAACGATGGAGTGTGCGCGGGGGTTCTCGTCTCGCAGTGCAAGGCGATGACGTGTGAGAGCCTGGGTTTCACGTGCGGTCAGGCGGCAGATACGTGCGGCGGCCTCCTCGAGTGCGGCTCGTGCGCCTCGCCGCTTTCGTGCTTGCGCGGTGTCTGTGCGATGGCATGCGAATGACGAGGAGCGGATCGCCGTTCCCGGGCGGACGCGATCAGAAGCAGCGCTTCATGCAGCCGTTGTAGGAGCGGTCGCAGAGCTTGCAGACGCCCCCTTTGCAAGCGGCCTCGCAGCCCTGCCAGGTCGCGTGGCATCGCTCGGTGCATGTCTCGGAGGGGGCAATGGGCGCGGTGGCGACCTTCGACGGCGCTACGGCGATGGCCTCCATGGATGTCTTCTCGGGCGCGCTCGCCTCGAGACCCCCGTCCCCTTCGCTCATCGTCTTGGGGGGCGTCGCGAACGCGTTCGTCGTGACCGGCTCATCCTGACCAAGGACTCGAGTCGATCCTCCGCCAGGGGCGGCGCTCATGATGGCCTCGTCGGTCGGCGCCCCCGGGACCTCCTGGAGCGCCTTCGCGCGGGTGAGCGCGTAGTCGATACGGTTGCGCGTCTGGCCGTAGGTGTAGCTCTTCGTCCACTCGGTCCAGCAGTCGGTCTTCTCCTGCATCGCGATCGTCGGCGTGTCGTCGATCGCGTAACAATGCTCGAAGCGAGCGTCCCCCTCGTAGACGACCTGAAAACTCGGCCCGCACGCGCCGGCTCCCAGCAGTGCGGCGCACGCGGACACGAGGAGCGCCACAGTGCGACGTTTCATCGTGTGGACCCGAGGAGCCATCGGACGATCACTGTAGCGGAACCCAGACCTTTGCGCCGAACGGGTCGAACACGAGCCCCTTCATGTCGATGTAGAACGAGGCGCCGACCTGCGCCGCAGGGACGGTCCAGGTGCCGATCCCCCCGCAGGTTGCCGCCGCGGAAGGCGTGTCCTTCACGAACATCACGGCCTGCCCGTAGGCGCGGGCCGTCGCGCCGCCGGTCCCGTTGAAGTCGAACGTGACGCCGCTCGCGAGCGTGTACGCCTTCGCCGACTCGCTCACGCCGTTCACGCAGGTGCTCAGCGTCTCGTCGAGGGCCGCGGCCCGCACGAGCGCCGTCGCGTTCGCAGCGACGATGGCAGCATAGAAGGCCTTGTTGATGTTGACCGAGAACGGCGTCACGTCGTCGTCGAAGCCCGTATCGAGCTGCGCGATGGCGGCGGCCCCCGCGACCGCCACGGGAACGGTCGGCACGTTCGGCACGGAGTCCGCGGACGAGTCGGCGGAGTCGACGTCGGTGGCAGGCTTGAGCAACGTCGGGTCGTTCTCGTAGAAGCCGGAGACGGTGAGCGGGACGAAGCCGGCTGTTGTGAGGGCGCTCGAGCCGCAGAACGTCGATGACGCCGACGCGTAGACGGCGTTCGCCGCGTAGTCGATCGTGATCACGTGCGCGCTGAGCAAGTCGGTGCCGATGATGCCCGCCTGACGGAGCGTGCCGCCGAGACCGGAGAAGTCCTCCGTGACGAGGTCGACGCTCGACGGCGACG
>Ga0302279_10003506_pt1 | contig 19441 bp, 17 predicted proteins | sample III_Bog_N3_3_FD_194541 | JGI IMG/M metagenome (GOLD analysis project Ga0302279, IMG submission 194541) | Peat permafrost microbial communities from Stordalen Mire near Abisko, Sweden - III_Bog_N3_3 | ecosystem: Environmental > Terrestrial > Soil > Wetlands > Peat | place: Sweden: Abisko...
GCTGATGGCGGCCGAGTACATCCTCTCCCGCGGCAACCGCTCGGTGATCCTCTGCGAGCGCGGCATCCGCACCTTCGAGACGGCGACCCGCAACACCCTCGATCTCGGCGTGCTCCCCCTGCTGCGGGCCCTCACCCACCTGCCCATCGTCGTCGACCCCTCCCACGGCTGCGGCTACGCGGCGGGGGTGACGCCGATGGCGCGCGCCGCCATCGCCACCGGCGTCGACGGCGTCATGGTCGAGGTCCACCCGGAGCCGGCCAAGGCCCTCAGCGATGGACCCCAGGCGCTCACCTTCCCGATGTTCGAGAAGATGATGGGCGAGCTGCGCGGGATCGCGGCGGTGATGGGTACGGGGATCTGACGGTTGCTCCGCAGCCGGTCGTCGGGCGACGTACCTGGCGGCGGCTGAGCGGAGGGAGCGACGCTCGCGACGGGGCGCGAGGACGAGGGCGCGAGCCCCCGTCCTCGTCGTCAGCGGGTCACTTCTTCTTCTTGGCGGGCGGGGCGGCGGGGGGCGGCGGGGGCGGCGCGCCCCTGGCGCCCTTGGGGCCCTTCTCGAGGATGGTGAACTGGACGCGCCGGTTCTTCTGGCGGCCCTCGTCGGTGCTGTTGTCGCCGACGGGCACTTCCTGCCCGTAGCCCTTGGCGGTGAGGCGAACGGCGAGGATGCCGCGCTTGATCATGGCCTTCATCACGGCGTCGGCGCGCTGCTGCGAGAGCACCTTGTTGCCGTTCTTGGACCCGGTGTTGTCGGTGTGACCCTGGACCTCGAGCCGCTTGATCTCCGGGTGCTCCTTGAGCACCCCGGCCACCTCGTCGAGGAGCCCGTCGCTGACCTTCTTGATGGTCGCCTTGGCGGTGTCGAACTGCACCTGCTCGAGGATGAAGATCTCGTTCTCGGTGACGCGCACCGACCGGGGGCAGCCGTTCTTCTTGGGATCGGGATCGGCGGGGCCCTTCTCGTTCGGGCAGGCGTCGACGTCGTCCATGATGCCGTCGCCGTCGGTGTCCACCGGGGGCGGCGGGCAGCCGTTGGTCTTGGGGTCGTCGGTGCGGATGCCCTTCACGTCGGGGCAGGCATCATCCTTGTCGGGGATGCCGTCGCCGTCACGGTCCGCCGGGGGCGGCGGGCAGCCGTTGGTCTTGGGGTCGTCGGTGCGGATGCCCTTCACGTCGGGGCAGGCGTCCTCGATGTCGGGGATGCCGTCGCCGTCGCGATCCTTGGGGGGCGGGCAGCCGTTCTTGTGCGGGTCGGCGTTGGCGGGGCCGGGCTCGTCGGGGCAGGCGTCGTCGACGTCGGGGATGCCGTCCTTGTCGCGATCGGAGGGGATCGGACAGCCATTCTTGTGCGGGTCGTCGCTGTGGACGCCCGGCACGTCGGGACAGGCGTCGTCGTCGTCGGCGATGCCGTCCTTGTCGCGATCACGGATCTGCTCCGGGGTGTACGCGATCATCAGGATGCCGCGGAAGTCCGGGGTGCCGATGCCCGAGGTAAGGCCCGGCCCGAGGCCGATGCCCGCCTCGAGGTCGTCGAGGAAGCGGTAACGGCCGTCGAAGAGCAGCTCCAGGTTGGAGGTGCGCTTCTCCACGTCGGAGAGGGTGAGGGCCCCGTTGAGCTCGGCGCCGAGCTGGACGTGGCGCTTGTCGCCGAGCAGCACCCCGGCGCCCGCGCCCCACTTGAACTGGCTGCCCTGGGCGACGCCGCCGTACGAGTCGGAGGCCTCGATCTCCGGCCCGCCCGCGGCGGACCACACCAGCCGCTCCGCGACGCGACCGCCGAGGATGAGCTGCGGCAGGCCGCGCACCTCCCCGTTGCCGACGAACGCGTACTTGGCGCCGGTGGGGAACCACACGTAGCCGCCCACCGCGATCTGGAAGGGATCGAAGTAGTCGCCCCAGAGACGGACGCGGGCGCCCACCCGGAGGTCGCCGAACTTGGCGCCGCTGGGCGAGGCGAAGGTCTGGCCGGTGCTCACCGTCGGGTCGTCGCCGTTCTGGTAGAGGGCGACCGGGACGTCGACGTTGATGTAGAGCCGGCTCCACAGCGAGAGCCCACCGTTGAGGTGGAGGAAGAGCTGGTTCTTGACGACCGCCCCGATGTCGTTGTTCCCGGGGGTGGTCTTGATGACCAGGGGGTTGTGGGCGTAGTCGGCCAGCAGCATCAGGTGAGGGGTGAGCTCGCCCGCGGAGTAGGGGGACTGCACCCCGAACATGCGGTCGCCGGCGGGCGCCGGATCGAAGCGATCGAGGGCCAGGCCCGACTGGGCCAGCGCCGGACTCGCTGCCGCGATCAGCGCGGCAGACGCCGCCGCACCCTGCAAAGACTTCCTCAGTCGCGTAGCCCGCATGCGCTCATTCCTCGTGGTCGGGAGATAGGGGAGAAGGATGGTTGCCCGCTGAAGTAAACCCGGAGCGTCCCCTGGGTCGGGGCCGTAGCGGGTGCAAGGCGCGCACCGTCAGGAGAGCACGGTACCTCCATGCTGTGCTCGAGAGCTACTCAAGCGAGCACACCCTCGCTCACCTCGTGGGTGAGGGGGCCACCCCTCACGGGTGAGGGGTAGGCCGCTCAGCGCAGGCTGCCAGGCGTGGGGAAGGGGCTGCGCCGCACCGCTCGCCGCCGCACTTGTGGGATTCGTCACCGATCCGCGGACCGGGGGAACGGTCTACGCCACCACCCGCAGCACCGGCTCGGCGGCAACCCCCGAGGCGGGCGGCGCCTCGGGATCGGTGAAGCGGACGCCGTGGCGCTCGAAATCGCGGGCGAGCTGGCCGAAGCGGCTGGCGCGCACGTCGCGGGTGGTCTCGCGGAAGGCCATCTCCACCAGCTCTTCCCGGTAGAAGTACTTCATCGGGGAGCCGGCCATGACCCGGCGGGTGTCGGGGCCGGGCTGGAACAGGTGGAAGGCGACCTGGGGGTACATCGCCCGCAGGGTCGGCACCGCCTTGTCGAAGCGGCCGTTGATCAGGCTCTTGAGCCCCTGCATGGCCACGTAGACAGCGCCGCGCTCGGCGACGTGGCCGGGCTGCTTGGTCGCCACCGGCACCATCGGGTCGACGAGGATCACCAGGGTGGCGCCCTCCTGCACCGCGACGCGCATGTTGGTGGTGCGGGTGAAGCCGCCGTCGACGTAGTAGCGGCCGTCGATCTTCTCCGGGGCGTAGAAGGGGGCGAGGGCGGTCGAGGCGCGGATGGCGACGTGGAGGGGCACCTGGGGCGCGCCGGCGGCGCCGAAGACCACGTGCTCGTTGGTGTCCTGGTCGGTGGCACCGACGAAGAGGCGGTGGGGGAGATCCTCGAAGCGGTCGACCATGCCGGAGCGGGAGAACTGGCGCTCGAGCCAGCGCTTGAGGCGCTCGCCGGCGAAGATGCCGGCGGGGGGCAGCCGAAACAGGGCCGAGAGCGGGGTGCGCCGGCCCCGGACCACGTCCCAGGAGAGCCGGGCGGCGCGGCGACCGAGCTCGCCGACGTTGGGGTCGAAGAGATCGCTGCGGCGGATGGGCTCCATCCGGGCGCTCTGGCCCCGCAGGCCGGCGGCGATCTCGTCCGGGCCGATCCCGTTGGCGAGCAGGCCGCCGAGGATGGCGCCGGCGCTGATGCCGCAGACGATGTCGACGTCCTCGAGCCGGTACGAGGGGAGGAACTGCTCGAGGGCGCGGAGCACGCCCACCTCGTAGAGGAGGCCCTCGGTGCCGCCGCCGGCGAGGCAGATGGCGATCTTGCCGCCCCGGCCGGCCGCGGTGGTCTCGGCGATGCGCTCCCAGATCGGCTCCCAGGAGCCTCCGTCGCGGGCCGAGATCACGCCGCCCAGGTGGAGCCGCCCCGCCTCGAACGCCAGCGCCGCGCCGCGCGGCTCGCCGTCGACCACCAGCCACGCCTTGTCCCGGCTGAGCACCCGGGGCAGATCGTGCTCGCCGAAGAGGCCGCGGAGCAGCGCCAGGGCGGAGCTCTCCTCGACCCCGCCCGGCTCGCCGCGGGCGTCGATGATCAGCGCGTCGGTGCCCCCGCTGCGGAGCTTGGCCAGCGCCCGCGCCGCGCTCTGCTCGAAGGCGAGGTGCACCCGCTGCCGCCGCTGCGCGGAGACCCGACGGACGGTGCGATCGAGGCCGTCACGGGCGGCGTCGAGGGCTCCCCGGGACGGATTGGCGACGAAGTAGAGGACGTGATCCATCAATACCCTGGTCCCGCCCCCGCGGTAATTCGATAGACCATGCTCCCCGTCCGGATGCAAATGCCGTGAAAAGGACCCGGTGCTGTCGCGGGGTTGACGCCCACCGCGCCGGGACCTGGTCCTGCGACCGGGCGAGCCCGGCCAGCGCCCCGTCCGCCCCCCGGGTTCACGCCGGAAATGCAAGCGGGAACGGCCGGCCTCCGTCTGGTCTCCCTCTGGCCTCCGTCTGACCTCCGTCTTGCCAGCGTCCTCCCTGCGGACCTCGGGCCGGGAGCGCCGAGCGGCGTTGCCTTCCCGCCGTGTTGCTCGGTAAAGTAGCCGCTCGCGGTCGGATACCGTCTCCGGAACACCGGTCTATGTGGAAGCTCACGATCGAAGACGACGAGGGAAAACAGACGCAGCTCCCTCTCGCGCACGAGGAGTACGGGGTCGGCCGGGCCGAACCGAACTCCATCCGGCTGACGGACCGCAACGTCTCGCGTAACCACGCGCTCCTCAAGCAGAACGGCGCCGGCTGGATCCTCAAGGATCTGCAGAGCTACAACGGGACCTACGTCAACGGCGTACGCGTCGTCGGCGAGCAGGGCGTCAGCAGCGGCGACGTCATCCAGCTCGGCGACTACCGGCTCGAGGTGCTCGACGAGGTGGTCGCCGAGGCGGCCCCCGGCGGCTACCGGACGGCCCAGCCCACGACGTCCCCCGTCCATCAGCGGCCCAACCGGCTGGTGGTGGTGGTCGGGCCCTCGCCCGGGAGCGAGCACCCGCTCGACAAAGAGCACTTCACCATCGGCCGGAGCGAGGACGCCACCATCTCCGTCAACCACAGCTCGGTGAGCCGCGTGCACGCCGAGCTGTTCGCGCTGGGCAACGGTCGCTTCGAGATCGTCGACAAGGCCAGCGCCAACGGCATCCGCATCAACGGCGTCGAGCTCAAGCGCGGCATCCTCGAGGCGGGCGACGCGCTCGAGCTCGGCGACGTGCGCCTCCGCTTCGTGGGCGCCGGCAAGATCTTCCGCGCCGACATGACGCAGAACCTCCCCGCCGTCGCCGGCTTCGACATGTCCCGCTCGGTGGGGGCCACCAAGGCGCGCTCCACGGTCGGCAAGCTCATCGGCATCGGCGCCGCCGTCGGGCTGGTGGCGATCATCGGCGTCTTCGCGCTGGTCGGGCACGGCTCCGGCGCCGGCACCGACGGGCCCGTCAAGAAGCACGTCGTCACCGCCAAGAGCGCCAAGCAGGTGGGCGAGGCGCTCAAGCTCCTCGACGGCAAGGACTACGACGCCGCCCACAAGAAGCTGCTGGAGATCCCCGAGGACGTGCGCCCCACCGACGACCCCGACTTCATGAAGGTCGAGGCCGCCTGGACGGACTGGAAGTTCCAGCAGGTCACCGACGCCACCGACTCGGCGAAGAAGAAGACGATCCTCAAGGAGATCGCCTCCACCGACACCGTCGAGGCCAAGTCGCGCACCCGCGCCGCCGACATGATCCGCGAGATCGAGGCCAAGGAGCCGCCGCCCGTCGACACCTCGGCGGCCGCCCACCAGATGGGCCCTTACGTGCCCGGCGGGACCGCGCCCCCTCCCAGCGCCAAGACCGCCGAGGCCACCGTGCTCACCGCGCCCCCCTCCGGCCCCGCCCCCGAGCTGAGCCAGGAGGCCCAGACCCGCAAGCAGCTCGAGCCCAAGGTCTGGGGCGGGCGCGGCTCGGTCGACGACATCCGCATGCTCAAGGCGATCTGCTCGCACATGGGCGATCACGCCTGCCGCAACCGCGCCGCCGAGATGCTCAAGAAGAAGCTCGAAGCCTCCAACTAGGTCACGGTCGAGTCAGAGGCACGTCGGAGGGCAAGCGGCGGTGGAGTCGGAGGCAGAGCGGGACAGGAGAGGGGACGCCTCCACGCCTCCGCAGAACGGGCTGGTCTCGCGCACCGCGGGCGCGCTGCTGACGCTGGTGGGGCTCGTCGCCGTCCCCTACCTGAGCTCCCATCTCCAGCGCTTCCGGGTGCTCACCCCGCTCCCGGACGGCATGGCGCTGATCGCGCCGCCGCCCGCCGCCGCGCCGGTCGCCACCGTCGGCGAGGCCCGGCTGGTCATCGAGACCACCGAGCAGTCCGAGCTGCGCCAGCCCGACGAGGTCCCCCTCCCCGCCGCCGCCCGCGAGGCGATGCCCGCCGCGGTCGACGAGCAGAAGCCGCCGCGCTCGCTCGAGGATCCCTCGGGCCACGCGCTCGACCCGTTCTTCGCCGCGCTGCTCGCCGTCGATCGCAAGGAGAAGGGCTCGATCGCGCGCATCACCTACTTCGGCGACTCCATCGTCGCCAGCGACTTCGTCACCGCCACCCTGCGGCGCCGCCTCCAGAAGCGGTTCGGCGACGCGGGGCACGGCTTCATGCTGATGGCCAACGCCTGGCCGGGCTACTTCCACAACGACGTTGTCCGCTTCGCCGCGCCGGGCTGGACGGTGAGCCGGGTGGTGGGACCCTTCTCGCGCGACGGCCTCTACGGCCTCGGCGGCGTCTCGTTCCGGTCCGAGGGGCCCGGCGTGTTCTCGCGCTTCGCCACCACCACCAGCGGCACCTTCGGCCGCAGCGTGTCCCGCTTCGTCCTCGACTACCTGGAGCAGCCCGGCGGCGGGTCCATCGGCATCAAGATCGACGGCGAGGCGCGCGAGACCATCGACACCCGCGCCGACGCCCCCCGCAGCGCCCTGAAGAGCTGGTCGGTCCCCGACGGCGGCCACGAGCTCGAGGTGCGCGCGCTCGGCGCCAACGTGCGGGCCTTCGGCGTGTGGATGGAGCGCGACGAGCCGGGCGCGGTGCTCGACGCCATCGGCATCCAGGGCTGCCGCATCCGCTTCCTCGATCAGAGCGACGACGCGCACTTCGCCGAGCAGCTCCGCCTCCGCGATCCCAGCCTCACCGTCTTCGAGTACGGGATGAACGAGAGCGAGGACGGCGAGCTCTACCCGCTCGACCAGTACGAGCAGACCATGAAGGCGGTGCTCCAGCAGGTGAAGGCGGCGCTGCCCCGCTCGGCCTGCCTCCTCGTCGGCCCCCTCGACCGCTCCGAGAAGAAGGGCGACGGCTTCCGCAGCCGCCCGGTGATCCCCAAGCTCGCCGCCATCCAGCGCAAGGTCGCCGGGGAGGTCGGCTGCGGCTACTGGGACACGCTCGGCGCCATGGGCGGCTTCGGCTCGATGGCCATCTGGTACCAGCGCGGGCTCGGCGGCGCGGACCTGGCGCACCCCTCGAGCGCAGGGGCGGAGCTGCTCGGCAACTGGGTGTACCAGGCGCTGATGGAGGGCTACGAGGCCTACAAGGCGAGGCCTGCGGCTACTCCACCACCCCCACCACCCGCTGCTGCCGCGTCAGATCGCAGGCGTCCTTGAGCCGATCGAAGAGCTCGCGCGAGGCGGGCAGGCCGCGGATGGTCAGCTCCGGCTCGAGGCGATCGGTGGTGAAGACGTGGATGGCGGCGATGCCCAGCATCCGCTCCCGGAACGACTGGCGGAAGTCGACGTGCTGCACCCGCCAGAGCTGGAGCGTCTCCACCCGCTTGGAGAAGACGCCCACCTCGTAGTCGATGGTCCGGCTGGTGATGCGCCAGCGCAGCGCCTTGCGCCGCAGGTTGAGCACCAGCATCCAGATCAGCCCGACCAGCGCCACCGAGAGCACCCCGGCGGCGACGTACTGCCAGAACCACGCCTTCCAGCTCGGCGAGCCCTCGTAGAGCACCACCGTCGGCAGCGCCTGCCCCGCGTGGGGCGCGAGCCCGCCGTACGCCGCTCCCGGCGGCGCGGAGCCGTCGAGCATGCTGCCGCAGAAGCGGCACTTGGTCGCGGCGTCCTGGATCTGCTCGGCACAGTAGGGGCAAGCCTTCACGGCCCCGAGTCTAGTCCTCCCGCCGCACGTTGACGAGCGACGGACCGCGTCGTCTCTTGCCCACCGCGGCGCGAGGCGACGCAGGTCCGCGCCGGGATCGCCGGGCCCTGCGCGGGCAACGCAGCCTTTCTCGGAGCTGGCGCACCCCTGGGCGAGACGACGCACCCCGGCGTCGATCGCGACGACGGCGGCGCGCGATGGCGCAGCTTCGCTTCGATCTGCGCCGGCCCCGGGCGAGACGGCCCGGATTCTCGGGAAGTTGCCGACGGCCGCGATGGAAACGACGGGGTCCCGTTCCGGTCTGGTCCATGGCGACCGCAGACGACGCAGCTTCGTGCCAGCGCCGGCGACGGCGGCCCGGGACGACGCGGCTTCGCGCCGGACGCCGGTGTCGAGGCCCCTCGTCGGCGACGGCCGCGAGATCTCCCGCAGCCTTGTTCGACCCGGTCCACGGCCGCGCGAAGCGACGCGGCAAAGCCCGACCTGGTCGACGGCGGGAAGGGAAGCGACGCGACGTCGTTCCAGTCTGGTCCACGGCGGCGAGAGGCGGCACCGCTGGCTCCGACCTGGTCCACGACGGCCAGGGACGACGCAGCTTCGTTCGCACCTCGTCCACGGCGGCGGGGGACGGCGCACCTCGCTCGGGAATGGGGAAACCGGCGATCGCGGGGCGAAATTTCGCACGTCGCCGAGGGCCGAGCGCTACCGCGCCAGCTTCTTCGCCATCTGCGCGCCCAGCTCCTCGGAGCGGCGCGACGCCGCCTCGACCGCGTCGATGAGCGTGCGCCGCAGCCCGCCCGCCTCCAGGGTGTGCAGCCCGGCGATGGCCGTCCCGCCCGGGCTGGTCACCATGTCCTTGAGGCGCCCGGGGTGCTCCCCCGTCTCGAGCTGGAGCTTGGCCGCGCCGTACACGGTCTGCGCCGCGAGCAGGAGCGCGGTGTCGCGGCCGAGGCCCACCTTGACCCCGCCGTCGGCGAGCGCGTCGATCATCACCATCACGTACGCCGGGCCGCTGCCGGAGAGCCCGGTCACCGCGTCGAGCAGCGACTCGTCCAGCACCACGCAGCGCCCCACCGCCTCGAAGAGCGCGCGCGCCACCTCGACGTCGGGAGCGGTGGCGTGGGTGCCCGGCGCGATCGCCGTGGCGGCCGCGAGCGCGATGGCGGCGGTGTTGGGCATGGCGCGGACCACGCGGGTGCCGGGGGGGAGGCGCGCCTCGAGGGCCTCGAGGGGGACGCCGGCGGCGATGGAGACGACGAGGTCGGGCTCGGTGAGCGCGGCGGCGATGGGGGCGAGGATGCGGTCGACGATCTGCGGCTTGACGGCGATGACGATGACGTCGGCCCAGCGGGCGAGCTCCTCGTTGTCGACGCTGGTGTGGATGCCGTACTTCTGGTGCAGCTCGGCGAGGCGCTCTTCCTTGACGTCGCTGGCGCGGATCTGCTCGGCGGTCACCGTCCCGGACTGGAGGAGGCCGCGCACGAGGGCGCCGGCCATGTTGCCGCCGCCGACGAAGCCGATCTTCTTGCCCGCCATCCGCGTCGCGTGGTCTTTCATGGGGGGAACGCTAGCATCGCCCGCGCGATCCGCGGCGCACTACCCTCCCCCGGCCCGCCCCGCGATCAGCCCCTCGCCAGCACGTCCCCCATCGCGTACCGCCCCGGCGCCTTCCCCACCACGAACCTCGCCGCCCGCAGCGCACCCCGCGCAAACAGATCGCGGCTCGTCGCCCGGTGGGTCAGCTCGATCCGCTCCCCCGGCCCGAGGAAGTGCACCGTGTGATCCCCGATCACATCGCCCCCTCGCACCGCCAGCACCCCGATCTCGTCGCTCGCCCGCGGCCCCACGTTCCCCTCGCGCCCGTGCACCGCCCGCAGGTCCGCCCGGGCTTCGCCGACGGCCAGCCGCAGCCTCTCCGCCGTCCCGCTGGGCGCGTCGACCTTGGCCCGGTGGTGCGTCTCCACGATCTCCACGTCGAAATCGAGCCCGAGCTGCTGCGCCGCCCGCTTCACCAGCTCCGCCAGGACCTGCACGCCCACGCTGGTGTTGGGCGCCCACAGCACCGGCACCACCTTGGCGGCCTCGTCGAGGGCGCGCTCGCACCTCGCGTCGAGCCGCGTCGTCCCGCTGACCACCGCCACCCGCGCCCGGGTCGCGAGCTGGAGGAGGTGCGGCAGCGCCGCCGCCGTCGAGAAGTCGATGACCACGTCGGCGCCGAGCAGCCCCGACGCCGTGTCGGCGGTGAGCTCCACCCCGGCCAGGCCCGAGCCCGCCGCCTCGCCCGCGTCGCGTCCGATCAAGCTCGACCGAGGCGACACCATCGCCCCCACCAGCGAGGCGCCCTCGGTGGCCGCCAGGCGGATGATGCTCTGACCCATGCGCCCGCCGGCGCCGTGGACGGCGATCCTCACGCGCGTGCCTCCTGCACCCGGGCGATCGCCGCGGCGATCCGGGTGCGCAGCCCCGCGCTCGCCGGCACCAGGGGCAGCCGCACGGAGGGGCTCATGCTCCCCTCGAGCGCGGCCTTGGCCGGGGCCGGGTTGGGCTCGACGAACATCAGCGCGTGCAGCTCCAGGAGGGCCAGGTGGGCGGCGCGGGCGCCGGCCCAGTCGCCAGCGAGGACGCGGCGGGTGACCTCGCTGACCTCGCGGGGCAGGACGTTGGAGGTGACGCTGATCACGCCGGCGGCGCCGACCGACATCATCGGCAGGGTGAGGGCGTCGTCGCCGGAGAGCACCGTGAGGCGGGCGCCGAGGCGGCGGGTCAGCTCCTGGGCGCGGAGGACGTTGCCGGTGGCCTCCTTGATGCCGACCACGGTGGGGGCGGCGGCGCAGATCTGCTCCACGGTGTCGGCGGCCAGGTCGACCACCGAGCGCCCGGGGATGTTGTAGAGGACGATGGGGCAGGAGACCGCGCGGGCGACGGCGAGGACGTGCTCGCGCATGCCCTCCTGGGAGGGCTTGTTGTAGTAGGGCATCACCACCATGACCCCGTCGGCGCCGGCTTTGAGCGCGGCGCGGGAGGCGGCGATGGTCTTCTTGGTGGAGAAACTCCCGGTCCCGGCCAGGACGGGGACCCGGCCGGCGGCGACCGCGACCACCCGGCGGATCACGGTGATCTGCTCGTCGTCGGTGAGGGTCGGCGCCTCGCCGGTGGTGCCGCAGGGCACCAGGCCGGTGACGCCTCCGGCGATCTGCGCCTCGACCAGGGCGTCGAGCGCCCTGAGGTCGAGCGCCTCGCCGTCGGGGGTGAAGGGGGTCACGAGAGCGGTGAAGGTCCCGGTGAGGTGCATCGGAGGTCGACCATGACGGCGGTCCAGCGCAGACGTCAAGATCGAGGCGGGCGCGCCTGAGCAGGGGTCGGCCTCCTCCCCAGCGGAGCCGGTTTCGGCCTGTACTCAGCCCGGACCGCCCGTGCTACCCTCGCCGGGCCGCTGGGGTGCCCCTACGTGACTCACGCGGAACTCCTGGAGCCGCTTCCCCATGGATCTGTCCCAGTACATCAAGAGCATCTCGCACACCGCGAACACGATCCTCGAAGGCATGGCCGTCACGTTCTCCCACCTGTTCCGGGAGCCGATCACGGTGCAGTACCCGGACAAGACGGACCGCCCCGTCACCGAGATGCTCCCGCCTCGGTACCGCGGCTTCCTCGAGGTGCAGATGGACATCTGCACGGGCTGCAAGCGCTGCGAGCGGTCCTGCCCGATCGAGTGCATCGCCATCGATCTGGTCAAGGACAAGGTCACCAAGAAGCAGGCGATGAGCCGCTTCGACATCGACATGGGCAAATGCATGTACTGCGGCCTCTGCGTCGAGGCCTGCAAGCTCGAGTCGACCGGCGCCATCCGCCACACCCGCGAGTTCGAGGGCGCCGCCCCCACCCTCGATCACCTGACCTTCCGCTTCGTCCCGGAGGGCACCATGGTCCCCATCTGGAAGGCCCCCAAGGACCTGGGCGAGGTGCCCGTCGGCGAGTACGGCCCCCACGCCCGCGAGGCCCGCGAGCGCGCCATGCGCGACAACCCCGCCCAGCTCGACGAGCTGCGCGCCATCTGGCGCAAGCAGAACGCCACCGGCAAGAAGAAGAAGACCGGCGGCAAGAAGCAGGGGAAGGTCCAGATCACCGCCGAGAAGATGAGCAAGATCAAGCCGACGGTGACCGCCACGGCCAAGGGCGACGTGGAGAAGTTCGCCCGCCTGCTCGAGAACCTCACCGCCCAGACCGACTGCGGCGCCTGCGGCTACCCCACCTGCTACGACTACACCAAGGCCATGGCCGGCGGCGCCGACTACGATCCCTCCAAGTGCGAGCCCGGCGGCGCCGAGGCCACCGCGGACCTCGGCTACGCGATGGACGTCTACTGGAAGGGCCCGGAGATCGCCGACAAGGTCGCCACTGGCCAGGCCGACGCGCCTGCCGGCACTGCCGCTGCGGCACCCACCCCGGCGGAAGCGCCCGCCGCGAGCGCCGCCGCGCCCGCCTGAAGCCGCGTTCAGTTCGCGCGCAGAGGTTGAACCTTCGGCGCGCGTTGACTACTGTCCCCGGCTGGCATGCCCCCCCTAAGCGCCGTTGCCTTCCTCGCGCTCGCGGCCCTCACGCTCGGCTCCGCCGGGATCGTGGCGTTCTCGAAGAACATCATCCACTCCAGCCTGGCCCTGCTCGGCACCTTCATGGGCATCGCCGGCCTCTACATCACCCTGTCCGCCGACTTCCTCGCGGCGACGCAGATCCTGGTGTACGTCGGCGGCACGCTCACCCTCATCCTCTTCGCGGTCATGCTGACCAGCCGCATCGAGGACATGAAGGTCTCCAACCCGCGCGCCGGCCTGCCCGCCGCGTTCGGGCTGGTGACGGTGGTGCTGCTGGTGCTCGGCAAGGTGGCCACGCAGACGGCCTGGCCGACCGAGGCGCGCTCGGTGGTGCCCTCGACGGCCAAGCTCGGGCACGCGTTCCTCGGCGAGTACCTGCTGCCCTTCGAGGTCGGCTCGGTGGTGCTGCTGGGCGCCATGATCGGCGCCGTCGTGCTCGCCCGCCGCGCGGTCAAGCGCACCTGGGAAAAGGAGTAAGCCGTGGAGATCGGGCTCGTCCACTACCTGACCGTCGCCGCCGTCCTCTTCGGGCTCGGCCTGGTCACCGTCATGACGCGCAAGAACGCGGTCGGGATCCTGCTCGGCGTGGAGCTGATCCTCAACGCGGCGGCGCTCAACTTCGTCGCCTTCAACCACTTCGTCGCCGGCGGCATCGCCGGGCAGGTGTTCACGGTCTTCATCATCGTCCTCGCCGCCGCCGAGGCCGCCATCGCGCTCGCCATCGTCCTCCAAGTGTACCGGAACTACCGGAGCATCATGGCCGACCGGCTCACCGCGCTGAAGAACTGATGGGCTCGCCGCGCACCCGGTCGCGCTGGCGCCTCCGCCTCTCGACCGTGGGGGCCGTGGCCCCGGCCTCCCCCAAGCCCTGGGCGCGCACTTCTCCGATCGTCCGGACCTTTCTCCATGACGGTCTCGACGAGGATCTCCAGGACGGGACGCTGGCGCACGACGGCACCGATCGCGGCGACTCGGAGCCGGGCGAAACCCGGTTGCGCCCGCGCGTCCGACCCGATCACCTTGCGGGAGGGGACGACGCGACGCACGTTTCCTCCATGCTGTCGCAGACCAAGACTCAGATCGTCGGCTTCATGGAGCTGCAGGTGGGTTCGCTTGCCGTGCAGGTGCCCATCCGCTCGGCCGAGCCGCTCCCGAAGGTGGACGGCCCCGCCATGCCCCTCGCCTCCTTCGAGGTCGAGGGCGATAGCTACGCCATCCTGATCCGCGGCGACTCGTCCTCCAAGGCGGTCGAACGCGCCATGGGCGACGCCGCCAAGGAAGCGGTCGCGCACCTCTCGCGCAAGCTGCTCAACTAGGTCACCGAGCGAGATTCTCGAACAGTGCGGGCATTGCCACCCGCACCGCGACCGTCAGGGAGCGGAGGTTCGGGAGGGCACCCAGGCTTGGTGCCACCGATGGCCTCCGCTCGCTGACGCTTCGCGGTGCGGACTGCCGTTGCAGAATCGAGCACGGCCCCTCAGTAGCCCCAGACGTACTGGATCTTGGCGAACGCGCCGAGCATCGGCGTCGCCGACCCGTTCAGCAGCAGCATCTGGAACCGCCCGGCCGCGCCGAGCGTGACGCTCCGCGAGAGCTGGTAGTCGGCGCCGAACGGCACCGCCAGATCCAGCCTCGCGAGGCTGCACCCCGTGGGGCATCCGCTGCCCAGCAAGAGGACGCCCGCCACGCCGGCCTGGGCGCCGAGGTACGGCACCACCTGGACCACGTCGAACACGAAGCGCACGCCCGCCGTGCCCGAGGGCACCAGGATCTGCGCGGCCGGGTGATAGCTGACGTCCACCGAGCCGGTGACGTCGAGCCAGTCGCGTACGCCGTAGCCGAGGTCGAGGCCGAGGCCGGCGCCGTGGCCGAGGCCGTTCCACCCGCCCAGGTAGCCGGCGTCCGCGCCGGCGTGCCACTGGTTCTCGTAGGCCCAGGCAGGGGTGGGCGCGAGGAGCGCGGCGGCCAGCGCCGCAGCGGAGACGACTGTCGTGATCGCGACCGCGGAGCGCATGCGGACCGGCTAGGGCGCGGCCGGGATCGAGTCTTCGTCGGCCGGCGGATCGGGGACGACGATGGTGCCATCGCTGGTCGGCTTCGGGGCGCGGGGGCGGGGAGCGTAGTGGTGGACGCTCGGGGTCGGCTTGGTGGGATGGGTCACCTTGCCGGGGTCGACGGCGCTCGCCGAGTTGACCGTGGGAGGCGGCTCGGGGGGCGGAGGAGGCGCCACCGTGGCCGTGGTGGTGGTGGACGGCGCGGCGGGGCCGGGGCCGTCGACGAACTGGGAGCGGACCACCGACCAGGTGATGCCCACCGCGAAGAGCACCAGCGCCGCGAGCATGAAGCGCACGAGCCGGCGCCGCCGCGAGGAGCCGTCGAACTCCATCGGCGGGATGGTCAGCAGCGGGCCGTTGCGGAGCGGCGTGACCACCGGCGCGACCGTCGGGCGGGGCGGCGCGACGTGGCGGGTCGAGGGAGGAGCAGGCCGCGGGGGGGGCTCGGGCGCCGAAACCGGCGCGATGGCCGATCGCGGCGCGGAGATCACCACCGGCGCGATGATCGCCTGCGGGCGCGACGCGGGGGTGCTGGGCGGGCCGGCGGGCCGGGACGGCGAGGACGCCGGAGGGGGGGCGGCCTGCGAGGCGCGCGCCGAGCTGGGGCCGGCGCTCTCGGGGCGGGCGCTCGGTGGGGCCATGAACGCGCCGTGGTGGAGCGAGTGGGCCGGGATCGTCTCGTCGAAATCGACGATGTCGTGGCTCTCGTGGTTGTCGGCGGCGGCGGCAGGCGCGGGGGCCGGACGGAGCGAGGGGTTCCTCGACGACCGCGGGCCGCTGGGAGCGGACGGCTCCGGAGCCTTGATCCGCGCGGGGCCTTCGTCCTCGGCGTCGACCTCTTCCCAGTCGGTGGACTCGAGCGCCTCGGTCATCGCCCGGCCGCGGGGGAGCGGCTGGAGCCCGGCCAGCGCCGCCGGGGGCGGGCGGATGGTGGGCGCGCGGGGCGCGATGCCGTCGATGACGCCCACCACGCCGGCGAGCGCCAGCGCCATCTCCCGGGCGCTCTGGAAGCGCCCGGCGGGATCGCGCGAGCACGCCTTGGCGAACCAGGCGTCGAAGTTGGGGTGGGCGGCGGGGTAGACCTTCGACGGGATGGGGAGCTCGCCGATGGTGATCTTGATGAGCAGGTCGCCGACGCCCTCGCTGTCGTAGGGCAGCTCGCCGGTGACGCACTGGAAGGCGATGACGCCGAGGGCCCAGAGGTCGGCGCGGTAGTCGACCTCCCCGATGCCCTTGACCTGCTCGGGGCTCATGTAGTGCGGGGTGCCGATGAGCGTGCCGACGCCCGTCTTCTGCATCGTCACCTTGGCCGCGTCCTTGACCTTGGCGACGCCGAAGTCGAGCACCTTGACGACCTCGTCGTCCTCGTTGGGACAGAGGAAGACGTTCTCGGGCTTGAGATCGCGGTGGACGATGCCGGCGGCATGGGCGCGGCTGAGGGCGCGGGCCACCTGGGTGACGATCTTGGACGTCTCGCGCAGGGACAGACGGCTGCGGTGGGCGAGGCGCTCGAAGAGATCCTCGCCGTCGAGCAGCTCCATCACGATGAACGGCTGATCGCCGTCGATGCCGTGATCGAGGATCTGCACCACGTGGGCGCTGCGGAGCTGCGCGGCGGCCGTGGCCTCGCGACGGAAGCGCTCCCGCGCCGACTCCTTCTTGGCCAGCTCCGGGTCGATGAGCTTGACCGCGACGTGCGTCGTCAGCGCGAGATGCTCCGCGACCCATACCGACGCCTGCGACCCCTGCCCGACGGGGCGGATCAGCCGATAGCGCTGGCTTAGAGTTCGGCCCGCCTCAATGGCCATCGGGACTCGACAGGGTACGTCGCGGGACTTCGGTGTGTCGAGGCCCGCTCGGCTTCTTCAGGAATTTACCGAGGGTTCCGTGGGAACGGAGGCCTCGGCCAGGGGTTGGGGGGAGGCGTGCTCCACGGTCTGCCTCATCAGCTCGCGCCACTCGTCGTGGGTCAGCTCAGGGTAAATGTAATCCCCCTCGAAGTTGGTGTGGTGAAGAAGCTGCCGGGCGATGTCGAAGACCAGGGCGCCCAGGTCGTTCCCGGGGCCGGTGGCGGCGAGCCGGTCGGTGAGCTGCCGCACGGTCTCGTGCTGCTTGATGGCCACCTGGACCTCGGGGCCCAGGTCGTGCTCGACCAGCTTGGGGAAGATCGCCTCCTCCTCGAAGGCGAAGTGCCGCGCGATGGGGCCGCGGAGGAAGGCGAGCAGGCTGTCTCGCTCGGCGGCGGCCGCTTCCGTCGAGCTGCGCCCGATGTCGGCGAGCCGCGCGGCCATCTGTCGCGCCCGGTCTTCCTCGCCGAAGAGCTCGGCCAGCATCCGGTCGTATTGCATGATGATGGGGAGGTACTAGGCCAGCCGCGACGGAGCGTCGAGGTAGATCTCTTCCCCCGCGCTCAGCGCACCTTGGGGGATTGGGTGCGCACAATCTGGGCGAGGCGCGCCACGAGGCCGTTGGCGGCCTGGGTGAGGACCTCCTTCTCGAGCTCCTCGCGCTTGTCCGGGCTGCCGCCGTAGGAGATGCGCGAGCGCGCCCCGGCGCCGCCGACCACCCGCCCCATCACCGTGCAGGTGATGTGGAGCACGTCGCCGCGCTCCTCGGTGACCAGCTCCACCACCCGGGCGGACAGCGAGACCGCCCTGGCCTTGCCGAAGTTCGCCTTCTTCGCCGCCTGGCCGAGCGCCTGCTTGAGGAGCTTCTGCACCCGCGGCCCATCCTCGCTGGCCGGCACGTCCACCCGGACCCAGTCGATCCGGGACTTGCCCCCGGCGCTGGCCGCCGGCGGCGCCGCCGTGACGGTGGCCAGGCCGATCGCGATCAGGGCTCCCCACTTCGTGACGCGTCGCATGCTGCACCCTAGGAAGGGCGCCCCTCGACGGCCAACAATGTGGGCCGCTTCCCTACAGGTCTCCTGCAGGCCTCCTACAAGACGACCACGTCGTGGAACTTGCCGTAGTCGAGCTGGAGCTGCCCGTCGGCGGTGGTGGAGAGCACGTCGGCGAAGCGCGCGTTCCAGACGATGTCCTCGGCGTGATAGGTGCGCCGCGCGTGGATGGTGGTGGCGAAGGTGGCGTCGAGCCCGGTCACCGAGACGATGAAGCGCATCTCGCCCGCGGCGATCGCCTCCAGCGTGAGGCCGTGGAGGGGGCTGGTCTCGTCGATGACGTGGAGCGCCTGGAAGGTGAGGGTGAAGAGCGGGCTGTCGCCGCGCACCAGCTTGACGTCGTGGATCCGGCGCATCTTCTCGCCCTCGGCGCTGACCTCGGACTTGAGCACGCTCACCCGGAACGACGCCTCGAGGATGTCGTTGGCGCGCTCGTTGGCCATGCGCACCATCAGCGTGGGCAGCCCGTTGCGCGGCGCCACCACCATCTTGTCGCTGAAGAGCACCCGCGCGGTCGGCCGGGAGAACTTGGCGAACATCAGCCCCGTCGCCATCGCCACCATCACCAGCCCGACGAACGCCTCGCAGGTGACCACCACGCTGCCGAAGGTGTTCTTCGGCGCCATCACCCCGTAGCCGATGGTGGAGAAGGTCTGCACGCTGAAGAAGAACGCGTCCGGGAACGAGCCCGGCGTCGCCCCGGTGATGGCGTCGCCCCCCGCCAGGTACACGCAGGCGAAGACCGCGTTGATGCCCAGGTAGGCGGAGGCGATGGTGAGCATCACCCGCGCCCACGAGGCCTGGAGCAGGAAGTGGTAGAGATCGTCGGTGAGGCCGCCCTTGGCGCCGATGCGGATCACCTCGCTGGCGTCGCGACGTACGGGCGAGTGACCGCCCGGGATGCCGGGGCCGGCGCCGGCGTCGAGCTTGGGGGAGGCGGTGCTCATGAGGGCCCTTTCTAGCAGACCGGCCGCGGCCGCTGCGCGCCTCGCGCCGAACGGGTAGTCTACGGCCGCGTGGCAGCCGAGACGGGAGACGACTTCGCCGGGACCGAGCGCTTCGAGGTGGTGCGCAGGCTCGGCGCCGGGGGCATGGGCGTCGTCTACGAGGCCCTCGATCGCGAGCGCAACACCACCGTCGCCCTCAAGACCCTGCGCACGCTCAAGCCCGACGCCCTCCTCCGCTTCAAGCAGGAGTTCCGCGCCCTCGCCGACATCCAGCACCCCAACCTGGTCGGCCTGGGCGAGCTCTTCGAGGACCGGGAGCGCTGGTTTTTCACCATGGAGATGGTGCACGGCATCCACTTCCTCGACTACCTCCGCCGCGCCGACGACCTCGGCGACAGCAAGGCCGACGGCTCGGGGGGGGCCGGGCCGCACTCGGCGGTCAGCACCGACACGGAGGACACCGCGGATCAGTCCACCGTCGACGTGCCCGACCACGGCCCGCGGGTGGCGCCCCGCGTGCCGGGCGGGAAGCTGGCCTCCGGCGCCGACGAGGGGCGGATCCGCGCGGCGTTCGCGCAGCTCGCGCTGGGGCTCGCGGCGCTGCACCGGGCGCAGAAGGTCCACCGCGACATCAAGCCCTCCAACATCATGGTCACCCCGGAGGGCCGGGTGATCGTGCTCGACTTCGGCCTCGTCGCCGATCTGCTCAACCTGGTGCCGGAGTCGCACCTCGTCGGCACGTTCTCCTACATGGCGCCCGAGCAGGCCGGGCTCAAGGCCGTCGGCCCGGCGGCGGACTGGTACAGCGTCGGCGTGCTCCTCTACCAGGCGCTCACCGGCCGCCTCCCCGTCACCGGCGCCGCCCGCGAGGTGCTCGTCCTCAAGCAGGCCTTC